>Ga0114966_10005490_pt1 | contig 10725 bp, 6 predicted proteins | sample M_130207_XF_Meta_FD_87029 | JGI IMG/M metagenome (GOLD analysis project Ga0114966, IMG submission 87029) | Freshwater microbial communities from Lake Montjoie, Canada to study carbon cycling - M_130207_XF_MetaG | ecosystem: Environmental > Aquatic > Freshwater > Lake | place: Lake Montjoie...
CGTGGGCGATGCGGGCTTTGAACGCAGCCAAGCCTTGATCGATGCCGGCGTGGATATGGTGGTGATTGATACAGCCCATGGCCATTCTGAAGGTGTTGCGCGGGCGGTGGAGCGGATTAAGCGGCTGTCAAACACCGTGCAAGTCATGGCGGGCAATGTCGCCACCGGCGAGGCGACGCGCGCTTTGATAGGCTCTGGCGCGGATGCGGTGAAGGTGGGCATTGGCCCCGGCTCGATCTGCACCACGCGGATTGTGGCGGGGGTGGGTGTGCCGCAACTGACGGCCATTATGGATGCCGCACGAGCCGCGGGGGATATTCCGGTGATTGCAGACGGTGGCATCAAATACTCGGGCGATTTTGCCAAGGCGATTGCGGCAGGCGCCTCTTGCGCCATGGTTGGCAGTGCGATTGCCGGCACTGACGAATCGCCGGGCGAGGTGATCTTGTGGCAGGGCCGAAGCTATAAGGCCTATCGCGGCATGGGGTCATTGGGCGCTATGGCGCGCGGGTCAGCCGACCGATATTTCCAAAAAGATGCGGCCTCGGACAAGCTTGTGCCTGAAGGGATCGAGGGGCAGGTGCCCTACAAAGGCTCTGCCGCCGCTGTGGTGCACCAGATGGTCGGGGGATTGCGCGCGGCCATGGGCTATACCGGTTGCGCCACCATTGCCCAGATGCGCACCGATTGCACCTTTGTGAAAATCACCGGCGCAGGGCTGAAGGAAAGTCATGTGCACGACGTGCAAATCACCCGTGAAAGCCCCAACTACCGCGTGGGTTAAGCCCGTTTTGGCGCAATCCTGCCGCAAAAGGAGCTTGGCTATATGACCCCCGCCGCCCGCCTATCTGCCGCAATCGAGGTTTTGGACGCGATCCTTCTGAACCAAGCGCCCGAAATGGTGCTGACCAATTGGGGCCGCGCCAACCGCTTTGCGGGCTCAGGCGACAGGGCCGCGATCCGCGATCTGGTCTATGATGCGCTGCGGTGCAGGGCTTCGTTTGCAGCCCTTGGCGGGGGGCTCACGGGGCGGGGCTTGGTGCTGGGAGGCGTGCGGGCGGCAGGTTTGGAGGAAGGCGCGCTGTTCAGCGGCGAAGGTCATGCGCCGCCTAAGGTGACATCTTTGGACGAGGGACACATTCCCCAAGGCTATGATGCGGTGGATTGCCCGCCGTGGCTTGGCTCAAGGCTAGAAGCAACCTTGGGCCCCGATTTTGAGGCCACTCTAACAGCCTTGCAAAGCCGCGCACCAGTGTTCTTGCGCGTCAATTTAGCCCGCCTTACGCGCGAGGCGGCGATGGCGGGTTTGGCGGCGGAGGGGATTGCCACCAAGGCGGTATCCTGGGTGCACACTGCGCTGGAAGTCACTGATAGCGCGCGCAAAGTGCAAACGAGTGAGGGCTATCAGACGGGGTTGGTCGAGTTGCAAGACGCCTCAAGCCAAGCGGTTGTTGCGGGGCTGTATCTGACACCGAATGCCAAGGTTTTAGACTATTGCGCGGGTGGCGGCGGCAAGGCTTTGGCCTTGGCCGCACGCGGTGCCAAGGTTTGGGCACATGATGCCTTTCCGGCCCGCATGGCCGACCTGCCCGCAAGATCATCCCGGGCGGGTCAGCGGATCATGATCACAGCCGACCCTGCCGAAACCAAGCCTTATGACGTTATCCTCACCGATGTGCCCTGTTCGGGATCGGGATCATGGCGGCGCGATCCGGCGGGCAAATGGGCCCTGACCGAGGTGCGCTTGGCTGACCTGTGCGCCTTGCAAGCCCAGATCATGGATGACGTCGCCCCCCTTGTGCGGCACGGCGGAACGCTGGCCTATGCCACCTGCTCACTTCTTGCCGAAGAGAACGAGGCGCAGGTTGCAGCCTTTTTGGGCCGCCATTCGGGATGGATTGCCAAGACCCAAAAGCGGTTTTCCCCTCTTACGGGGGGGGATGGGTTCTTTTTGGCAACCCTGACGCGAACCTAAGCATATTTTCACATCTTAAGATTGTATAAATTCTTGAACAGCGCCAAAATACGGGCGGCGGTTAAGGCAGATTTAACACTTTCAAAGTGATTGTAGGCAAAGATGGGTCCCATTGGGGGGTAAGGTGACAGGTTCTATTTCGAACCCTTGGGCCAGTGGTCTGCGCAAACTGCGGCTGTCGCCGTCAGGCGGTCTGTTGATTGCGGCGCTTGTCAGTGGTCTTGTGCTGCTCAGCGCCCCTTTGCCAATGACGCGAGCTGCGGCGGGAAGCGCTGCGCTAACCTTTTGCTTTTTGATCTTCGGTCTCAAAGCGCGCCAGTGGTTGATGGAGCGCGATCTGTCGCAGCACACCAAGGCTTTGCGCTGTGTGATCGGAAAAGATCCAGTGCCTTGCCTTCTGACCGATGAACAGGGGCAAATCCTGTATCAAAACGAAGCGGCACAGGCGTGGTTTCAGGCGGCCTGTGGCACGCCAATGGCCTTGGCGCTGCAACCCCACTTCGCCTCTCCGGGGGCGGTGGTGTTTCGGTTGCAAAGCCAGATCGGCCGGGCAGGGTTTGCACAAGAGCAGATGGTCAGCGCGGGCCGATATCTGCGGGTGTCAGGCCATCAAATCGCGATTGAACGGTATTTGTGGCGCATAGAACAGGTGACCACAGGGGGAGGACTGTTCACCAGTTTGGATGGGGTCGGTCTGCCCATCATGACGGCCGATGCTGAAGGTTGGGTGCTTACCGCCAATGCCGCGATGGCAAAGCTTTTGGGCACAGTTCCAAAGCGGTTGGATCTGATTTTTGCCGCACCCAATCCCATCTCCGGTGACGAGGTTAAGATTTTGACCCATCAAGGCCCTATCCAAGCCCTTTTGGTCGAGATGTCGGGGCCTCAAGCCCAGCGTGAGATTTATCTTTTGCCCCCCTTGGCCGACAGAGGGAGTGACCCGTCTTTGGCCGAATTTGAAACCGTGCCCGTGCCCTTGGCCAAGTTCACCACCAAGGGCCAACTGGTTGCAGCCAATGCAGCGGCGCGCGCGCTGTTGAGGGTGGAAGATGCGGCTGGGATGATGTTTCACGACCTTTTCGAAGGGTTGGGTCGCCCTGTAGCTGATTGGCTAGATGACATCGTGCACACCCGCAGCCCGTCGCGATCTGAAGTCTTGCGCGCGCGTGGGCTTGAGGGCGAGGTGTTCTTGCAAGTGACCCTGCGCCGCATCACCGAACAGGGTCAGCGCGGCGTTTTGGCTGTGTTGCAGGATGCTACGGCGCTGAAAACTCTCGAGGCGCAGTTTGCACAAAGCCAGAAAATGCAAGCCATAGGCCAGTTGCCGGGCGGTGTGGCGCATGACTTTAACAATCTGCTAACGGCCATTTCCGGCCATTGTGACCTTTTGCTTCTGCGCCACAGTCGTGAGGACTTTGACTATCCCGATTTGGTGCAAATTCACCAAAACGCCAATCGGGCGGCAGCTTTGGTTCGGCAATTGCTGGCCTTTTCGCGCAAGCAAACGCTGAAACCTGAACAGTTGGATGTGGCAGAGCTTCTCTCAGATTTGGCGCATCTTTTGAACCGCTTGGTGGGTGAAAAGGTGCAGTTGCAGCTATACCATGCCCCTTGTTTGAGGTCTATCAGGGCCGATAAGCGCCAATTGGAACAGGTTTTGATCAACCTTGTGGTCAATGCGCGGGATGCCATGCCGGGGGGCGGGGCCATCAGAATTAACAGCGAGTCTGTCAACCTGCACGCGCCGCTGGAAAGAGATAACGCCACCGTGCCTGTTGGGGATTATGCGGTGATCCACGTGGCCGATACGGGCACAGGGATTCCGGCCGAGCTTTTGACCAAAATCTTTGAACCTTTCTACACCACCAAAAAGCTTGGTGAAGGCACGGGCTTGGGCCTGTCGACCGTTTACGGCATCGTCAAGCAATCGGGCGGGTTCATCTTTGTGGATTCGGTGCTGGGGCAGGGGACCACTTTCCACATGTATTTCCCTCTGCATTCTGGCCCGCTTGAGGGTGCAGACCCACCGCTGTTAAAAAAACCGCTTTTGCGCCAAGGCGAAGGCGTGGTGCTGTTGGTAGAGGATGAGGCCCCGGTGCGCGCTTTTGCCAGCCGCGCCCTGCGTTTGCGCGGCTATACTGTGCTAGAGGCGTCCACAGCCGAAGACGCGCTGACCACGCTGGCCGACCCTGATCTGCACATTGATCTCTTCATAACCGATGTTGTGATGCCAGGGTTAGACGGCCCCACTTGGGTGACCCGCGCGCTGCAAGACAGGCCTCATGTTAAGGTGGTCTTTATGTCGGGCTATGCCGAGGACGCCCTGTCCGAAACGCAGGCGCGCATTCCCAACTCGGTCTTTTTGGCCAAACCATTTTCGCTGAATGATCTGACAGCCACGGTGCAGATGCAGTTGCAATAGGCGGCTTAACGCACGCCCTCAATCGGCCCGGTAGCCCTGCCGTGAATGAACTGTTGCAAGTAAGGGTCTGACGCTACGTCCATTTCTGTTACAGGCCCCGTCCAGCGGATCACCCCATCGTGCAGCATCGCCACTTGGTCGGCAATGGCGCGCACGGATGACATATCGTGGGTGATGGCCATCGCGGTCGACCCCATTTCCACCACAATCTCGCGGATTAAAGCGTTGATCACGCCCGACATGATCGGATCAAGACCCGTGGTCGGTTCATCGAAAAAGATCACCTCAGGGTTGGCCGCAATGGCACGGGCCAACCCCACGCGCTTTTGCATGCCGCCCGATAATTCGCCCGGAAACAGATCGGCCACCGAGGGTTTCAGCCCCACCCGCCTTAGCTTTTCAATCGCCACAGCGCGGGCTTGGTCTTTGGGCATGGCTTTGGCGCCGCGCAGCAGGCGAAAGGCGACATTTTCCCACACGCGCAGCGAGTCGAACAAAGCGCCGCCTTGAAACAACATGCCAAACCGTGCCAAAAACGCATCATGGTCACCGCGCGTGACATCTTGCCCTTCGAGCGAGATGGTTCCGGAATCGGGCACCACCAACCCCAGCACACATTTCAGCAGCACCGATTTGCCCGTGCCGGACCCGCCGATGATCACCATGCTTTGCCCCTTGGGGATCGTTAAATCCACCCCGCGCAAAACGCGGTTGGGGCCAAAGGATTTGTGCACGCCCGTCAAGGTGATCATGATGTGAAAAACAACCCCGTCAGCACGTAATTGGCCGCCAAGATCATGACAGAGGCCGCCACCACCGCAGCCTTGGTCGCAGCCCCCACACCTTGCGCGCCGCGCCCTGAGTTCATGCCGAAATAGCAGCCCATCAGCGCCACGATAAAGCCGAATGCAGCTCCTTTGACCAAGCCCGATCCGATATCCCAGACCTCCAGAAAATCATTTGTGTTCTGGATGTAGGTTGCCGAATTGAACCCCAGTTTGGTGACCCCGACCACCCAACCGCCGCCAATGCCAATGCTGTCGCCCACGGCGACCAGCACTGGAACGGCGAGTGTGGCTGCCAAGACGCGCGGCACCGTCAAGTATTTCATCGGATGGGTCGAGAGGGTGACCAAAGCGTCAATCTGTTCGGTCACTTTCATAGTCCCAATCTCGGCCGCGATGGAAGAGGCGACGCGCGCCGCCACCATCAAGCCGCCCAACACAGGCCCCAATTCCCGCGCCATGCCGATGGCGACGATCTGGGGCACAACGGCCTCGGCGCTAAAACGCGCGCCGCCTGAATAAATTTGCAAGGCCAATGCGCCGCCAGTGAAAAATGCCGTCAGGCCGACGACGGGCAAGGAAAACCAGCCAATTTGCAGCAAGGCTATCGCAAACTCCCGCCCGTAAAACGGCGGGCTTAGAAGATGGCGGAGGGTGTCCGCTGCAAACAGCGCAACACGGCCAAAGGCCGCCAGCACGGCCAGAACGGGGCGACCTATCTGGGCAAGGGTGCGGGCGATCATCCAAGGGTTCCGATAAAACGGCGGTCCAACCTTGCGGCAAGACGGGTTAAAATCTCGTAGCCGATCGTGCCCGCAACTTCTGCCAAGTGGTCGAGAGTTTGGTGCGGACCAATCAGATCAAGCGCCTCGGGCACAAGGGTCAGGTGGGACACGTTGACCGTGATCATATCCATTGACACGCGCCCCACAACAGGGCAGGGCACATCGCCCACCCAAAGCGTGGCGCGGCCTGACAAGGCGCGGATAATCCCATCGGCATAGCCGCCTTGAACCGTGGCAATCAAACTGTCTTGCGGCGCTGTCCAAGTGGCGGAATAGCCAACGGTTTCCCCCTTGGCCACCATCCGCGTCTGGATCACGGGCAAAGATAGGCTCACCACGGGCTGTGCCGCATCAAAAGGCTGGCCGCCATAAAGGCCAATGCCAGGGCGGGTCAGATCAAAGTGATAGGCTGGCCCCAGCAAAATGCCCCCCGTGGCCGACAGGCTGCGCGGCACGCCGGCGCCATCGGTCATCGCGTGAAAATTGGCCAGTTGCTGCGCGTTCATCGGGTGATGCGCGTCATCGGCACAGGCCAGATGCGACATCAAAATATCAGGCCCCGCTTCCAGCACAAAGGGGGCCGCAGCCTCCCATTCGCCAAGTTCCATGCCAAGGCGGTTCATGCCCGTATCCAACTGCACGCCAAAGGCATGGCTGGGCAAGGTTTCCAAATGGCGGGTGATCTGTTCGACGGAGGTGAGCATCGGCGTCAGATCACACTCGCGGATCAGTGCCGCATCGCCCACCATATGCCCCGACAGCACGTTGATCTGTGGGCCAGCCCCCAAAGCCTGCCGCGCGCGCGCGCCCTCCTCTGCCGCCGCCACAAAGAACCGCCGCGCTCCCGCGCGGGCAAGGCAGCGCACGACGGCCTCCACCCCCAGCCCATAGCCATCGGCTTTAACCACCGCAGCCGTTTGCACGCCGGTGGCCGAGACACGGTCCAACGCCCGCCAATTGGCAGCCAAGGCATTCATATCAAGGGTTAGGTTTGCAACCGCCATGGCGGGGGTTTTGACAGGCAGGCGCGTAGGGTCAAGGGAAAAAGTGCCACCGATTGGGCCGAGCCCCCTCGTAAGCGGAGGATGTCGGGATTATGTAAGCGGTAAGGAGAGCGTTATGCCTCATTCCCACACCAGCACCAAACCGACAGATCACAGCCATGCCTATGCTGGCCCCCTTGACTGGGGCCTGATCCTAACGGGCTTTACCCTTCTTGGTCTTGGGATTGCCAGTTTTTCCACCTTTGTGCTGCCCTTGCCGCTTTGGGTGCTGAACGGGGCCTTGATTGGGGCCTATCTGGCAGGGGGTGTTCCTGCAGCACTCTCAGCCCTGCGGGAAGTGTTCGGCAAGTTTCGGCTGGACATCGACCTTTTGATGGTTGTGGCCGCCCTTGCCGCCGCGGCCGTGGGCGGGGCGCTAGAGGGGGCTGTGCTTTTGGCACTTTTTTCGCTGTCTGGCACGCTGGAACATCGCGCCTTGGGCAAAGCCCGCCGCGCGGTTGAGGCTTTGATGGCCCTGCGCGCGGACACAGCTTTGCGCATATCAGACGGGGAAGTGCAGGAAGTACCCGTCGCCCTTTTGCAACCGGGCGATCTTGTGGTTTTGCGCCCCGGTGCGCGGGTTCCGGTGGATGGGACTTTGGTGCAAGGCATGGGCGAGATTGATGAAAGCACCATCACGGGAGAATCTATGCCCGTGGCCAAAGAAGCCGGCGCGCAGCTTTTTGAGGCGACAGTGAATTTGAACGCTGTCCTGACCATGCAAGTTGCGCGCCATCTTGATCAATCGACGGTGGCGCGGATGATCACATTGGTAACTGAGGCGCAGGGGATGAAGGCCCCCTCGGAACGCTTCAGCGATTGGTTCGGGCAGCGCTATACGGTGGCGGTGCTGCTGGGCGCCGTGGTGGCTTATGGCGTTTTGCTTTGGCTGGGCACACCGCAGCAACAAGCCCTTTATCAGGCGGCAACACTGTTGGTCGCAGCCTCGCCCTGTGCGGTGGTGATCTCGGTTCCTGCGGCGATCCTGTCAGCTCTGTCTGCAGCGGCGCGCGGCGGGGTGTTGTTCAAGGGTGGTGCGGCGCTGGAGCGTTTGGCAGCCGTGAAAACCTTTGCCTTTGACAAAACGGGCACTCTCACAACGGGCCGGGCCGAGGTGACGGGGGTTGTCTCGCTGATGGGGGAAGAGGCGGGGTTTTTGCGCTTGCTGGCAGGGATCGAGGCGCAGTCTGAACATCCCATCGCTGGGGCTCTGCGCCGCGAAGTGGCCAAGCGCGGCCACCATCCGATCCTTGTGACCGATGTGCAGACCTCACCTTCCGAGGGCATCACGGGCTACGATGCGCAGGGACCGCTGTGGGCCGGCAATCCGCGCATGGTGGAACGCATGGGGGCGGCGCTGGACCATGTGCTTTTGGCCGATCTGCAAGCCAGCCCGCAAACCGTGGTCTATTTGGGCCGCGACGCGCAGGTTTTGGGGGCGATCTCGGTGGCCGATCAACCCCGCGCCACGGCACGGCACGGGATTGCGGCTTTGCGCGCTTCTGGCGTAACCCAGATCGTTATGATGACGGGTGATCGCCGTGCCGTGGCGCTGCGCATAGCGGATCAATTGGGAATTACGCCAGAAGAGGTTCACGCTGACCTTTTGCCCCAAGACAAGGTGGCATTGGTGGATCAATTGGAAAAGCGCGGTTCTGTGGCCTTTGTGGGCGATGGGGTAAATGATGCGGCCGCTTTGGCCCGCGCCGATGTGGGCATTGCCATGGGGGCTGCGGGTTCGGAAGTGGCGCTGCAGGCCGCCGATGTGGCGCTACTGTCCGAAGACATGGCCCGCCTTGCCGCCGCCCACAGCTTGGCGCGACGCACCTTGCGGATCATCCGGCAGAACTTGATCTTTGCCATCGGGGCCATGCTGGTCCTGGTCACATCGGGCCTGTTCTTCCACCTGCCGCTGCCGCTTGCGGTTCTGGGCCATGAAGGTGGAACGCTTTTGGTGGTGCTGAACGGCTTGCGCCTGCTATCAGACCCCATTCGTACAACCTAAGGGGGCCGCACGACGAGCCCGCTTAGGCTTTCATTCTTGTTCAAATACCCTGGGGTTCGGGGCAGCGCCCCGGGGGAATTAGCGCGCCGTCTGCTGCAAAAGCGCTGTGATGATCCGCACCGCGACCCTTCGGTTGGCGCGTTCGTCACTGCCTGTGGGCACCAGCAATTCGCTTTCCCCATACCCCTGAACCACTAAGTTTTCCGGCGGCACATCGAAGTATTCGGTCAGCGCCTTGGCCACCGATTCTGCCCGCCTGTCAGACAGCGCAAGGTTTGAAGCTGCTGAACCCACGGCATCGGTATGGCCTTCGATCAAGAATACCTCGTTGGGGTTCTCGGCGATCAAGTCCGTGATCAATTTGCCCAACTTGTTCAAACGTGCCGCTTCGCTTGGCTCTACCGCGGCCGAGCCAGAGGCGAAGGTGATGGTGTTCATGGTGATCGTGGGCGCCAAGTCGCGCACCTGTGGGATGGTACGGATTTGCCGGAGCGAGAATTTGCGGCCCAAATTTTCAATATCTGCTGCGGCCATTGCGGCGCGCAGGGCAGCGTTTTGATCCTCAAGCTCAATCGTCGTGCGGTTGGGCCGTGGGCGGGGCAGATCGCGCACATCCACCCAAATTTCAGGCTGCATATCGTCGATCAAGATCGTGGCCCGCCCGGTGGGGTCATAGGCCACCCGCTGCAACACACGGCCCGAAGCGTCGCGGATTGTGGCGATCTGGCTGCCATCAGCGCGTTCGACAATCACACGGGTTGACCCGTCGCGGAAGGTTTGCGTGGTCACAGTTGATCCGGGTTCGCGCAGCAAGGCGTTGTCGTCTTTATAAACCACATAGCTGCCGTCATATTGCCGCACCACCACGCGGTCTCCAGTGTTGGACACAACCTGCTGGCGGTTGTCGTTGATCATGGCGCCAATCACCAAGGCGCCCAAGGCGACAAGGCCGACCTTTTCCAAGTCTGACAGATGCGATTTCTTGTCAGACCCGATCCGAACGGGGGCTGTGTCAAATTCTTGGTACGAGGTGCGCGTGACAGTTGTGGTCACTGTTTCGGTGGTCACAGTCACGCCAGCGGGTGGCGGGGCATCTGCTTGGGGCGCGGTTGTCAGGTCAGCCACGTCGGCTGCGGCCACTTGCATGGCGGGGGCCAATGGGGCGTCTGGGGTCGGTTCTGGGTTTGCCAGTACGCTGACCAATGTATCAACTGCTTCGGGTTCAGGGACAGGGGCATCAACAGGAACGATGCTTGGGTCAGCGGCGGCTTCGGCCTCGGCCTGTTGTTGTGCGGCCTCAGCTTCAGCAATGGCTTGCGCATCTTGGGCTGCAGCGTCTGCCGCTGCTTGGTCAAAGGCTATGGCTTGCTCTGCATCCGCCTGACAGGAGTCTGGGCTGGATAAAACAACACAGACCGCGCCGTCAGGGCAGGGGGTTTGGTCATCTGGCAGACAAATGACTTGGCTGTCGCCCACCATGGCCGTTTGGAGCGCTGGCGCAGCAGCTGCCGCTTGGTCTGCCGCTGCTTGGTCTGCTGCGGCTTGATCCGCCGCTGCTTGGTCAAAGGCTATGGCTTGCTCTGCATCCGCCTGACAGGAGTCTGGGCTGGATAAAACAACACAGACCGCGCCGTCAGGGCAGGGGGTTTGGTCATCTGGCAGACAAATAACTTGGCTGTCGCCCACCATGGCCGTTTGGAGCGCTGGCGC
>Ga0114966_10005492_pt1 | contig 10720 bp, 10 predicted proteins | sample M_130207_XF_Meta_FD_87029 | JGI IMG/M metagenome (GOLD analysis project Ga0114966, IMG submission 87029) | Freshwater microbial communities from Lake Montjoie, Canada to study carbon cycling - M_130207_XF_MetaG | ecosystem: Environmental > Aquatic > Freshwater > Lake | place: Lake Montjoie...
CTCGCGTTCTTCCTGCGGCTTCTACTGTCCGACCACGACGCCGGAATGCTCACGGTGCGATCGCGACGGGTCGACCTCTCGGTGCTGGCCCTGATCGCACTCGCGGTGTCGACACTCTCGTTCGTGGTGCCGCCGCCCTCATAGCACGTGGGCCCGCAGCCAACTGCTGACCGATTCACTCTGTTTGCTGCCTGACTCATCGCTGGGAGAGCTCCCAGCGATGAGTCAGGCAGCACCGGCCAGCGACCGGCCAGCGACCGGCCAGCGACTGGCCAGTGGTTACCTCGAGCGCTCGGCGGCCTCGACCACGTTGCTGATCAGCATCGCCCGGGTCATGGGACCCACTCCCCCGGGCATGGGGGCCACGAAGCCGGCAATCTCGAACACGTCGGGGTGCACGTCGCCCACGAGTCCGGCGTCGGTGCGCGAGATGCCCACGTCGAGCACCGCGGCACCGGGCCTGACCATGTCGGCGGTGATGATGCCGGCCACCCCCGCGGCCGCCACGATGATGTCGGCAGTGCGGGTGTGCGCCGCGAGATCGCGCGTGCCCGTGTGGCACAGGGTGACGGTCGAGTTTTCGCTGCGGCGGGTGAGCAGCAGTCCGAGCGGGCGTCCGACGGTGACCCCTCGACCCACCACGCACACCTCGGCGCCGTCGAGCTCAACGCCATAGCGCCGTAGCAGCTCAACAATGCCGCGCGGAGTGCACGGCAGGGGCGCCGCAGTGCCGAGCACGAGTCGACCGAGGTTAGTGGGGTGCAGGCCGTCGGCGTCCTTGTCGGGGTCCATCAGCTCGAGCACCCGGTTGGAGTCGAGCCCCTTCGGAAGCGGCAACTGCACGATGTAGCCGGTGCACGCCGGGTCGGCGTTCAGCTCGGCAACCGCGGCCTCAACGTCGGCCTGGGTGGCGCTACCGGGCAGGTCGACACGAATCGAGGCAATGCCCACCTCAGCGCAGTCGCGGTGCTTGCCACCGACGTACGACTGGCTGCCGGGGTCGTCGCCCACGAGCACGGTGCCGAGGCCCGGCGTGATGCCGCGCTCACGGAGCACAGCAACCCGCACGGCGAGCTCTCCCTTGATGTCGCTGGCGGTCTGCTTGCCGTCGAGGGTGATAGCCGTCATGGTCTCGCCTGCTCGCATGACACGGCCAGGTGATCCTTCACAGCTCGAAGCCGATGTACTTCGACTCGAGGAATTCGTGGATGCCGGCGAAGCCGCCCTCGCGACCGATGCCGCTCTGCTTCATGCCGCCGAACGGCGCCGCCGGGTCGGAGATGACGCCTCGGTTGATGGCGACCATGCCCGACTCGATCCCCTCGGCCACCTTGAGCGCACGGCCGAGGTTCTCGCTGAACACGTAGCTGATCAGCCCGAACTCGGTGTTGTTGGCGAGCGCGATCGCTTCCTCGTCGGAATCGACCGTGACGATCGGCGCCACGGGGCCAAAGATCTCGTGGTTGAGGATCGTGGCGTCGGTGGCGACACCTCCGAGGACCGTGGCCGGGTAGAACGCCCCTCCACCGTCGGGAACGGCTCCTCCGGTGAGGGCCACCGCACCCTCATCGAGGGCCATGGTGACGAGCTCGGCAACCTTGTCACGCTCCTTGACCGACACCAGCGGACCGAGCTGGCTGCCCGCCGCGAGGCCGGGGCCCATCACCACCGACGCCATTGCGGCCGAGAACGCCTTACTGAACTCGTCGGCTACCTCGCGCGCCACGATGAAGCGGTTGGCCGCGGTGCACGCCGACCCACCGTTGCGCATCTTGGCGATCATGGCGCCAGCCACTGCCTTGTCGACGTCGGCGTCGCTGAGCACCACGAAGGGTGCGTTGCCCCCGAGTTCGAGTGAGGTGCGCACGATGCGATCGGCGCACTCGTGGGCGAGCAGCCTGCCCACCTCGGTGGAGCCAGTGAACGACAGGTTCGTGATGCGCGGGTCGTGCAGCATGGCCGACATTTGCGAGCTCACCGGCACCGGGATGACCACATTGACGACGCCCTGGGGCAGTCCTGCCCGCTCGAGCACCTCAACGACGGCGAGGGTGGTGAGTGGGGTCTCGGTGGGCGGCTTGATCACCATGGTGCAGCCGGCCGCCAGCGCCGGGCCGATCTTGCGCGTGGCCATCGCGGCCGGGAAGTTCCAGGGCGTGATGAGCAGCGACGGGCCGACCGGCTGGTGAGTGACGAGGATGCGCTTGTCGCCCCCGGGCGCGGTGCGGAAGTCACCGGAGATGCGCACGGCCTCCTCGGAGAACCAGCGGAAGAACTCGGCTGCGTAGGCGACCTCACCCCTTGCGTCGGATAGCACCTTGCCGTTCTCGCGCGTGATGAGCTCAGCGAAGCGGTCAGCCTCGGCGGTCATGATGTCGAACGCGCGTCGGAGGATCTCGCCGCGCACGCGCGGAGCTGTCGCAGCCCACGACGCCTTGGCACCCTCGGCGGCGGTGAGCGCGGCCTCGCACTCGACCGGACCCGCGGTGGCGGCCTCGGTGATCACCGAGTTGTCGACGGGGTCGTACACCGGAACGCGGCCAGATCCTGGGATCCACTCGCCATCGATGAAGAGTTCTGCGGCAATGGTCATCGTCTCGTGTCCTTTCGAGGGGTGAGCCCATGCTAGGGGTGGCGTGAAGGTCGCTGGCACTCACCGCCGACCCGGCGCAACTGGTGTCTGTAATACAATCCTAGCCATTCGTCGGTGGCAACCCCTCAACGATCGGACGCTCCGTGAACCTTCCAGATCTGCTCGTCAGCGTGCTGGGCCCGCTACCCACCGATCGATCACCGCTGAACCCCTCCCCTGCCGGCGAGTCCCGCTCACTCATCGGCGGTCGGCTGGTCGCGGGTGGAACCGACATGATTCGCACTCTCAACCCGGCCACCGGCGAACCTCTCGGCGAGGTGCACGACTGCGGCATGGCTGAGGCCCAATTAGCCCTCACTGCAGCGAGGGGTGCCTTCGACACCACGCGCTGGTCGACTGACGTCGATCTGCGCCGACACTGCCTGTCGCAACTCCAGGAGGCCCTGCGCGCAGAGGCGGACGAGTACCGGGCGGCGCTGGTCGCCGAGATCGGTTGCCCCGTGCGCATGACCTATGCCGACCAGTACGACTACGCCGTTGACAAGATCGGCTTCTTCATCGACCTGCTGGGCACCTTCCAGTTCCGACGTGACCTTCCCCCCACCGACCTCGGCGACTCCAGCGTTGAGCGCTACGTGAGCCGCGTGCCGGCCGGAGTGGTGTCGGCGATTACCCCCTGGAACCTTCCGTTGGAGCTCATCCTTGCGAAGGTGGCAGGCGCACTGGCAGCCGGCTGCACCATGGTCGTCAAGCCCTCGCCCCTCGCCCCCTGGGCGGGGACCATTCTGGGACGACTCATCGCCGAGAGCACCGACATCCCCGCCGGCGTCATCAACATCATCGCGTCGTCCAGCCTCGAGGTCGCCCAGCTGTTAACCACGGCTCCCGAGGTCGACGCCGTGGCATTCACGGGCTCGACCGCGACCGGGAGAGCGGTGATGGCGGCCGCTGCCGAGCGGCTGACCCACGTGAGCCTCGAGCTCGGTGGCAAGTCGGCGGCCATCGTTCTCGACGACGCCGACCTCGCTCGAACAGTGCCGTTCGTGGCCGGGATGGCCTGCTTCAACGCCGGGCAGAGTTGCATCATGCCGAGCCGCCTGCTGGTACCGCGCGCCCACCTCGACGAGTGCGTTGAACTTGCAGCCGAGGGAATGCGCGCCGTGCGCGTTGGCGACCCACGCTCACCCGACACCTTCATGGGCCCACTCATCAGTGCGGCCCACCTCGAGCGCGTGCAGGCGAGCGTCGAGGGCGCGGTGGCCGAGGGCGCCCGCGTCGTCACCGGCGGCCAACGCCCCTCCGGCTTCGATCGCGGCAACTACTTCTCACCCACCCTCATCGCTGATGCTCCGCCAGACTCCGCGATCGTTCGCGATGAGGTCTTCGGCCCCGTCGTGGTGATCGCACCCCACGACGGCGATGACGACGCCGTGCGGCTGTCGAACGGCAGCGACTTCGGCCTTGCCGCTTACGTATGGAGCTCGTCCTCCGCTCGAGCAGTCTCAGTCTCGCGACGACTCGGGGTGGGGATGGTCGGAATCAATGGTGGAATGTTCACCGGTGCCGACATGCCCTTCGGGGGCCGAGGGCACAGTGGCATCGGCCGCGAGTGGGGAATCGAGGGCCTCGAGGAGTTCCTCGAGGTGCAGACCACAGCAATTCGACGCACGAAGGACTAGAGACATGACACGAAGCACGATCGTCGTTCCCGAGACCGGCCCTCCTGACGTCCTCCGCGCCCTCGAGCTTCCGCTCGTCGATCTCACGGGTTCGGAGGTGCGCGTGCTCACCTCGCTGGTCGGCGTCAACTTCTGGGACGTGATGCAGCGACGAGGTGACGTGCCGCTTTCCGCCGACCGAGTGCCCGGCGTCGAGGGGGTCGGGGTGGTCACCGCCGTCGGGCCCGACGCTGACCCCAGCCTGATGGGCGCCCGCGTGGCCTGGAGCAAGGTGCCCTCCAGTTACTCCTCGGTGGTGCAGGGGCCGCAGGCTTCGTTCATCACGGTGCCCGACGACGTCACCGACGAAGCGGCCGCAGGCGCGCTCATGCAGGGGGTCACCGCGCAGTACCTCGCCACCGACACCACCTCACTCGGTGCGGGCCAGTCGGCCGTGGTCACGGCGGCGGCCGGCGGAGTGGGTGGGCTGCTCACGCAGTACCTTCTCGCCCGAGGCGTCGAGGTGATCGCCGTGGTGGGCAGCGCCGCCAAGCGCGAGTCGGCCCACTCGACCGGCGCCGGCCGTGTTCTGGTCGACTCCGCCTCCCTCGTCGACGACGTGCGCGCCATCACCGCCGAGGGAGTCGACGCCGTGTTTGACGCCGCTGGGGGTCATGTGGCTCGGCTTTTCGGCATGCTCAGACCGCGCGGAATCTGCATCCTCTACGGGGCGGCTGGCTCGCCCATCGCCCCCATCGAGCCTGGCGCGCTCGCTGCGGGGTCCTTCTACCTCACGCGAACGGCAGGCCGCGACTACGCCGCCACTGCGGGCGAGTGGACCGCTCGCGCGCTCGACGTGATGTCACGCGTTGCCGACGGAAGCCTGGTCGTTCGGGTGAGCGACACCCTTCCACTCGCCAGTGCGGCCGAGGCACACCGACGACTGGAGGATCGGATGACCACGGGCAAGGTGCTGCTCTCCACCCGCTGACACCCGCTCGGGCCCAGCCGGGCAAGAATTACTCCGAGACGGAGATGGCCTGCACGGGACACGCGTCGACAGCACGGTGCACCTCGTCGGCACGGTCGTCACTGACCTCGTCGAGCAGCAGGATCACCTTGCCTGTCTCGTCGTTGTAGTCGAAGACCTCGGGAGCCTCAGCCATGCAGTTGGCATAGGCCTTGCAGACCGACAGGTCGACGCTGATTTTCATGGAAGCCTCTCGATGGTGTGTGATCGGACGCGCCACCCCGGAGCCAGGTGCACCAGGGGAGGCGGTGGTTCAGACGGGCGGTGGGTTGAAGAGGCCCGAATCGTGCGGGCCGAGGAAGGGCTCAGGATTGCGGGCGCAGGCGGTGCCCCACTGGTCAGACCACTCAGGGGTGGTCGGGTGCACACGGGGCGTCCAGGTCGACCAATCAGCCACCTGCTCAAGAGCCGTGGTGTACTCGGCCACGTATCCGGCCCGGTCTAGGAAGTACGAGAACGTGTTCTCGCCCGGACCATGACGGCCAGGCCCCCATGCCAGGTCGTAGCCTGCTCGCATCAGCCGTCCGGTGGCCCGCATGTACTCGTCGAGGCCCCGAGACTCGTAGGCCACATGGTTCATCGACGCTCGGGGGCCGCTCGCGAGCGCAAGGGTGTGATGCCAGGGGCTGTCGGCGCGCAGGAAGGTCATGAACGTGGCCAGCCGGTCGGAGAGAAGCAGCCCGAGCATCTCGCCGTACCACTGGGTGGACGCCTCGAGGTCGGGGGTGTTGAGCACCACGTGCGACAGCTTGCCCGGCACCCACTCCTTCTCCTCGAGCTCTCGAGCAGCGGTGGGTGTCACCTCCGCTGCGATCTCGAGAGTTCGGCCGTCGGGGTCGAGGAACCGCAGGCCGTAGCCGCCTCCGGGCATCGTGATCTCGCCGGGTGGGCGCACGATGGTGACTCCGTTGGCCCCGAGGTGAGCGGCGTACGAGTCGACGTCTTCGGGGGTGCGCACCGCGAACGACACCACGTCGACACGAGTTGACTCGGTCTGCCGCAGCCTCAGGATGTAGGGGTCAGTGGCGCTGACAGCTCCGAGGAAGGCGAGTCCGTCGGCGCTCTCACGCTCAATCAGGCCCCAGTCGTCGCGGTAGAACTCCAGCTGGTCGGCGAGGTCGGGCACGCCGAGGCCCACGTAGCGCACATGGGTGATGCGGTGCGGCGCGGTCATACCGTGCCACCGTCGGTGGCAGGCGGGCTGTAGCCGAGCAGGTCGGAATACACATCGGTGCGACGGTTGGCCATGGGATCGATGCCGGGGCCGCGATGGCGGGCCTGCTCGACCTGGTCGAGGTCGAGAGTGACCACCACGAGGTCCTCGTCGTCGGCCGACAGGGGACCCACCACCGCCTGGCCGTAGGGGTCGGTGATGACCGACCTTCCAAGAAACACCGTGTCGCCGGAGGAGCCCACCTGATCGGCGCACGCGAGGAAGAGCTGGTTGAGGTTCGACTGCACCAGTGCGCCGTCGACCTGCCCAATGCGGCCGTCGGCCGGGGGGCGACGGTCAAAGCCGCTGACCCACGCGGTAGGAACGACAACCAGCTCGGCACCTCGCACCGCGAGGATGCGCAGCACCTCGGGGAACCGCAGGTCGTAGCAGACCCCGATGCCCACCGAAGCTCCGAGCACCTCGACCAGGGGCAGCCCGTGGTCGCCCGGGGTGAACACGTCACGCTCGCCCCCGAAGAGGTGCAGCTTGCGATAGACGGCGAGGACGCGTCCGTCGATGTCGATGATCGCGGCCGAGTTGTACAGGCGATCGCCCTCACGTTCGACGAAGCCAGCCACGACCGCCACGCCGAGTTCGGCGGCAACCGCGGTCCAGGCCGTGAGGCAGGGCCCGGGCTGGTCGACCGACTCGGCCAGCGACCCTAGCCCCGGAGCGGCAGGCTCGTAGCCGGTGGCCACGAGTTCGGGTAGCACGACGAGCTGGGCCCCCCGCGCCGCCGCCTCGCGGATGCGCTCGACCGTGATCACGGCATTTTTCTCCGGATCGAGCGGCACACAGCGCACCTGCGCAACGGCGACGACGAGGGACCTCATAGCTGACTCCTTACGACGAGAGCGGGAATTCGCCCGACGCGATCGCGTCGACGACGTCGAGCGTGCCCACGTCGAAGAACGCCATGATGCGGCAGGGGCAACCCTCGCCACCCTCGATCTTCCAGGGGAATGCTCCGATGATGCAGCGCTGGTTCAGCACCGACGCGATGTCGCCACCCACATTCTCGGCGTGGATACACCCCGCTGGAAAGGCTAGGTAGTGCATGGGAAAGAGGTCTTCCTTAATGCGACGACCCGACAGGTGGTGGGTGTACTCGTACTCGCCGAAGTACTCGAGGCACGTCATGCCCACGTGGTCCTCGAAGCGCTTGGCGATGTCGGGCCGCATGTGGCGGATGGTGGTGTTCATGGGGTGGTCGCCCGATCCAGCGTCGACGCCCCACCACGCGAGTTCCATGTCCATCATCCACTCGGCGAGCTCAACGCCACCGCCGGGGTGATGGCAGAAGTAGCGCACGAGGTCCTGCTGTGACTGACCCGTGTAGTACTTGTGGTAGCCGGTGTGCAAAATCAGCACATCACCCTTCTTCACCTCCATCTTCGAGGTGATCATCTCCGGGGTGATAATGCTCCAGTCTTCGACATCGTCGGAAATATCGACGATGACTCCCTCGTGGATGAGCTTGGTGAGCGGGAGCGAGGCCATGTCGGCGCCGCCGTCGGCAGCGTGAATCGGGCCGTCGAGGTGCGTGCCCGTGTGCAGGGAGGTCTCGATGCGCTGGGACACGATGCGGTTGGTCTGAAGGGTCTGCGTGTAGTAGATCTGGCAGCCCGGGTACCCCACCCAGCCGGGTGTGTTCATTCCCCAGTTGTGCGACAGGTCAACGATCTTCACTGTGGGTCATCCTTCCGTCATCGCATGATTCGAAGTGACGACACGTCGTCGATCACCGTTCCAGCGCCCGTCCGCTCAGCCTCCATGAGGAGGTGGTACGCGAGGACGAGATCCTGCTCCACGCTACCGATCGACTTGAAGAGGGTGGTTCCCTCTGCCGCAGCGATTGGTACGAGGTTGACATAGTCGGCCAGCAGCAAGGCGTTCGCGCTGTTCCAGCCGAGCCCGGCCGCCTCAATGCAGTCGCCCGACTCGTGGGTGGCGTCGGGCGTGTCGACCACCACCTGGGCGGCCTTCACGAACACGTCACCGCGCAGTTCGCGGTGCACGGGCATGGTGGAGCCGATGGCTGCGACCAGACCAACCTCGCCGAGCTGGTCGGCTCCGAGGAAGGGCTCATGGTGCGACGAGGTCGCGACATAGGCAACGTCGGAGGCATCCATGACCTGCTGCATGTCGGCCACGGCCGTCACCTCGATGCCAGTCTCGGCCGACATCGTCTCGGCGAACGCCTCGCGGTTGGCCACGGTCGGGCTCCACACGACGGCTTCGGCGAGGGTCACGGCGTCGGACAGTGCCCGCAGGCCCTCCTTCGCCTCTTCGCCACTACCCACCAGCCCGAGCCGCACCGGCCTGCCTACGGCCCAGTGCCTGACAGCCACCGCGGCGGTTGACGCGGTGCGCAGGCCGGTAATGCGCCGGCCATCGACGGTGCCGAGCGCGTCGCCGGTGCTCTGGCGGAAGAGGTGCACGTGGTAGCGAACACGCTGCCCAACCCGGTGAAACTCCTTGTATCCCAGCAGGTCAAGGTCGTCGACGAGGCCGGCCATGATGCGCATCCAGGCGATGTCACCGTTCACCTGAACGCGCCCGGTGGTGAGCCCTGACCCACCGGCGAGGCGCGCCGAGTCTGCTGCGGCGGCGAGGCCGACAGGCGACGTCGCCAGCGCGTCGACATCGTCGGACGAGAGAAGCCGCATCGGGGCTGAGTCGCTCACGCAGGGTTCCTTCCGGCGTAGAAGAGGGTGTCATCATCGGTCGTCACGTCGAGTCCGGAGGCCACGGCCGCACTTCGCAGCGTGCCCATCTGGGCGGCGCTGATGCGCATGTGCGGCTGGCGGATCGGGCCGCCGTTGTAGCCGTTGAGCCAGGCCTGGTACTTCCAGTGCATGCGCGGAACGAGGCCGGTGTTGGCCACCAACGGGGTGCACACCACCGAGTGCGCCCGGCGTGCCGGCGCCATCTTCCAGTAGAGGGCCATGCCTTCGTCCCAGGTGGCCGCGTCGCTGAGCAGTGCCAGCATGCGAGGAACGGTGGGGCCCATCCACTCGTAGTTCGAGGTGCCCATGAAGCTCATGCCGTAGTTGGCGATCCACGCGGGCGCGTTGAACTCAAGGGGGTCGGTCACAACGACCTCGTCGTTGAATCGCTCGAACACCGACGCGATGCCACCGACTCCGGGCCCGCCGACCTCGTTCTTGATGCCCACCACCTGGGGTATCTCGTTGACCATGCGCTCGAGGAGGCTGATCGGAAAGCCGGCCGGGTGCAGTCGGCCGAAGTTCCACTGGTCCATCGCGAAGATCAGCACGCCGAGGTCGCCGGCGTCGGCGACGGCCTGGGTGAAATCGAACACGGCGTCGATCGAGGGCGGGTTGAAGTAGAGCGGGTAGGAGGGCATCACCAGGTCGACGCCCGCGTCGGCCGCGGCCCGAGTGGAGGCGAGCGTGTCGTCGAGGGTGGGCTGCGAAGCCTGCAGGATGGTGACGAGGTCGTCGCCGGCCTCGTCGACCACGATGCGGGTGAACTGGTCCATCTCCTCCATCGTGGTTCCTGCCTCGGAGACGATGAGCACGGCCGACATGCCGTGCTCCTTCTCCTTCGCCACATCGAACCGAATCGCAGCCTCGTTGAGGCTGCGGAGGTCGGACGTGAAGGTGGGCTGCACACAACCGGCGCACCCACGCAGGCTCTCGCGAGCCCACGCGCGAGCCTCGCCGCGGGAGTACTTGGCCATGTGTGGTGTCACCTTCTCATTCAGTGGTCGGGGCGAGTCAGTCAGTGGTAGTTCAGTGGTGGTGCCCTGCATGGGCCGTGCGGTCATGGGCAGCGTGTTCGGCCACCGAGGCGGCGAACGACGCCTCGGCCACGGTCCAGGCCTCCGCAAGACCTTCAACCGAGACAACGAGAGGAGGCGCCAGTTCGAGGGCAAGCCTCGGCTCCTCCCAGTCGGCAGACAGGTCGGCCGCCCCGGGGCCGGTGACGAGCACCGGCAGTGCCGGCAGGTGGCGCATCACCATGAGGGCGACATCGACCGTGGACATCGACGAATCGTGCTCGGCTCGCCACAGCACCGCGGCCGGGGCCGCTTCGTGCACCTGCGCCCAATGGCTCATGGAGGCGGTCGAGAAGCCCTCGTCGGCGGGATTGACCAGCAGAGCGTCCCAGCCAATCGACACGAGTTCGTCGGTGGCCTCACGAATCGCGGCCGCGTCGTGCCACACCAGGGTGCCTGCGACGCCGAGGCCACCGCA
>Ga0114966_10005493_pt1 | contig 10717 bp, 9 predicted proteins | sample M_130207_XF_Meta_FD_87029 | JGI IMG/M metagenome (GOLD analysis project Ga0114966, IMG submission 87029) | Freshwater microbial communities from Lake Montjoie, Canada to study carbon cycling - M_130207_XF_MetaG | ecosystem: Environmental > Aquatic > Freshwater > Lake | place: Lake Montjoie...
AAAAAATAAAAAAGAAAAAATAAAAAAGAAAAAAGAAAAAAGAAAAAAGAAAAAAGAAAAAAGAAAAAATAAAAAAGAAAAAATAAAAAAGAAAAAATAAAAAAGAAAAATAAAAAAGAAAAATAAAAAAGAAAAATAAAAAAGAAAAAATTTTAAGTATTTGAAGAAATCGGTGTTAAAGAAAAAAAATTGAAATGCTTTTAAACTCATTTATTTGTTTTAATATTACATATCATCGAACTTTTTAAAAGAATCAATCAATCAATACTAACTCAAATATGTCTGATTTTACTCTTGTCACTTCTAATAAACGCGTGAAAATAGTTGGTTGCGCATTTTGTCAAAGTAAACGCCATTCTAATTGGACAGAACACAATAAAGAAACATGTGAAAAAATTAAAGAACTAAAATGTTCTTTCTGTAAAGGTAATGGTCATACAGCAAATCCACAATTTTGCCAACCTTTGGCTGACAAAATAAAGCGTGATGAGGAGCGCGAAGGAAAAGCGAAAGAGCAGGAGAGAAAAATGGCAGAAATTGTTTGTAATTATTGTAAAGAAAGAGGACACACCATAAAATTCTGTCCCAAAATAGCTGAAAAAAATAAAAAACTTGAAAAACTTGATGCGGATTTCCCAGCATTAATACCGGTAGTAGGAAAAAAAGTGGAAAGCACGACGGCTTGGAACAAAATCGTAGCAGCAAATAGGAAAGAAAGCGTTGTCGCAGCGGTAGAAAAGGCTAACGAAGAACAAAAAAAAGCAAACGAAGAACAAAAAAGGAAACAAAAAGAAGAAAAAGAGAGAAAACACGTCGAATACTTGGTTCGTTTAGAAGAGAAAAAAAAAAGAAAAGAGGAAAAAGATAGATTATATGTTGCCGATATGGAACATCGTTTTGGCTGCCACTGGTTCAATTTTGTGGAATATTACAGAGACGGCGAGTTTGATAGCACAATTGCTTCCAATTTAAGATATGAATATGAAATGGAACAAGAAACGCGAGAACGGGAATATGAAGAAAGAATGAATAAAATGCTGAAGGAACTAGATGAACGACTTGAACGCGAGGAACAAGAGGAGGAACACAACAGAAAAACCATGACTCCTGAGCAATTTAATAAATGCTATTGGGATAAACAAGAAGAAATATGGGACGAAGATGATTCTTATTTTACCGGTCACTTAAGTGCTGTAGGGACATATTCTAGGTATGCGCCTCCTGAATACGCAAAACACGCATTTATAACAAGTCAAATGCTAAATTATAAAGCAAAGCCATTTGAAAATCAAAGATTAATGTCGGAATGGGAAAAAGAAAAAAATAAAAAATAAAAAATAAAAAATAAAATGTATATTGTATTTTGTATATTATATTTGTATATCTAACATTTAACAATTGTAACTAACTAATGAATTGTTTTTTCTTGTATTTTTATTTTTTACATTTAATTTTTACTTTTTATATTTTTCGAAAAATATGATATATATATATAAAATTAAAGTATTTAAAGAAATGAGTAGCAAGCAAAAAAAATTGAAATGCTTTTTCTTCCAACTAATAAAAGCAAATAACCCCATCAAATATAGTCTTTGAACTTCGAACTTTAAACTTTTACGCATTATTAAATTTATATCAAGCAAAATGAGCGCAGAATACTTTACTGTAACTGTTGACTGCCCCATTTGTATGGATTGTATCGAAGGTAATACCAATAAAGTGACTACAGAATGTGGTCACTGCTTTCACACTAATTGCCTAATGACGAGCGTTGCTCACAACGGCTTTGGATGCCCTTATTGTCGCACGGTTATGGCTGAAGAACCTGAAGATTCTGATGACGAAACAACGTCTGAAATTTCTTTTGAAGATTCCATTAACTCAAGCATGCGTGGCTTAACAGAAGATGAATATAACGATTATTTGACTTTAACTAGCATTAGACGACTATTTCGCGAGGAAGGCGACGAAGAAGACGAAGATGAAGAAGACGAAGATGAAGAAGAGGAAGAGGAAGAGATGCCCAAACCATCGGTCGAGTTTCTCGCTCAAAAGTTAGTAGAACAAGGCTTCACTATGGAACGAATGGTGAAAGCTTGGCTAATGGATCACGACGAGTATGAAGATGTCGAAGAAGATTGCTTACAAGAAGCAGACAACATTTTCGAAGCGATGCGCATCTTGATTTCAAACTTTACACCAGAACAAGGTCAGCAAGCTGTTCCCGTTCAACAAGCACAAGTAGAAGAACCAGTTCCGGCGAATGTTACAGTTAGAAGAGGACGCACCAGAGCAAACCAAGTCCAAAGTATTGATCGTCAAGAGTTGACTCATCAAGGGACATCGCAACTAGTAGAAATGATTACATCAAATGTCATGAGAAGTTCTTATAATTAAAAATATATTATATTTGTATTTGTATTTGTATTTGTATTTGTAAATTGTAACTAATAAATTGTTTTTTCATTTCCTTTATTTTTTACTTTTTTTACTCGTTTTTACTATTTCTTTACCGAATTGTATTCCTAGTAGGGTTAGCCCAACAAAATATACAAATACATTCTTCATAGTAGATAAATAGTTTATATTTATATTGTTTATACAATCATGAATACGCGTCAAAATTAATATTTTTATAATTTTTACAAAAATATTGAATTAATATATTTTAAGTATTTAAAGAAATAGGTATTAAAGAAAAAAAATTGAAATGCTTTTTCATCCATTAAAGAAAGATAAATTACCAAGTTACCCTTACGCTTAAGCATTCGAATTCCAAACAAAATATCAAAGATGTCCTTTTCAAACAACTCAACCAACGGTGTATACGCTTACAGTTTTTATATCCCACGTATTCCTACTAATTATAGTGAAGAATATGTGTTCAATATATTCGAACAATCAGGTATTGGTATGGTCGAACGCGTTGATTTTGCGCCAATAAATCCTAGACCAGGGTTTGGCGTAAATCTCCATAACGTAGTTCGCTCAGCATTTGTTCATTTCAATACTATTTACACGACAGAAATTGCCTACAATATCGTAAGTATTCTCGAGAAAGGCGAGGCATATAAACTGTATACTAATAATCATAATTATTTGCTTCTTTTGAAGAACCACGCTCCTATCGCAGCGACGATGATGAATATTCATCAAGTTGTAGACAACTGCCGTCTCTTAGAAGAAAATATTGCCGAAAAAAGCAACTCAACAGAAAAAAAATTCGAAGAGCAATCCACCAGAATTGCTGAGCTGGAAGCAACAGTTGCGAAGCAAAGCGTCGATATTGACAGACTTCAACAGACAATTTATCAATTACTTGGCAAAGTTTTCGACCAAGAATCTGAATCAAATCAGATATTTATGCATTACAACCACATGATGTACGGAAAATTGTGTGAAACAAGATGGCTAATTCACGAAGAAGATGACGGCACAGAAGAATACAACCTTGAATATAACAACCAAGAACTATCAGGACAAAGACTTACGATGGACGACTTGTCAGTATCAACTCACAGCAGTATGCCTTCGTTGGTTAGCGGAACAAGTTATGAAGAAGGCGAAGTACCAGCATCTAGTCAAAGCAGCGACTTAACTTGGCTATTCGACAGCATTGCCCACGATTTGTATGATCGATATGAATATGAAGTGCCTGTTATAGAAGACGAAGACTCGTCAAAAGGATCAAAAGGATCATTATGCTCAGCAAATTCGATGAGCCAGCGAATGCGATTCACAGCGGAACTTTGCGACAACAATTAAATAAAAAAAGTATATTATATGACGCACATAGTATATGAAATTTGTAACTAACTAAAACGTGTTTTTTCTCTCTTTGTTCAAGATTCTATTAATTAATTGATACTAACTTACTTTAACATTTGTAGTTGTAACAGGTTATTCATATAGTTTTCTTCTTCTAGTTCTTTTGCTTCCACATATTGAAAATCAACAAAAACATTTGTATTCATTCCATCTCCAATATCATTCGTAGGAATAGCCTCTTGTATAGGTTCAGCAATAACTAGAGGAACATATATTTCCTCTTTTTTAACATTTGACTCATGATAAAGAGTTAATTCTTCATAAAATGCTTGAACCTTTTTATTTATTCTAATGCGACTAACATCAAAGGAAGTTAAATATAACCCATTTAAACTTTTAACCCTTGACAACGCTACATATGTTTGACCGCATTCAAATATACCACTTCCAACGTCAATTTCAGCAACATCTAACGTAGATCCTTGTGATTTGTGAATAGTTAATGCCCACGCTAAAATCAAAGGAACTTGTGACACACCAATTCCTGGTATTTTTTCGCTAGACCAAACGTGTCTTGTCATAACCATTTTAACCCCATTATTGTATTTAACAATAGGACATTTTGTAACTTCACAAAACCCGACAATTATCCCTTGACTTCCGTTACATACTTCTAAGCCCGAGTCGCCTTGAATATTCACAATTGACATAACTTGCGAACCAACCTTAAGTTTTAAATTTTTATCGCAAATTAAATTACCTGATAAATAATCCATTTCGATTTGTATTTCTCTTTCATTATATGCTAATCTAGCAAGTTTATCCGCCTTTGTTATTTCTAAATCTGTCACCGGTTTCATTATATATTCTCTCTCTTCGCCTTCTAATGTAGCCATTTTGGAATTGTTAATATTTTCTACTTTGTTTTTTGTAGGAAACAATTTTGTTGGTTCTACTACCAAATTAGTGTCAATCTTGCGCCCTACATATTGAAGGAGCAAATCGTTGGACTTTCGTTTAATTTTACCTTCGCGTATTTGATTCAAAATAGTAGTATAAATTTCATCTGTTTGCCGAAATATTTTTTTTAATTGTATTTGACAATCTCGATGGAAAATGGAGTTCCAATCATCGCTTTCAAAACAAAAACGCGTTGTGTCAGGTTCATCTTTGTTACCAACGGGCGGCAACTGGTAAAAATCTCCCGAAAATATGAGTTGTATGCCTCCAAACGGTTTCTTATTTCCTCTTATAACTTTACCGACGGTGTTTAAAATGTCAAACAATTTAAGAGACAACATACTTATTTCATCAACGACTAAAACATCCGTTTCTCTCCAAGACTCTTTCGCAAATTTATTCGCTTTTATTTTTCTAATAATTTCTTCAATTGTTCCATTTCCTAAGCCAATTCCAGCCCACGAATGTAAGGTTTTTGCCTTACAATTTAGTAAAACAGCAGCACAACCTGTTAATGCGCAAACTTGAATATCCTTGCCAAAAGTAGCAGCATGACTATATATTTTTTTTATGAGAGCCGATTTTCCTGACCCACCTGGTCCTGTGATAAATATATTGTCACCCTTAATATATTTATCAAACGCAATTTGTTGTTCTCTAGAGAGTTCCATACTATATTATATGTAATAATACCTTTATTACCATTTTGAAAATCAATTTTTTATATTATTTTAATAAATACAATCTTAAATATATTAACTTTATATATAAATGAACTTTGATTTGGATATTAAAAATTACAAACCGAATGAATTAATGGAAATGTTTGAATTACCTAATAATTATGACCAAAATATATTGACAATAAATGAAACAAAATTAAAAGATAGCATCATTAATAATAAAGAAATCAATAAAGAAACAAAATCAAAAACAATTAATTTTATTGTTGAAGCAAAAAATATATTATTAGCAAATGTAAATCAACAAGGGGGACACCCAGATTTGGCAGAATTTGCTGTTAATTTATATAATACAGCATATGATTTAAAACCGGTAAAAATAAATGACCCAAACGAACACATGCTTCAGGTAAGACCAGATAAGCCATATTTATCTTCTTATCCTACAGAATATTTTCCCGGTGTAATAAACCCTTTAAAAAGAAAAACAAATAGACAATTTTTAAATATAGATACACGATTTAGAGAGAATTATTACGGATCTTCCTCTACAAATTACAACATGACATTACCTATACATATTAATGATATTGTATCAATGCAATTAATTTCATTAGAATTGCCAACATCTTATTATGTAATATCCAAACAATCTGGAAACAATTTTTTTCATTTAACAGTTGGAACTACTACCACAATTGTAACATTACAAGACGGAAATTATACTGTAACCGCAATTGTAAGCTATTTGAATTCTATAATGACATCGCTTGGCGGGGTCTTTGTAAATGTTACATTTAATGTAAACTTGGATTCTAATGGAAATGGTAGTAATCAAATAATTGTAAGTATAAATCCTCATTCAAATTTAACGATGACTTTAAATTTTCAAGCAAATATAACTGGAATAGATGACAGAAGCACACCATTACCTTTAAAATTTGGATGGAAATTAGGATTTAGAAATGGGATTTATGAGGGTAATACAAGCTATGTTAGTGAGGCTGTTGTAGATTTATCTGGACCAAGATACTTATATTTGGCTATAGATGATCATAATAATAATGTAAATAATGGGTTTTATAGTGCTTTTAACTCATCTATTTTAAATAAAAATATTTTAGCACGCATCCCTATGAACACTCCAAATTTTACTATTTTTACTGAAAATAATCTTAATATTGTTACATATCCTAGAATTTATTTTGGTCCTGTTAATATACAAAATTTATCCATTCAGTTACTAGATGAATATGGAAGAATAGTTGATTTAAATAATATGGATTTCAGTTTTTGTCTAACATTCCAAACGGCTTACGATATTTAAATACCGTTTTGTTTATATTGTAACCACGATTCTGGCGACTTTTTGGCGCCACCGTCATAACGAACGGCAAATCTTTCTTTAATTAACCATTCATTTATATGGAGTTCGTCCAGATAAACGTCTGCCAAAATCCTGCCATATTTTTCATTATCTACATTTTTTAATATAATTTTTTTGTTAAGTATTAAATTGGATAAAGCGTCTCTTGCTAATTTTGCCGCCTCTTTTTCGTCAGCATTTTTTCCTTTTATTTCTGGTGTGTCGATTCCATTCAATCTAACTGAAAATCTGTAAAGAGTAGAATCATCAAAAGGCAACTTCGCAGCAATAGTAATGGAATCTCCATCATATACTTTAATGACGCGACCACTTTTTATAGGAACACTAAATTGTAACGTTTCTTCCCACGTAATATTATCATGATTTTCAGGGAAAGTGAAAATATAATTTTCACTTGTATTCTTTTTAATACTGACGATAGTATCGGGATTGGGGTTATGTTTAAACATATTGTTACAAATCGAAAACGATGGAAAAGTAAACGCAGGAAAATTTAACTTAGGTAAGCAAGACATTATATTAGTAATGTGTTATTATAATGAAATATATTAAATTTCATTTTTATTTTAATATCAAAATTAATAATATTTTAATATCAAAATTAATAATATTTTAATATCAAAATTAATAATATTTTAATATTAAAATTAATAATATTTTAATATAATAATGGCATACACATTTAACACCCCACCAGCAAAACCAAGTTTTGGTGTATTTAATGAATCGTTACAGGCTGGAGAATATATATTGAATAAAAAAGCAACAACAACATTTTGTAACTCAAATATTCAACCAAAAAGTCCGATTGTTCAAACACAAGGACAATATTTATTATTAAACCAAGCAAAAATATTGAATAATTTTTGTTCTATTACACCTTTTAACAAATCAAATTTAAATATGAATTTGGTTAGTATTTTTAATACACAACATTGTTGTAATGTTGAAAGTAATAAAACAGCGTCAACTCCAGCAATATGTCCTGTAAATATTCCATACAATCCAAGTAGCACAACACCTTTTTACCAACTTTATACAATTGACCCCAACGGTTGCTTATTTGGCAACAACGTTTGTACCGCGAATAATTATTTACAAAATGTCACATATAACCCACCTCCTTATAATACACAAATTTGAACAAGAATTAAATTAAATAACACAAAATATTATATATGTCATTAAAGATATAAGGCATAATGATGAAAAACAACCCAACGATTTACGACAACCTTTTTTTTGTTTTACATCATTAGGATTATTTATACAAGCACTCTCTGCCAGATTTTTCTCTATATCATTTTCTTCCAATATTGGTTCTAATGTATTTTTATTGTATTTATACTTACTTTCAAGACTTGAATTTGTATCAATAATATCAATTTCAACAAATAACCCCCAATCGTTACCAAAGTTATTCATTTCGCTGAAGTTATCACGTTTAAATTCGCAATTTGACGCCATTACAGGTTGAACTTTTTTCATTTTGTTATATAAAAAGTTATATAATATATAACAAAATCAATTTTATTTTATTAAATTTTACATTATTTTGATAAAATAATCATTTTTTATTGAACACTAAATAAACCTATAAATTAATATGGTTAGTTACTGCTAGTACTTTAAGTCATTGAACGCTATTATGGTTAGCCGCCCGCCAGTCTATCTAGTACGAACGTGTAATACGGCATTCCACCGAGTACTATCGGGCACCGTCATAGAATCTACGGTGGAAACTTGAGTCACAGTTAGTGAATAAATTTGAGCAACAGTCATCTTACCAATATGAGTAGCAACTTGGACTGCGGTTAAAGAAGTAAGTTGATCAATACTTAGGGAAGCAATTTGGGAATTAGTCATACTACCAATAACGCCCGCAACTTGGACAGCACTTAAACCAAGAATTTGAGAACTAGTTAAAGAACTAAAAATGGAATTAACTTGGGAAACACTTAAACCATCAATTTGGGCATCAGATAGTAAACCAATTTGGGCAGGAATCATCTTACCAATATGAGTAGCAACTTGGTCTGCGGTTAAAGAAGTAAGTTGGTTAATATTTAGGGAAGCAATTTGGGCATTAGTCATACTACCAATAACGCCCGCAACTTGGAGAGCACTTAAACCAAGAATTTGAGAACTAGTTAAAGAACTAAAAATGGAATTAACTTGGGAAACACTTAAACCATCAATTTGGGCATCAGATAGGGAAGCAACTAGAATAGAAAGTTGTGAATTATTAGTAGAAGCAGAAACAGCAGCAGAAGCAGCAGCAGAAGCAGCAGAAGCAGCAGAAGCAGCAGCAGCAAAAGCATCAGCATCAGCATCAGCAGCATCAGCATCAGCATCCTCAGCATCAGCATCAGCATCAGAAGCAGCATCCTCAGCATCAAGTTTGGCATTCACAGCATCAAGTTTGGCATTCACAGCATCATCTTTGGCCTTCACAGCATCATCTTTGGCCTTCACAGCATCATCTTTGGCCTTCACAGCATCATCTTTGGCCTTCACAGCATCATCTTTGGCCTTCACAGCATCATCTTTGGCATTCACAGCATCATTTTTGTAACCGAGAGCAGTAGTAGCATGACCACTAGCGTGATTTCGGGCAGTTTCAGCAGCAAGTTTGGCAGCCACAGCCTCATCTCTGGCAACAACAGCGGAAGCAGCATAGTCCGATGAAGTTCGCACACTTGATGTAATAGAATATCCTAGGTTACTATAGTCGTGGACAGTCATCAGTCTAGAAATGCCATACATACACAAAGGCACTCCTCTTATATCATGCGCAGCAATAATAGCTCTGGATTCAGGTTTTTTTAAGGTTGATGATAAACGAGACATAGCTGTGAAACTAAATCTTTGCGAATGATTTTGACATATGGCTTGTGGAAATTCAATTCTAGTGGAATGATTTTCATTTATGGGAGTTGCAAAAAATATTTTGGAAAACGCATTAGTTGTAATATTAGTGCCAAGACCAATATTTAATTTGTTGCTGTCCACAACACATTTAGATGAATCAAATCCAACAGCAGAATTGGAATCAACCCACATTATACGGGCTGTCGTACCAAGAGCAGGTTGTAACCTGTTAGTCGCTTGCATAAGATAATTAACTATAGTTCCGTAAACATTAGGATTTAATGAACCACCTGCACTATACAAACACGATACACTTGTAAGTGGTGCTCCTACATCACTATCAGCACCAAAATTTGCGAAACTATTTGGAATTAGTGTTGAAAGTGTCATATCTCTCATTATCACATTATTCCACAGATAATTTAATAGCGAACTTGCGTCTATATACGCATTTCCTTTATTAGGATCAGTTACAACTACTGAAGAAGTCATATCGGTTGTTAGTTTACCCATATTATATTATGATATATGTTATTATTTTTTTTTTTAAAAAAAAAATAATCTTAAAAATTTCACTTTTGGAATATTACTCATAATTTACATTAGATAATATTTTTCTAAAGTATCAAATTTTATATAATAGAACTTTCGCTTTTGAATATAGATATTAATCAATTTATTTCTAGATCTCTTTTACACAATTGTAATGTCTGATGGATTATTTATATATTTATATCACTCGGTAGTAATAAAGATATATCATTTACATTACTATATCATTCACATGATTATAACATCTTTTAAATTTATAAAACTATCTAAATGTTATATTTATTTTTTCTTTTAATAGTTTTTAAGAATGATTTCGTCATTGGTTTTTCAACTTTTTCTTCTTTAACTTCTTCTTCAGAAACAACTTCTTCAGAAACAACTTCTTCTTTAAGTTCTTCAGAAACAACTTCTTCTTTAAGTTCTTCAGAAACAACTTCTTCTTTAACTTCTTCAGAAACAACTTCTTCTTTAAGTTCTTCAGAAACAACTTCTTCTT
>Ga0114966_10005494_pt1 | contig 10715 bp, 10 predicted proteins | sample M_130207_XF_Meta_FD_87029 | JGI IMG/M metagenome (GOLD analysis project Ga0114966, IMG submission 87029) | Freshwater microbial communities from Lake Montjoie, Canada to study carbon cycling - M_130207_XF_MetaG | ecosystem: Environmental > Aquatic > Freshwater > Lake | place: Lake Montjoie...
AATTCGCAAAATCCTTGGCGTTGTTGGCGAAAGAATTGTTTACGAACTTAACGGCATTTCATGTTTACATCTCGAAGAAATCGCTCCACGCAAAAATATTTTATCTTCCAAATCTTTTGGCAAAAATGTTAGCGCCAAATCTGATTTACAAGAAGCAGTCGCCAACTACGCGGTGCGTGCTTGCGAGAAAATGCGCAAACAAAAAACTTTAGCTCAAGCAATTCATGTTTATATTCGCACCAATCCATTTTCGAGCAAGCCTCAATATTGCGGTGCCGGCTCTATTAGCTTCGATTCACCGACTGATAATGTTGTCGAAATTATAAAATCGGCGTTAAAAATTTTAGAGCAAATTTATCAAAAAAATTATGAGTATAAAAAGGCCGGAATCATGCTTCTAGACTTAGTAAAACAAGGTGAGAATGAACAAATTAATTTATTTCAAAATGATCTTTTATCGAATCAAAATGTTAAAAATTTTGATAATAAAAAAAGCGAAATTATTCAAAAAACTCTAGAAAAAATTAATCAAAATTTTAGCAAAAATACCATTTTTTATGCCATTCAAGGAACCAAACGAAGCTGGCAAATGCTGTGCAACAAGCGTTCACAACATTACACGACAAATATCAAAGAATTAGCTAAAGTTTATTAAAATTCATGAATTTTAAATAAAATTATTGATTAATTAATTTTTGATAAATATCTAAAGTTTTTTGTTTTAAATCGGCTAAATTCCCATCATTTTGAATAACAAAATCGGCGCTTTTAATTCTCTCAGCGTCGCTAATTTGTTTATTTTTCAACATTAAAAATTTATTTTTTAATTCATTGATTAAATCATGATTAGCATTTTTTAAATCAGGAATGACTCGTTGAATATAGCGGTCTTGACGTAGTTTTTCATCGGCAATAATCGCAATAATTTTGTCAGTTTTATATTGATTTGACTCAAGTAAAAGTGGAATATTTATCACCACAAGATTTGCTTTTTTTTCTAAATTATTTTCTAAAAAATTTTGGTAAATTTGACGAATTTCAGGGTGAATAATTTTTTCTAAAACATGAATTTGATCAGGATTTTTTGAAATTAATGCACTTAAAATTTGGCGATTAATAATTTTACCATCGAAAGTTTCTAAGAAATTTTGAGCAACTAATTCAATAATTTTTTGATCTTGCGAATAGAGCTTATGAACTACGGCGTCAGCGTCAAAAACTGCAATTCCTAATTGCTGAAATATGTCTGCTACCATATTTTTACCAGAAGCGATTCCACCGCTTAAACCAATAATTTTCATGCCATTTTTATTGCAATTCATGCGGAATTTTGATTTTACAAAAATCCAGTTTTTCGCGTAAATTATTTTTCATTTTCTCAAGATTTTCCAGCGAATCGGCTTCGCATCGCGCCACTAAAACTGGTTGCGTATTCGAAGCACGAATCAGCCACCAGCCTTGAGAACTTTCGGCTCGAATGCCATCAATATCAACAAATTTTTCGTTATTTTTGTGCAATAATTTTTTTAAATCCTCAACAATTGCGAACTTTTTTTCTTCGGAAGTTTCAATTCTAATTTCGGCGGTGGAAAAAGTCTTTGGCAATTCTTGACGCATTTGCGACAAGCTTTTTGAAGAGTTCGCCATAATATTAATTAAACGAATCGAAGCGTAAAGTGCATCATCAAAACCATAATATTTATCGGCAAAGAAAATATGCCCCGACATCTCGCCAGCCAGGCTCGCGCTCAATTCTTTCATTTTGGCTTTAATTAAAGAATGCCCCGTTTTCCACATCACCGCCTTGCCTCCAGCTTTAGTAATTTCGGCGAATAAAGAGCCACTAGCTTTGACGTCAGCAATAATTGTGGCACCGCGATTTTTTGCTAAAATTTCGCGCGCGAAAAAAATTAATAATTGGTCGCCCCAAATTATTTCGCCCTCGCCGTCAACTACGCCAATTCTATCGCCATCGCCATCAAAAGCGATACCAAAATCGCATTTTTCTGACTTCACTACCGCGATTAAATCTTGTAAATTTTTGGCTTCGGTTGGATCGGGATGATGATTGGGGAAATCGCCATCAATTTCGTTAAAAAGCAAAATATGTTCGCCATAAATTCTTTGCGACAATGTTGTCATAATTTCTCCCGCCGAGCCATTACCAGCGTCCCAAGCGATTTTTAATTTTTTTAATCCTTCAAAATTTTCAACTTCATTGAGCAAGCCACTATCACTTTGCATCAACTCGCAATCAATCAACAAACGATTTAAATATTTTTCACGAATATCAAATTCCACAACCGATCCTTCGGCGTTTACAAAATCTTGACTTTCAAGAATTTTCGCCAAACCTAAAATATCGGCGCCATGAAAATTTTGATTTTTTATCATCATTTTGAAACCATTATGGTCCTTGGGATTATGCGACCCCGTAACCATAATTCCCGCATCAAGATTTAATTCATAAACCGAAAAATAAAGCATCGGCGTTGGCCCCAAACCAATATCAATGACCTCAATGCCACTCTCATACAAACCTTGGATCAAACGCTCTTTAAGAATTGGAGAGCTGTAGCGCCCATCGCACCCTACCGCCATTTTATTTTTATTATTTTTTTTCAAAATTTTGGCGAAACAACGTCCGACAAAATAAGCGTCATTATCAAAAAGTGTTTGATTATAAATGCCTCTGATATCATAGGCGCGAAGGATTGAAGAATGAAATTTGTGAGTCATAAATTAAGTAATTTTTCCATTAATTGGCGATGAAGGCGAAGCAAAATTTTTCTTCTCCATTCTTCCCGCCAAAAAAGCCAACCTACCCGCTTCAACCGCTAATTTCATGGCTCGAGCCATTAAAATTGGATTTTTAGCTTTGGCAATTGCCGTGTTCATTAAAACGCCGTCGCAACCTAATTCCATGGCGATTGAGGCGTCCGAAGCCGTCCCGACTCCAGCATCAACCAACACTGGCACTTTCGATTGCTCGATAATAAATTGAATATTTAAAGGATTTTGAATGCCAAGCCCCGAGCCGATTGGTGCCGCCAAAGGCATAATTGCGCAACAACCAATATCTTCGAGTTCTTTGGCAACAATTGGATCATCAGAAGTATAAACCATCACTTCAAAACCCTCTTTAATCAAGATTTCCGAGGCTTTTATGGTTTGAACAACATTCGGATAAAGAGTTTTTTCATCGGCTAAAACTTCGAGTTTAACTAAATTCCATCCACCGGCTTGACGCGCCAAGCGCAAAGTTCGAACCGCATCTTCGGCGGTAAAACAACCCGCGGTATTTGGCAAATAAGTATATTTTTGAGGACTTAAAAAATCTTGCAACATCGCCTCACCTTTCTTTTCGATATTGACGCGACGCAGTGCCACCGTAACGATTTCAGCTCCCGAGGCTTCGACCGCTAGTGCCGTTTCTTGAAAATCCTTATATTTACCAGTTCCGACCAATAATCGTGAATGAAATTTTTTACCAGCAATTTCAAAAAAATCATTTTCTAAATTCATAAATATTTTATATTAAACCGAATTGTGCGGGGAATAAAAAGATTATAACCCAAACCAGTGGAGCCACGAGAATCATGCCATCAAGGCGATCTAAAACTCCACCATGTCCGGGGATAATATCGCCCGAATCTTTAACGCCGAAAATTCTTTTAAATTTTGATTCAACTAAATCGCTGATTTGTTCGACGATTGAAATTAAAACACTAATTATCAAGAAAAATATTATGCTTCCTGGAAAAATCATGGCAGAGATTATGCCGATTCCCATACTCGCAACCACTCCGCCGATTAAACCCGACCAAGTTTTATTTGGACTAATTGCGGGTGCAATTTTTACGCCACCCAAAGATTTTCCGGCAAAAAACGCAAAAATATCGGTCGCCCAAATTATGGCGAACATCCAAAATAAAATTTCATTATCAAGAATGCGAATTGAAACCGCACAATAAAGAGGGATTGCGATATAAAAAAAACCGATCCAGCGCCACTTTTTTTTGTCGGGCATTTTGCGCGACATTTCCGCCCATTCAAACGCCATCAAAACCGCCACCATAATCACTAAAAAAATAAATAATTTTTGTGAGCTAAAAATGGCAAATAATGCGATGGGAACCATCACCAAAGAACTAATTATTCTTTTGCGAGTATTGTCGGAAGGATCAAGATAATGAACTTGTGCCACCAATTTGTTGAACAAAAATAAAGTGAAATTATAAACCCAAATTGGCAATTTTAAAATTTTCAAAATCTTATCTTTTTCCATAGCGCCTCTCTCTTTTGTTAAAATTATTAATTGCTTTAAGCAATTCGGATTTATTAAATTCTGGCCAAAATTTTTCACTAAAATAAAGTTCAGTGTAAGCAATTTGCCACAATAAAAAATTACTAATTCGCAAGTCTCCCGCCGTTCTAATTAAAAGATCCGGATCAGGAATTTCAGGATGATAAAGATTTTTTTTAAACAAATCTTCGTCGATATTATCGATGATAATTTCTTGATTCTTAACCGCAACAGCAATTTTTTTTACGGCATCAACAATTTCTTGGCGAGCACCATAAGAAAACGCCACATTGAGTGTAAGTTTCGTGTTATTTTTTGATAATTCTTCAACTTGTTCAATTTTATTTTTCAATCGCTCTTCAACGTTATCGAGGTTTCCCGACACAATAATTTTTATTCCGCGCTTCATTAATTCCGAAGATTCTTTCGCGAGATAATCATAAAGTAAATCCATTAAATATTTAACTTCTTCTTGCGGGCGATTCCAATTTTCCGAAGAAAAGGCGTAAATTGTTAAATATTTTACGCCAATTTCGATGCAATTATCAGTAATTTTTTGCACATTATCCGCCCCAATTTTATGTCCAATTTTAATTGGCAAAGATTTGCTTTTGGCAAAGCGAGCGTTGCCATCCATTATTATCGCAATGTGACTCGGAATTTTAGCTAAAGAATTTGTTGATGTTTTTTTGGAAAAAAAATTTAACACGAAAATTAAATTTTCATTAAATCTTTTTCTTTGCCTTCGACCATTTGATCAACTTTTGTCACGAATTCATCGGTAATTTTTTGAACAATCTCGTTGAAACCGTGAACTTGATCTTTCGAAGCTCCAAGCTCTTTTTCATTTTTCTTAAAATCATCTAAAGCATCACGACGAATATTGCGTAAAGCAATTTTTTTATCTTCACCATATTTTTTAGCAAGCTTAACTAAATCACGACGACGCTCTTCGCTAAGTTTTGGAATTGAAATTCTAAGCAAAGTGCCATCAACCGCAGGATTAAAACCTAAATTTGAATTAGTGATGGCTTTTTCCACCGCTCTAACATTTTCGCGATCCCAAACTTGAATTGAAAGCGTTGTCGCTTCAGGCACCGAAACGTTAGCTAATTGCGAAATTGGCATGAATTGACCATAAACTTCAACTCGAACTGTATCAAGTAAATTAGGGCTGGCACGACCAGTTGAAATACTATCCAAATCTCTTTTTAAAGAACCAAGAGTATCGTCCATTTTTTTACGAGCCTTATCGGCTAATTGATTTATCATAAATTTTAAATTTAGTTGATTATTGTGAATTTTCCTCTGCCTAAAATAACTTCTTGCAGAGCATTTTGCTCTTTGATCGAGAAAACTATAATTGGCAATTTATTATCTTTGGCAAGCGTGATGGCAGTTTGATCCATAACCCTTAAATCTTGTTTAATTACATCAATATATTTAAGTTTTTCATAGCGAATCGCATTTTTATCAAGCTTGGGATCGGCGGAATAAACGCCATCAACTTGCGTCCCTTTTAAAATAACATCGCAATTCATTTCAACGGCACGAAGCACCGCCGCCGTGTCGGTGGTGAAGAATGGATTACCCGTTCCCGCCGCAAAAATAACAATACGTTTTTTTTCGAGATGACGCGCCGCCCGTCTTTTTAAATAAGGCTCGCACACATTATTCATCGGAATTGCCGATAACATTCTTGTTTCAAGATTATGTTTTTCTAGAGCGCTTTGCAAAGCTAAGCCATTGATGCAAGTGGCAAGCATGCCCATATAATCTGCCGTGACTCGCTCCATGCCTTCCGCCGCCTTAGAAACTCCGCGAAAAATATTGCCTCCGCCTACAACGATACTAATTTCGCAACCTAGTTCATAAGCGGAAATAACTTGTTGGCAAATTTTTTGAATGGCTTTGATATCGTGACCGAATTGAAGGTCGCCCATCATCGCTTCGCCCGAAACTTTAAAAAGTATTCTTTTAAATTTTAATTCTGAATTCATGTGGATGTAAACTATGGATTAAAGCTAAAATTAAGTTAAATTGATTAATTTTTAAAAATCAATTTTAAACTCTAATTTATTTTTTTTAAAATGAACTATGTTTTTAAAAATTTTTAAAAATAGATTCAAAAAAAATAATTAATTTGCCATAATTTTGCTAAATAATTCAGCCGGCAAGCTTCCGCCCGTGATTTTTTGCGTTGGCGAATTGTCATCATTGCCAATCCAAATTCCAACAATTTTTTCATTATCAAAACCTATGAACCAAGCATCACGGAAGTTTTGACTAGTGCCGGTTTTGCCATAAATATTAGAATTAATATTAGCGATTTTTCCGGTGCCACTCGCCACAACCTCTCGCAAAATAATTTTTGTCGCCTCAATCGCTTTTGCAGAAAAAATTTGTGCTAATTTGGAACCTGATTTTTGATATAAAATTTCATCATTTTGATTGCTAATTTGCGAAATTACATAAGGAATTACCGGCGTTCCATCATTGGCAATCGTGGCATAAGCACTGGTAAGTTCAAAAAGTGAAACTTGCGAAGTGCCCAAAGAAATTGTTAAATCATGTTCATCAATTTTTGAAGTAATTCCACATAATTTTGCGGTTTGTGCAATTTTTTTAGCTCCCAACTCTTTGGAAAGTTGAACCGCCACCGAATTTGAAGAATTGGCGAATGCTCTTTTTAAAGTAATTTCATCCAAAAAACGGCTTTCATAATTATCGGGAAGCCAATTATTTACTCTAACTTTTTTATCTTCAAAAACATCGTCGATTTTATAACCATTTTCAAAAGCGCTGAGATAAAGAAAAGTTTTGAACGCCGAGCCAGCTTGGCGCTTTGCCAAAATTGCTCGATTAAATTGCGATTGCTGGTAATTATTGCCTCCCGATAGTGCTAAAACCGCTCCAGTCTTATCCATAACCACTACTGCAATTTGGGCGTTTAATAATTTTTCGGCATTATTTTTAGTAAATTTATTTAAAATTTCTTCCAAATTATTTTGTAATTTTTCATTTAAAGTTGTGGTGACTTTGAGAATTTTATCTTGAAAATTTTCTTTATTAATAAATTCAAAAATTTGTTGATAAGCATAATCGGCAAAATAAAAACGTTGACCAGAATCTTCACGAAAAAATTCTTCATTATTTTCGTCATTTTTAAAATTTTTGTCCAAATATCCACATTCTTGCATCGCTCTCAACACAGTTTTGGTGCGTCTTTTGGCAAGTGCAGGATTATTTTTTGGCGAAATTTTCGACGGCGCTTTTAACAATCCCGCAAGCAACGCCGATTCTTGAATATTTAATTGTGCCACATCTTTATTAAAATATTGTTTAGAAGCGTTGCCAATGCCATAATTATTCGATCCAAAATAAGCGCGATTTAAATAAAAAGTTAAAATTTGTTCTTTGGTAAAATTTTTCTCAAGCTGAAGAGCAAGTAAGGCTTCTTGGACTTTACGACGAAAGGTTTTTTCGGGTTTTAGAAATAATAATTTTGCCAATTGTTGCGTAATCGTGCTCCCGCCCTGCACTATTTTTCCGGCTTGTTTATTGGCAAAATAAGCGCGAATTATTGCCAAATAATCAATTCCGCCGTGAGAAAAAAATTTACGATCTTCGGTTGCAATTACAGCATTTACAAGGTTCGTCGGCAATTCATAATAACTCACTTCGCTTTGATAAATCTCGCTTCGATTGATAATTAAATTTTGATTGTCATAGTTTAAACGCACAATTTGTTTTGAATTTTGATTTTCTAAATCATCGAGACTGGGCATGCCAATGCAGTAATAAGTAGCAACCGCACCCAATGTTAATGTGAGTAGAATTGTCAAAAAAATAATAATTTTAACAATTGTTTTAAAACTAATTTTCTTCATAAAATGAAAAATAAATCGAATCCAAAAAAATTTATTTATAAAAATGATAACATATTAAACCATCACGAAGCCTTGATAAGCATTGATGAAAGAGGTTTTTTATTTGGTGATGGCTTGTTTGAAACTTGTCGATTTATTAATCAAAAAATTATAAATTTTGAAGCTCATTTAGCAAGAATCAAAATTGGATTGGTAAATTTAAAATTAAACGCCGATTTTCAAAATATTGAAACAAAATGTTATAATCTAATAAAAAAGAATAATTTACAAGATGGAATAATTCGCATTTCAATAAGTCGTGGAATCGGCTCCAAAGGCTATTTACCAACTAACGAAACTCCAAATTTAGTAATTATTCAAACCAAAGAATTGACCATCGCACCAAAAATTACAAATTTAACAATTTGCGACATCAATCCACCAACTTTTAAATTCAAGTCCGCCAATGCTTTGCAATATGTTTTAGCTAAAATTTTTGCTCATGAAAATAATTTTTACGATGCCATTATGCTCGATGAAAAAGGCTATATTTGTGAGACTTCTTCGGCAAATATTTTTTGGATAAAAGATCAAATTATTTACACTCCAAATGATAATTGCAATATGGTTCGTGGCACAATCCGTCAAGCCTTGATTGACTTAAAAGATTTAAAAATTAAATGTGGAAAATTTAAAATTTCTGCCTTAAAAAATGCCGATGAAGTCTTTATAACTAACTCAACTTTATTAATTTTACCAATTGATAAAATCGCATTTAGAAACAAAAAAGAAACAATTGAAGTAAAATATAAAAAAATACTTGTTAAAAAAGTTATAAAGCTATTAAAAATAAGACTCGGTTTAATTTAATTAAATTTTTATAAATGTTTTTGACAAAAAAATACATTAAAAAAATTAATAAAAGCGCTTTTACGATGATAGAATTATCAATTGTTATATTGGTGATTTCGGTAATGGTGGTTGGTGTCGTAACCGGCAAATCATTGATTGCAAAATCGCGACTTGCTAACGCTAAATCTTTGACGCGTCAATCAGTAATTAATGATATGGGCGATGATTTGATTGCGTGGTATGAAACTTCGCTTGAAGGAAGTTTTAAGGAAAGCGAAACCAAAACCGACGGCTCTTTTATTACATTATGGAAAGATTCCAACAAAAATGCCGTTAATAAAAATGATGCAAAAGCAGAAACCAATCCAACTTTAAACACAACAAATCAACCATCTTTATATCAAAATGTTTTTTACAATTCAATTCCTGGATTAAGATTTTCAGGTGATCAATATTTAAATTTTAACGGAACAAAATTTGCCAAAAATTCTTATACGGTTTTCGTGGTTGAACAGAGAAGATCTGGGAAAAATCACAACTATTTCATCGCATCATCCAACAGTACTAATAATTTTTTTGGATATCGAAGCAATACTGAAATTACTCAAAGTCATACTTATAATAATTTCAATGTAACGATTCCAGGTTATATTTCACCAACTCCAAGAATCCATACTTTTTTATTTAATAACTCAGTTGGAAAGCAATATACCTTAAACGGCAACAATACACAAATCGCTAACCCAAGCCAATTAACCTCGATAGATTCATTTGATCCGGCAAAAATTGGATATCTTAATTCGGTAAACTCTTACGTCGGCGATCTAGCAGAAATCATCATGTTTAAACGATCTTTAAAAACGGAGGAAGTAGAAGCGATTGAGAGTTATCTCGGTAGCAAATATGGCATTCCAGTTTCCTAATAAACCTAAATTTACTAACTTTAACTTAAAATTTTTATGAAAAAAAACAAAGCATTTTCACTTGTAGAATTGTCGGTAGTAATACTGATAATTGGTATTCTAGTTGCAGGTGTTACGCAAAGCGGAAGACTAATTAGACAAATTAAATTATCAACAGCGCGTTCGATAACTTCATCCTCGGATGTGGCATCAATTCGCGATATCACCGCTTGGTTTGAGGCTTCAACTGATGGAATTTTCGTCGATGTCAACGGCGTAACTGATGTTGAAAATAACGCACAAATAGCAACTTGGAACGACATCAATCCGCAAAAACCAAAAGGTGATCGTCCAGTTTTAAAGGCTCCCAGCACAGCTGGAGATTCAGAAAAAAAACCAAAATATATTACCAACGGTATCAACGGAATTCCATCAGTTCATTTTGATGGAAACGATTATGTTTTTTCCACGGATGGTCCAAGTATGCCTTTAATTTCTGAAGACAAAACTTATTCAATGTTTGCAGTATTTAGAGCTGACCTTGATAGCGTTAAAAGAAAATCTATAATCACGCAAATTGGTAATAATTTGGCCTTGGCAGACAACAAATTTGTTTCAATTGGCTTTATTGGAGACGCTACAAACAATGGTTCACCAGGATTTATAACAAATAATACAACAAAAAATAACAATTGGATTAGAGGCGTCGCAATCAATGATCAAACTGATTATATTGTTGGTGTTCTTGCCGATCTAACTCCAACGACTGTAACTAATGATTCTGCA
>Ga0114966_10005495_pt1 | contig 10714 bp, 8 predicted proteins | sample M_130207_XF_Meta_FD_87029 | JGI IMG/M metagenome (GOLD analysis project Ga0114966, IMG submission 87029) | Freshwater microbial communities from Lake Montjoie, Canada to study carbon cycling - M_130207_XF_MetaG | ecosystem: Environmental > Aquatic > Freshwater > Lake | place: Lake Montjoie...
ATCACGTCTGCGTCGATGCTGGCTGTATCTCCTGTCCGCTCAAAGTCGGCGAAAACAAACTCACCTTCGGCAATCAAGACAGCCCGCATCACTTCACCATCACGATTGAGGAGTTGCACTAAGCGTGCGCTTCACTTCATCGGCTCGATAGCCGAATCCCGGCCCGCTGAGCGTGCTCAAGTCCACGATACCGTTGCGACGTTGGAACAGACCTGGGTGAATTTCCTGCTCCGGCAGTGACGCGTCAGGATAAAACTGCATCGCGTTGCATTCCACGCCTTGGATCGTGCCCGCGTGCGCGGCGAGGCGCACATGTGGAATCATGGCGAGCATCGGGTTCGTCAAATCCTGCACCATCAGCGGCATGCCGTGGGCCTTGGCCCAGCAGAGGCTCAATAACGCGCCGGTTTGTGTTTTACAGGTCTTCAAGGCTACGCCGGACCATCCGAGGCGTCGGCCAAGACGCACGAATTCCCAATCGTGCGCGCTTTCATCGAGGAACAGCGGCTTGCGGGCGGAAACGCTGCGCACATCGATTTGATGGGCTTCGAGATCATAGGGGAAGGGCTGCTCCACATACAAGGTGCGGGCAAAAATCTCCGGCTCCTCAGCGAGCAGACGATCCAGAATGGCATTCACATAAGCTGGCTCCTTCACGGTGCAGTTGAAGTCGGCACTGAACCACGTCACGCCTCCGGCGAGTCCGATGCGGCCCACACGTTGCATGCGTTCGAAGTCCCACGCTGCGTCCGTGCCACGCAGCTTCACTTTGAGGCACTTCAGGCCATCACGTTTGATCCAGTCTGCGAGTAGCAGCGGATGGGCGTCTTTCGGCTCCGTGCCGTTTAAATCAGCGGCTTCGAGTGCATCCACACCGCCCACCAGATGCCAGACGGGAAGCTGCTTCGGTGCATTCATCACGAGGTAGTCCTGCGGGTAACGCCCAACGAAGCTGACGCCGCTGCCTTCTTCTGGTGTGATGAAGGCCGATAGATCGCGGCTCATAAAGTCCGCGTTGTAAGTCGTGTAGATATCGCAGTTGTGTAGGACGCCATACGCATCATGCACGGCGATGTCGAAAGCACTGAAAGCCACGAGTGAGCCGAGATAAGGCATCGCGTCGCCACCGGCTTGGGCATTGGCTTCCTTCAAGGTTGCTGCCAGCGGGCCATGCATGAAATCCTGACCGATCTCCATCGGATGGCCGCTTAAACCGCTTTCGACGAGTCGTTTTGCCAGCAGCGTGGAAAAATCCTGCATGCGCTGCGCTCGCACCGCCACGCTTAGCGTGCTGGGCCAGACCCAGGAAACGCTGAGCGGCGTCTCACCCCAGCCTTGAGCCGTTTTGCCATTCTTATCTGCCACGGTAACTCTCACCCGCAAGCAGACCACATTGGTGACCGTCTCCGGACCAAATTTCAAAGGCACGCGCATGGCCACAGGCAGGAAGAAAACTTCGGCTGCGGTGACACGGATATCGGTTTGCTTCGTGGTAGGCATTTCGCGTGAATCAGGTTTTGGCGAGAGTGATTTCATACCCATAGATTTCACGGAAGAGATCACACTTCGAGTCGATGGCGATCTGCTCGACGGTGGTGTCATCGACACCTTGGGTCAGGACGTTGAGGCGTGCGCCTTCTGGACGGAGTTGAATGGATTTGATGCGCTGGGCGTGGCTGCGGTCGAGTGAATCGGCAAGACGCAGGAGAGCGGCGAGTTTGAGCACGATCATGCGCTCCTCGCGAGTGAGGTCGGAGAAGCTTGGGTGATTGGGCTCGGGATTGTAGCGGCGGTGGTATCGTGCGAGCAGCGCGACCATGACGCGGTCCTGTGTGCTAAGACCGAAGATTTCAGTATTCAGCAGGATGTAGAGGCTGTGCTTGTGGTGCTCACGCGGGCTGATGAACATGCCAACTTCATGCAGTGTGGCGGCAACGCGGAGGACGAGTTCGTATTTGGAGTCGAGATTATGAAGGTGCTGCAGTTCTCGGAAAAGCTGCTGAGCGAAATTGGCGACCTGGTCGGCGTGTTTACGGTCAGTTTTGTAGCGTGCGCCGATTTCGGACGCGGCTTGCATGACTTCCTCCTGGAAGATCGCAGTGCGTGAGCCCGAGGTCATCAAGTCGAGCATGAGTTCGAGCTGGAAGTCGCCTTCCGGCACCCAGATGGCATCATCACCGAAACGCCGCGAGAGCGCGAGGTTCGTTTGTAAGGCGGGCACGATGCCTTCGCCGCCGGTGTAGTGAACGTGGAGTTCGCGCACGAGTTCATCCGGCGTCAGGCGCGCGAGTTTGTCGGTGAAAGTGGAGAGATCCTCTTCACGTACGAGATGCGCACCATGCCGTGCCTTGCCGAGACGTGGGGCGATGCTTTGAATCTCTGCGCCGATGGCGACGTGGTGATCGATTTTCACGCCAGAGTAATCCTGCGCGAGATGATCGACGACGCCGCGGATGTGTTCTTCGAGATGCAGCATCTGCTGCTGCGTTTCATCGTCAGGCGTGGCAACGGCTTCGCGTGCGCGGAAGATACCGAGACGGTAGTTGCTATAAGCGGCGAGGCGGCCCTGCTGGAAGTAAATTGCGCGGGTGTTGCCGGGGCCGATGTGAGTGACGAAGGTGTTACCCTTTGCAAGCGTGGGGTTCTTCAACAGCATGCGCTGCGCGATTTGATAGACGAGGCGCGTCATGTTGCCGTCATCAATCAAGCTGGGCGTGACGCCGCTGTGAACTTGGAGGCGATTGAGGAAAATTTCGTGGTTGGAGGCCTCGGCGAGAATGTTCGAGGTGAACAAACGCAACTGCGAAGGCGGGATACCGTACTCGCGCATCGTTTGAAGGTAGTCGCGTAGGATGGCAGCTGCCTGATCAACCGTGCCACGAGTGATGCTGCCGGAGCGGAAGGTGTCGCGTGCGACGGGTAGCGGCTTGTCGAGGCTCTCGATACGGATGAACTGGCCCCTGGCATCCTTTCGCCCGATCACGAGGGAAACGGACGCAGCACCGACATAGATGACGGCGTGTTCAGGCGGTGGGGTCGCTGGTGCTGCTGGAAGTGGGACACTCATTCGTGATTATTTCTTCTCATTGCGTAACCATGCCACGGCACCAGCTGCAACGGCCTGACCACCGAGTTTGGCTAGCGAGTAGCGGATGCCTTTAGCGAGTTCGGGAATGGCGTAGCGTTCGACTTCTTCTTTGAGCAGGTTCAGGTAGAGGCCGGGCAGTTCTTCGACAAGACCACCACCAAGTGTAATGCGGTCAGGCGCGAGCAGATTGACGACGGTGGCGACTCCCATGCCGAGATAGCGGATGGAATTGCGGAACATGATCATCGCGGCGTCATCACCGCTCTTGAAAGCGTTGGCGAGTGCCTTGCTGCGAATACTGCGGAGGGCCCCTTCGGTTTTTTTATCGAGTTCAGGCATCTGGCCGCGATAGCATGCCAGACCGGCCTGTGAGGCGAGTGCAAGGCGACTGGTGAGGTCTTCGAGCGCGACCACGCCAAACACCGGGCTGCCGATATGCGTACCGGGCAGCAGTAGATTGCCAAGTTCCATCGCAGAAATAGCACGGCCCATCACAAGTTGGCCGTTGTAGACAAAACCAGAACCAACGCCTGTGCCGGGGAACACTCCCAGCAGCGAACGTGCGCCTTTGCCAGCACCGAGGGCATATTCGCCATACGTTCCTGCATCGACATCGTTTAACACAGCCACGGGTGCCTTGAAGATGGTTTGTAGCAGTTTGCGCAGTGCCATGTTCGTCCAACCGAGATTCGGGGCGAAGATGAGCGTGCCTTTCTCTGGATTCACGAGACCTGGGCAGCCGATGCCGATGCCTTGAATGCCCTTGGGATTCACTCCAGCCTCTTCAATGGCTTCATGGATGGCTTTGACGATTTTATTGCGACCTTTCGCTGCGCCTTCGGAGCCGTTGGTCGATTTACGTGCGGAACCCAGCACGTTGTAGTTCGCATCGAGCACCGATGCCATCATCTTCGTGCCACCGAGATCGAAGCCGATCCAGAAAGACACGTTGCGGAGTTTCTTCGATGCTTTGATAGGCTTGGCTACCTTCTTGGAAGCTTTTTTTGCGGGCATATGTTCGCAAGACACACGGGCTTGGCAGAGTCGGCAAGTGACATTCTGCCGGGCGGAGAAATCACTTCGCCCAATGCCGTGAGGCAAAGTTCATGTATTGCGTCCAGTCGAAGTCGGTGACGTCATGCTTGCCGGTGCGGATGTGGTAGCCGATGAAGTCGCCGACGGGGTGGTCGATCGCTGGCTGTTCATCGACTACGACGCCTTTTTTACCGAAGAGGGCATAGACGGGGCTGGCGTATTTGCCGGAGAGGAACTCGCCTTTGGGGTCGGCCCACGTGTCTTCCACAGCACTGGCGATGTAGATAGGGCGTGGAGCAGCGAGGGCGATGAGCATGTGCATGTCGATGGGACAAGCGGCGGCGTTGTTGGCGTAGCTCGAATACTTCGGCGTGAACCAGTGTGGAAAAGCTTTGGTGATGATCGCAGTGGTTTCACCGAAGTCACGGCGCATGAGGGCGGCACCGCCTTCGCCGGAATCATTGGAAATGACAAAGCCAAAGCGTTCGTCCTGCACACCGGCCCAGAGCGATGTTTTGCCAAGACGGGAGTGACCAATGACGGCGACATGCTTGGCATCGATTTGAGTATTAGTTTCAAGGTAATCGACGATGCGGCTGAGGCCCCATGACCAGGCACTTATGGCTCCCCACTCGCCGTCTTTCCAAACCGTGTTCGCGCCATCCTTGCTGACAGCGGCGCGCAGACCTTCCTTCCAGCCCTCGGCGTTATCCGGTTCGATGTCGCCATAGTAGGCGGTGGCGACGGCGAAGCCGCGTTTGAGAATCATTTCGAGCGGCCAGCGGCTGCTTTCGCTGCCGCGAGAGGCTTCCAAGGCACGATTGTTGACGATGTTCTTCTCTTTGTTATCGCGCTGCCAGCGGGTGTTGAGCGGGACATCAGTTTCTTGGCTCACCGCATGATTACCGCCGAAGCTAAGACCGACGAAGCAAGGCGCGGACTTGGTGGCGTTTGGCGTGTAGAGCATCACATCCATGCCGGGCCATGCGGGGCGATTGGGGAGCAAGATGTGGATGAATTTGCGCGTGGCGAGACCACCAAGGGCATCAGTCTTCGTGGCAGTGACTTCAAATTTTGGCGTGCCGATGTCGGTGGGTGTTTTGCCAAAGACGTTGTTTTCAAAGAGACTCAAGATCTCGGGGCGGCGTTTGCTGGTCCAATCCTCAGCGGTGGTGATTTTCAAATCGGGCAGGGGATCACTGCCGACTTTGGCTTCATCGTAGTTCACGCCTGGGCGCGGCGTTTGGGCATGGGCGATGGTTGCGATGAGTAGAATGAGAAGAAGGCGCATGGTTGGATGAATTGAACGCGATGGACTGGGCGAATTTAACTCCAAGTGAGCAGATAGCTTAGTAGCAATCATACTCTCTTCTCAACCTTCACTGCCGGACTAGCTGATCGAGCCAATCACCTGCGCGACACGATCCATCTCAGCTTCAGTGTTGTAAAAATGCGGGCTGAAGCGCAGGAGTTGCTGCCCAGCGCGGTTGTGGCGCAGGGAAGGGGTGATGTGGTGCTCCGTGAGGTGTTTCGAGATGTCTTCGAGAGAGCGTTGCGGATGCTGGACGGTCGTAATGGCCGAGGCGTGGATGCTTTGCGGAGCGGGGCCAAGGAAGGTGAAGCCTTGCGGTTGTAATCCGGCGTGCAAACGTGCTTTGAGCTTCAAGAGCTGTGCACTGATGGCGGGGAGGCCGATTTCCTGAATCAATTCGATGCCGGCTTTCATGCCGAGAATGCCGGAAATATTCAGCGCTCCCGGTTCATAGCGGCGTCCGCCGCGTTCAAAGGTGATTTCTTCCTGCGCGATGAAGTTCGGGCTGCGCACATTCCATGAGCCAAGCAGGCTGGGGCGGAGCATGTCCTGCAGTTCTTCGCGCACATAAAAAATACCGGCACTCATCGGGCCTAACATCCATTTGTGCGAGTCAGCGGAGAGGAAGTCGACATGATCGACGCGAGTCTCGAAAGCGCCGACGGTTTGAATGGCATCGAGGCAGAACAGAACACCGCGTTTGCGCAGCATGCTGCCGATGCGGTCGATCTCGATGCGGTAACCGCTTTGGAAATGGCAGGAAGCGAGCGCGACGAGTTTTGTTTTCGGCGTGAGCGCTGCTTCGACGAGTTCAGGCGTGATCTCGCCAAGCGAAGCGGGCTGGAGGCGTTTCAAGACGACGCCGTGGCGTTCGAGATCGCTCCACGGATAAACATTGGCGGGATAATCATCCAGATAGGTGACGACTTCATCGCCAGACTGCCATGGGAGGCCGTTGGCGACTAAACTGAGACCTACAGAGGTGGGACCAATGAGGGCGATCTCATTCGCTTGAGCGCCGATGAGTTGTGCGGCGACAACACGTGTCTCGTTTACGGATCTCCATGCCTCGGTATACTCCTGCATGCGCAGGCTGCATTGTTCGAGGTAGTCCTGCATCGTGCGCGTGACACGATGTGGGAGGATGGTGACGCCAGCATGGGCGAGGAACAGGCTGTCCTTGATCACCGGAAACTCCTGCTGACGCAGAGATTCGTCGTTTAGCAGGGCTTCAAGCGTGAGCGCCATATCAAGCGACCTTGAGAGTCTTTGCGCCTTCGTCGATGAGGTGCCAGAAGCTCTTGGACTTGCTCAATTCTTCGTCTTCGCCACCACCGGGCAGATTGCTGCGGAACAGGAAGTCTTGGAGCGTGTTTTTGTGCAGCACGCGGTGCACGCGCACGTTGCCATCGACAATGCTGAAGTAGATGCGGTGGTCACCAGCACGGCAGCGGTAGAATTTTTTGCTGCTGCGCTCAAGGACACCGTAGCGCTTGGCCAGAATGGTGTCGTCGATGTCGGCGGGCTGGATGTTGAGGGCTTCCAAGAGATGAAACTGCACCTGCGTAGGCAGATGGGAGAGTTCAGAGGCGCTGATGTCGTTGAAAACGATCTGGATCACGGTGCGGAGTAGGTTCGCGGTTGGTTAGAATCGTTTGATCACATGCTTCTTGCGGACGCTGTCCATCCACTTGTCGATGTTGGACTTGGATTTTTCCTGATTGAGCATCTTTTCGATTTCCGGGCGCATTTTCGCCAGATCCGGGGCAATGCCGAGCTTCTTGGCATCACAAGCGACGATGATGTAGTTGGACTCTTGGTCGATGATCTCGCTGATGCCACCGGTCTTGAGTTCCATGGCGGCGTTGGCGATGGCGGGCATGAGGTCCGTCTTTGCCATCCAGTCCCACGAGCCACCGGTTTCGGCGTGGCTGTCCTGGGAGTAGGCTTTGGCAGCGGCGGCAAAATCACCGCCTCTGGCGACTTTGTTGCGCAAATCCTGGGCGAGTTTGAACTGCTTTTCGGGCGTGGAACCGACTTCGCCAGTGAACTTGGGAATGGTGATGGTGGAGATTTTGATCTGGTCGCCTTCGCGCCATTTGTCCACGTTCTTGTCGTAGAAATCCTGCACTTCGCGTGGTGTTGCAGGTGGATGCTCACCGGAGTTGCGGGCGCGCATGACGTTCATGATGACCATCTTTTCGCGCATATCACGGAACTTCTTCACCGACATGCCTGTCTTGCCTAGTTCGTCCACGAAGGCATCACGGTTCCCTTTAAAACTCTCACGGATGATGGTGTTGATGTCGTCATCGACATACATCGGTTTGATGACACCCCCGATTTTTTTGAACTCAGCCAAGAGAATCTCACGGTCGATGAGTGTTTCCACGGCGGAGGCGCGAATGGCGGCCAGTTCTTTGTTTAAGCGGGCAGGGTCATTCGCTAGCTGATAGCGGACGATTTGCTCCTGCGCCTTGATGGTGTCCTGAACCTCGGAGGACATGATGGGATTCCCATCGACGACGGCGATGATGCGGTTGGTATAGGACTGGGCCGAGGCGCTGGAAAAAGCGGCGGCGACAAGGGGCAGAAGCAGGCAGGTGCGCATTGAAATCATGACTAAAGAGGCACCTATCGTAGGGCGTGGGGGCCTCGTGGCAAGGCGAAGTTCGTTCGTTGGCGGCGTGGAATGCAGCTTCACCTTGCGCGCAAGCGGCTCCGGTTTCTACTCTGCGCTCTTCCAATCGCCGACCAACCATAGCCATGAGCAAGAAAGCCGCCGCCAAAACCGCCCTGAAGAAAGCCGCCAAATCTGGCAGCAAGAACCAATCACTGCTGACTGAAAACCGTGTGTTCAAGCCGAGTGCGGATTTTGTCAAAAAGGCCCGCATCAAAAGCATAGCTCAATACAAGACGATGCATGCTGAGTCGTTGAAGCATCCCGACAAATTCTTTGGCCGCGAAGCAAAGGAACTGCACTGGACGAAGCCGTTCACGAAAGTGCTCGATTGGAAGTGCCCGAATGCAAAGTGGTTCACGGGCGGCAAGCTCAATGTCAGTGAGAACTGTCTTGATCGTCATCTCAATGGCCCACGCAAGACCACGGCAGCGCTCATCTGGGAAGGCGAACCCGGTGAGAAGCGTGTGTTCACCTACCAGCAGCTTCATCGCGAGGTTTGCCGTTTTGCCAACGTGCTAAAGCGCCACAAGGTCAAGAAAGGTGATCGCGTCATCATTTATATGCCGATGATTCCCGAGGCGGCTATTGCCATGCTGGCCTGCGCTCGCATAGGTGCGGTTCACAGCGTCATCTTTGGTGGCTTCAGTGCGGAATCCATCAAGGATCGCGTGCTCGATTGTGGTGCTGCGATTGTCATCACTGCGGATGGTGGCTACCGCCGTGGTGCCGTGGTGCCGTTGAAAAAGAACGTCGATGATGCGCTCAAAAGCGGCGACACAGCAGTGAAGACGGTCATCGTTTACAAGCGCACTGGCCAGGACATCCACATCGAAGAAGGCCGAGACCATTGGTGGCACCGCGAGCTCGAATACGTCGATGCGAAGTGCCCGCCCGTGGCGCTCGATTCCGAGGCGGATCTTTTCATTCTCTACACCAGTGGCAGCACCGGCAAGCCCAAGGGCATCCTTCACAGCACCGCTGGCTACCTTTTGCATGCGCAGATGACCTGCAAATACGTCTTCGACCTCCGCGACGACGATGTGTACTGGTGCACCGCCGACATTGGCTGGGTCACCGGCCACAGCTACATCGTCTATGGGCCGCTGGCTCTCGGTGCGACCTGCCTGATGTATGAAGGCGCGCCGAACTGGCCGGAGAACGACCGCTTCTGGCGCATCATTGAGGAATACGCAGTGACTGTGTTTTATACCGCACCGACTGCCATCCGCGCCTTCATGAAATGGGGCGACGAATGGCTCCAGAAGCACGATTTGAGCAGCCTGCGCCTGCTCGGCACCGTCGGCGAGCCGATCAATCCTGAAGCTTGGATGTGGTATCACAACAAAGTCGGCGGCGGCAAATGCCCCATCGTTGACACCTGGTGGCAGACTGAAACCGGCGGCCACATGATTACGCCGATTCCCGGTGCTGTTCCAACCAAGCCCGGCACCGCTACGCTGCCGTTCTTCGGCGTCGAGGTCGGCATCGTTGATGATCTTGGCAAAGAAGTGGGCACCAACGAACAAGGTAAGCTCGTCATCAAAAAGCCGTGGCCGTCCATGCTGCGTGGCATCTGGGGCGATAAGGAACGCTACCAGAAGACCTACTGGAGTGACTTCAAAGGCTGGTACTTCGCTGGCGACGGTGCTCGCCGCGACAAAGATGGCTACATCTGGATCATTGGCCGCATCGACGATGTACTCAACGTTGCTGGTCACCGTCTCGGCACCGCCGAAGTCGAAAGCGCCCTCGTGTCACATCCATCAGTCGCTGAAGCTGCCGTCGTGGGACGTCCCGATGAATTGAAAGGTCAGGGCGTTGTTTGCTTCGTCACCGTGAAGGAAGGCATCAAAACGAGTCGTGAACTTGGTGAAGAACTCAAGAAGCACGTGCGCAAAGTCATCGGTCCCGTCGCTACGCCAGATGAAGTCCGCTTTGCCGCTGCCCTGCCCAAGACACGCTCCGGCAAAATCATGCGCCGTCTCCTGAAGCAAGTCGCCGCTGGTGAACTCATCAAAGGTGACACCACCACGCTGGAGGACATCAACGTCATCGCGCAGCTTGCGGCGAGTGGCGAGGATTAAGCAGACACCACAGCGTTGACATGGCGACATTGCTACGTTTCGCGATGGATTGACATCTTCGGGCCACAATTGGCGTTTCATCACGCAACCAACCCAACCGTCATGAAACGCACGCTCTCCCTGTTCCTCGCCCTTTGCTCTTCGCTCTCCGCGTTCGCCGACAATTGGCCGATGTGGCGTGGTGCCAACGGCGATGGCACGACCAAGGAATCGAATCTGCCTGAGAAGTGGAGCCAGACGGAGAATGTGGTGTGGAAGGTGGCGCTGCCGGAGCGGGGGAATTCGACGCCGGTGGTGTGGGGGGACAAGGTGTTCGTCACGCAGGCGATCGAGAAGGAAGGAAAGCGCCTGCTGCTGTGCTTTGACAAGAAAACCGGCAAGCAGCTGTGGGATGCGGGCACGATCTACAAGGAGCCGGAACTCACGCATGGCACGAATCCATATTGCTCCGCCTCACCGGCGACGGATGGTGAGCGCGTGATCGTGTTCTTTGCTTCGGCGGGTGTGTTTTG
>Ga0114966_10005496_pt1 | contig 10714 bp, 12 predicted proteins | sample M_130207_XF_Meta_FD_87029 | JGI IMG/M metagenome (GOLD analysis project Ga0114966, IMG submission 87029) | Freshwater microbial communities from Lake Montjoie, Canada to study carbon cycling - M_130207_XF_MetaG | ecosystem: Environmental > Aquatic > Freshwater > Lake | place: Lake Montjoie...
AATGACGCAATATATTAAGTTTGTTGCCGACCGCTTAGTTGTTCAACTTGGATACAAAAAAATTTATAATGTTGCCAACCCTTTTGACTTCATGGAGCTGATTAGTTTGGAGGGAAAGACCAATTTTTTCGAGCGTAAAGTATCAGAATATAGTTTAGCTAACAAACAGACTGAAAATGCTTTTGAAATCTCAGATGAATTTTAATTATACACCCCATTATAATATAAAATAAAATATTATAAGATATTCGTAAACTATTTAGAAATAAATTATTCATATATATTATAATATGCCAAAAAATCAAACGGATTATTCACAAACAATTATTTACAAACTTTGCTGTAAAGATACTACTATTTTAGATATATATATTGGTCACACTACAAATTTTACTCAAAGAAAAAATCAACATAAAACATCTTGTTGTAATGAAAATGACAAAAAATATAATCAGTATGTATATCAATTTATTAGAGATAATGGAGGTTGGAATAATTGGTCAATGATTCAAATTCAAGAACATAATCTTAAAAATAAAAGAGAAGCAGAATCAACAGAACATTATTGGATAGAACAATTAGGTGCTAAGCTAAATACTAATAAACCTTATGCTAAATGTAAAGAAGAACCAAAAATTTATAAAGAAAATTGGTATGAAGAAAAGAAAGACTATATTCTTGAAAAATCAAAACAAAATTACGAGGAAAATAAGGAACAAAAATTAGAATATCAAAAGCAGTATGCTGAAGAACATAAAGAACAAATATCAGAAAAACAAAAAGAATATAGAGTGAAAAATAAAGAAAAATTGGCTGAACAAAAAAAGATATACAGGTCACAACATAAAGAAGAAGCTTCTCATGCCAATAAATCTTGGAAAGAAGCTAACAAAGAAAAAATATCCGAACAAAAAAAACTGGTTATTCATTGTGAATGCGGAAATAACTATACATTTGGAAATAAACATAGGCATCTTCAATCAAAAACTCATATTGATTACCAAAATCAACTTTGTGGTATTATAAAAGAACAAGAATCCAAAATATCTCAAGAAGAAAAATCAGAAATATTTAAACAAAAACAAAAGGAATATAGAGAGAAAAATTCTGAAAAAATCAAAGATTTTAAAAAAGAATATAACGAATCACATAAAGAACATATTAAAGAACAAACGCAAAAATATTATGAAGAACATAAAGAAGAAATCAAACAAAAAACTAAACATTATGCTGAAGAAAATAAAGAAACAGTTAAAGAATATAAAGATGAATGGTATCAAAAAAATAAAGCAAAAATTTTAGCAAAACAAAAAGAGACCTTTACTTGCGAGTGTGGTTCTGAAGTAAGATGTTCTGGTAAGGCAGAACATAACAGAAGTACCAAACATAAAAATTTTATTGAACCAGTTAATAATATAACATTGCTTATTTCTTAGCCTTTGGTTTAGTTTCTCTCTTCAACTTAGATTCAGCCTTTACTTTTGATTCTGCTTTTGCCTTAGTAACCTTTGGCTTTTCACCTAATAAATTAACTTCATCAATATTGTTCTTTTCTCTTTTATTCTTATTCATGGTAGATGTTCTACCAAGAAATTGAGGAAATTTTACCATTCCTTTCTTATTACATTTAGATGTTGCTTTAATGGTATTTATAGCAACATATGGAGACAATTCGAAATCAAATATAGCATCAAATATGTCTCCATCTGAGAGCGAATCTGCTGAATATGCTATATTTTCTAACCTTTTAACGTCATCTTTTGTTGTTAAAGTGTTATTAATATAATTTTCTTGAACCATTAATGTATGAATATCATGAGACATCCAATAATAACGCAATTTATCATCAATGCTATTTTCCTGTGAAAATAACTGGCCTGTTGTATCAAATATATTCGCACTTTGAATATTCTTATTAGATTCACCTCTTTTAACACCTAACTGTAACGAGTTCAATATGAATCTAATATCACCATTTGCTTCTTCAAATAATTTATCAACACCTGATTTACCAATTTTAATTTGTTCAGTAGTAACAACTTTGTAAATCAATCTGTAAATATCATCATAACTTGGTTTGCTTAGTTTAAAATCAACGCAATAATTTAATATTGGTTTTATATTTTGACTATATCTGTCATCGCAAATACAAATAATCGGAATATGTGTTTCTTTAATACATTCAGTTAGGGTTGAAATAAATCCATAATCACCACCACTACTATCAATATCACTTACAACTAAACAATTATCTTGTCCGTTAAATGTTTTCTTTGTTTTAAGAAGAGGCTTTATAGTTTCATTAATAGTCTCTTTATCTCTATCATCGTCAATAGATAAATTTATAATATTAAAATCATGTTTCTTCAAAATAAGCTCAACTAGAAGCGATTTACCAACGCCATTTACACCTGAAACTAAAGCACACTTTGTTTTTTTATCGTTTGCGTTCCATTCTAATAACCAACGAATAAATGGTTGGATAACATTTTTGTTACCAACAAAATCATCTAACTTATTTGGTCTATACTTTGTAGTGTACATTGTTATTTATTTATATGATATTTATTTATTTTATAAAATTTATTCATTTTTATTTTAAATAAAATTGAATATATTAAATATAAATTATATTAATTTACAAAAGTATAATGACAGAATTATTCAAAGACATAAACCAAGGACAAAGATGTGCGTTTTATATAATACGCTCAGGTGAAGAAGAAGAAAAAATAATGTTTAGAGCAAATTTTATTGACATTATAAATACAACATTGAGGGTTAATAAAGTCGAATGCGAACAAAACGCTTCATTTCATAATTGTGGTATGATGACACTGCCGTTAGATTGGTTAACAAAAATAGAAATACTTGATAATAATGGTCGCGAAAAAACATTGTTACCTTCCGAAATAATGCTTGAAGTCATACATTCTTAAAAAATAAAAATGAATAACAAATATTTTATATAATAATATTACAAATAATAATATGAATACTTATCACGAATCTTGGAAACCTTTATTTGATAAATTTAATATTTCAATTGATGAAATATATTCTTGTTCTGAACCTGTTTATCCAAAGAAAGAACATTTATTTCGAGTCTTTGAAATGGATGTTAGAGAGATAAAAGTATTATTGTTAGGACAAGATCCATATCATGGTCCTGGACAAGCACATGGATTAAGCTTTTCAGTTCCAGAAGGTATAAAAATACCTCCATCATTGCGGAATATTTATAAGGAATTACAAAATGAATTTCCAGAACGTAACTATAATTTTGACTCAGGAAATCTTGAGAAATGGTTCTATAGAGAGAAGATATTCCTTTTAAATGCTTCATTATCTGTAATTAAAGGCAAACCTGGAAGCCAAATGAAAATATGGGAAGGTTTTACAAATAATGTTATTAAATTTGTAAGTGAAGAAAATAAGAGCTGTGTTTTCTTGCTTCTTGGTAATTTTGCGAAAGCAAAAGATTGTTTTATTTCTAACAAAGAGAGAATAATTAAAGGTGTACATCCTTCTCCATTGTCAGCACATAATGGATTCTTTGATTCTGGAATATTTAAAAAGGTTGAAGAATTATTGGGAGCAAATATTGATTGGTCAAATTAACTATTTAAAAATAAAATAACAAATTAATAATAATGATAACTTGTAATTTAATGGGCGGTCTTGGCAATCAAATTTTCCAAATTTTTGCTACAATTTCTTATGCTATTAAGAGCAGAAATCGTTTTCAATTCTTAAATTTAACTACATTAGGTGGTGGTTCTACAACAGTTAGACATACATTTTGGGAATCTTTTTTTTCAACTATGAAACCATTTTTAATACCAGAATTACCCCAACCTATTCATGTTATAAGAGAGAATGGATTTCCATACAGTGAATTAGCTGTTAGAGAAATGGTAAACAGAAATGTTATGATTTATGGTTATTTTCAAAGTTATAAATATTTTCAAGAAAATTATTCTATTATTTATAGATTATTAAATATTGATAAAATGAAAAATGATTTATTAAATAATATTGGATTAACTTCTCCAGAATATCTGGATTTGGAAAATACTGTAAGTATGCATTTCAGAATTGGAGATTATAAAAAAATACAGGATTTCCATCCATTGGCTACATATGATTTTTACGAGAGATCATTATTGTATATGAAAATTTCAAAACCTAATGTTAATTTTAGAGTTCTTTATTTTTGTGAAGATTGCGATATAGATGATGTTTTAATTATAATTAATAAATTAATAACCAACTATCCAATGTATAAATTTGAAAGAGGAACAAATACTCTAGAAGACTGGCAACAAATGCTTTTAATGAGTTGTTGTCATCATAATATAATTGCGAATAGCTCTTTTAGCTGGTGGGCGGCTTATTTAAATACACATGCTGATAAAATAGTGTGTTATCCATCAGTGTGGTTTGGAAAAGTCGCCAATAATGATACAAGAGATTTATGTCCGCCAGATTGGATCAGAGTAAATGTTTAATTGTAATTTATTATATTCATTTTAATTTTATCTTTAGATGACATTTTTACCGTTTTTCGTTTTTGTTCTATTACAAAAGTAGGTGTTTTTTTAGGTTCTTCTACTATAGTCATTTCTCTAGTTAATCCATAACTTTTAAGTAAACCTTCAACCTTATTATCGTTTCCTTTTGAATTAAAAGCTGACGCATTATGAATTCTATGTTTAACAAGAATTTCTTTAAAATTATAAAATTTTTTATTTTGATTTCTTAATCTTAGCCATAAATCATAATCTTCAATACCATTTTCATTCCAATAACATAATTCCTTTCTTGTTAAAGAACTTGAATTAATAATAGGATTAACAAGAGTAAAATCAAAATCACTAATATCTCCTACAGGAATTGTTGGTACAATGCCCGGTCTATCACCAAACCAAATACAATTTGAACCAATAACATCATAATTATCTAGTTGAGATGCTTGTACTTCTAATTTTTGTGGATGCCATATATCATCTACATCAAGAATAGCAATATAATTATAATTACAGAATTGTATCATTTCATTTAAAGTATTTGATTTACCTCTAATAGTATAAAAATCAAATACTCTTATCTTGCCAAAGGCTTGCTCCGCTTTATTACTTTTTTTTTCATATTCCTTGGCTATTTTATATACTTCTGAATTTTGTGGATGACCATTAATACCAATTAACAGTTCCCATTGATCATATGTTTGATTTAAAACAGATGAAACCGAATCTTCAATAAATTCTATACCATTATAGATAGGAATTAATATGCTAATCATTTTATATAGTATATTAATTTAATATTCTTTGAAACATAAACCAATTATCAAATAACGGAAAATTATTCTCTCTAAATAGTGTAAAATCATTTAAATTTGTAAGAACACAATCTACTAATATTATTTGGTCATCTTTTACAAGATAATTATTTTTAAAATATAATTCTAATTTTGCGTCATAAGTATGTTTCCACCAATCTATTTTATCTTTGTGAATAATAAAAAATCCACCAGCTATAGAATTTTGATGCGGAGGTATTTGTTGAACTGGCAATCCTAAGTCGTTTTTATTGTTTACTAATTTAAATAAATAGTTCATATATCCATTATCATTATTAATACAAGCATAACATATCTTATTTTTATCTAATCTCAAAATCTTTTCATTATTAGACCAGTTTAAAAGATTTTTTGTAGGAGTATCATCAGGTCTATTTCGAAAATAACCAATATCACACCATCCGTAAAATTCTGTATCAAAATATTTTCTCTCTATTGTTTCATTAACAAACCAAATTTTTTCAGACCAAAGCATATTTAATTCCCAACATGATTTATCATTTAAAAGAACATTTTTTTTATGATTTTCAATCCAATAATTTTTATATTTAAAATTATAGAATTGTTCTAACGGTTTTATTATAATTTTAATTTTAGGGTTTCCATTTGTATTTATATATTTACAACTGTTTTCATCACTATAAATAACTAGGTTAAATTTATTTACAATAGAAATAAAGTTATTCATCCATTGAATATAAATACTTGGATCAAATTTTGATTTAATAATATAAAAGCAACTAGAAAATGTAATAGACATTTATTAAATAAATATATTATTTTAAGTATTTATTTAATCTTTATAATTATTTGCGAATATAAAAAGCATCTCCCCATTTACAATCAGTCCATTTTGTTTCAACTCTAAATAGTCCAAACCTTTGTAAATATTCATCTAACTCGCCAATTAAAGCGCACCCTTTATAAACATAGTCACTATTTACCTCAGTATATAAATAATCAACTTGATTAAGATATTCTTCCATTCCCTTTAAAGCTTTTAATTCAGCACCTTGAATATCAAAATTTAAAAAATTAAATGGAATATCATACTTCGGTAACATATCTTTTAATAATGAAGTAGTTCCATCAAATTCAGTTACATAATGAACATGAGGATGATAATGTGAATGTAAGCCAAAATCTAACATAGAAGATGATTGACCATTATTAGAAATTTTAAATTGAACATTTTCTACAACATCCGAAACAATAGCGTTTTCAATTAATAAATTTATATATTTTTGTTTACACTCATTAACCTTATGTGGCATAGCTTCAACCCAAAGAATTTTATTTCTTGGTAAATATCTTTCATAGTCATTTAACTCTTCGCATTCATGAGCACCGACATGTAATATTCCCTTGAAGTGTACATTATATTTTCTAACTAACTCGTGTAACGGTATTAGCATTTTCTATATTACTTTTAACGACTTTGTTTTTAAATATTAATTATTTTATAATATTTATTATTCTTTCGAATTAATATGTATAACTAATCTATCATTTTTTGCGTGTGTACTATCTAAATGATAAATTTCTGTAATTCTACTAGATAAAATGTTACATAATTTTTCTTTAGTAATATCAGTCCAATCCTCGTTAAAACCTATTTTTGGTCCTTTACCAAATAATCTAAAATCATCTATAATTATAATAGCTTTATTTTTATATAAACTATTAATGTGTTGAATTTCTTCTATTAAAGGACAGTCTTTATTTCCTTTTGCTGTATCTCCGGCAGACCAATGACCATCTAAGAAAAATACAGCATCTTGATTTATATTAGATAATATAGTTTCAAATAAAATAGAACTATCACCAAGAATAAAATTTATTTTTTTACCGTTATATTTAGATCTTGTATTGTTAAAATATTTTTGACTAAGTTCAATAGTATATAACATATCAAAATGAGGTTCTACTGAAAATATTGTTTCTCCATTATGTGTTCCAGTTTCAATAAAAATTGGATATTTTTTAAAATTATCCTTTAATAATTGTAAATAATTTATATCTAAGGATGGCATATTAATAATATAATTAATAATTATTTTTTAAATTATAATTTAAATTTATTATTTACTAAATCAATTAAATTATTTTCACAAATGTCAATTGACAAATTGTTTAAAATAAAATCGCGAGGTTTATAAGTATCTAAGTTTGAAACAAATTTTCCAAATGTATTGTTTAATTCATTAGCATTATAAAAAATTTCTCCACATGTTTCATCCCAATAAGGAATTGTTGTAGCAGGTATATTGTTATAACTTGATCCATGTTCTTGATTCATTGAAATAATGTTCCACACTAACAATGGAACATTACAAGATAAAGCCTCTTCCAAAGCAAAACCTTGACTTTCATGAGCATCAAGCCAAATTCCATATTTACTATTTTGTAAATAATTTAAATAATCATTTTCATCATATCTATCTACATAACTAAAAATACGATAACTAATATTTTTAGACCTTAAAAAATTTTCTAAATAGTGTAATTCGTTTGGATGTCTTCTTTTAAAATATATAAAAACTTGATTTCTACTTTGAATGTCTTTGGTATTTACAAATCTTTCAGAATCAACTCCAAAAGCAAATGGCATTAGATTTAATTCAGTTGTTTTTATATCACAACATTTCCAAAAATAAATTGGCCAACTACTAGGTTGTATATAAATAGAATTTTTACCCTTTACAAGTGCCAAATTTTTTTCATGAGGAAATAAACAACAATGAGGTCCAAATATAAATTTTGTATTTGGATATTTTGAAACATCTATTATTTCACAAGGACTAAAAACAGCATCAAATGTGTTTAAATCTATATTATTAATAGCATTAATTGATTCAAAAATGTAAAAATTTATTGTTTTACATTTTCTAATAAAATTAAAATTTTTAATATGAGTATTTGAACGCACAAATAATATTTTCATTTTATAATTTTATTAAATATTATTTTTTTAAATATAAATATAAACAAATGCATATAATATTTATATAAATGACAGATAATATTATAGATGTAGATTATCCTGGAAATAAAACTGATGGTGATTTTTATAAAATTGGTAAAGAGTGTAAATCAGATAAATTTTATCAACATAACTATCACAATTTTTATCCAAAATTTATAGAACACTACAAAGCATTTAAGGATTTAGCAATGCTAGAAATTGGTATAGAAAATAAATATTCACTTAGTTTATGGTTAAATTATTATCCAAATACTTACATTTATGGAGCTGATATAAATGTAGCTGATGAAGGTGAAAGATATAAGATTTTTAAGATTGACCAAAGTAATGAAAAACAATTAAATATACTTATGACAAGCATAACAAAACCTCTTTTTTTAATTTTAGACGACGGATCACATATTCCAGAACATCAAATATTATCATTTAATTTATTATTTAATAAATTACTTCCTGGAGGTACATATATTATAGAAGATATAGAAACATCTTATTGGAGTAAAAATCATATTTATAATTATGAAACTAAATATGGCTATCATCATTCAAACTCTGTAGTGGAATTTTTTAAACTAGTTGTAGACGACGTAAATGGTTGTTTTTTAAAAGATGAAAATAAAATTCATCAAAATAATTTTATAAGAAATAGGTATCTGAAAATACCAGAAAAAATATTAGTACAATTACATTTACACACAATTCAATAATAATAACTAAAAAAACTGATGAAGAAATAATTAATAGACCTAAGGATTATTATTGGAAACAAAATCTATAGTAAAAATATTTTAAGATATTTTAACATAATTTAATATATAAATTTTAATCCATTCTAAATTAAAATATTTGTTTACAATTTCAAATTGACGTTGTAAACATTTATGATACAATTCATGATCATTTGATAATCTATGTATAATTTTTAAATATTCAAATTTATCTTTGAATTTAGTTTCAGGTAAAAAATCTTCTTCAAATGGCCATAAAAGTTCATTGTACTGTGAAATCATTAATGAACCAGATAATAATATTTCAAATGTTCTTTTATTTGGATTACCAACTCCTAATAAATCTAGACTAAATTTTGAATTTCTCAATTCATTTATAAATGAATTATAATTTATAATACCAGGATTATAAATTGTGTGTTTTATTTCATTATATATTTTAATACGATCAATATACACTTTTTGTAAATGATCTGTATGAATAAATAACGAACCAGAAAAAAATATTCTATTTATTTTAGGTTTAAAATATTCTTCTTTTGAAACCATTTCATCATTACATTTTTCTATTAATGATTTTTCTCCAAACATAATAAAAGGAAATGGTACTACGATTGAATTATATTGTTTTGATTTATTGTAATTTCTTTTAAAAAATATATTTATTTTTGGATGAGAAATAATGATGGTAGGATCATAATCATAATCATAATTGTCAAATATCGCTACATATTTGAAAGTATTTGTATGAATAATATTCATAAATTTGTCTACTATATTTTTAATATGTTGTTTATAAAATTCAGTGTTTGGGTACGCATCATATAATGCAACAACTACAAAGAGGACTTCATAATTTTTATCATTTATTAAAGACCAATCAGTATTTGGATTAATATTAAATTTTTGAAAGCTTGTTGATTTATTCAATTTTGTATTATTTATAAAATAATCAGCACCTGGAAACAAAATTTTCAAACCAATATCTTGATTAACTCCATCAATAATAGCTATTCTCATTATATAATTTAATTAGTTTATATTTAAATATTTATATACATAATTAAATATAAATGAAGGTATTTGATGGTTTTGCTTGTAGATTAGGAAATGCTATATTTAGATATCTAGCTAGCTCATTATTTTGTATTATATACAAAGCCGAAAGAACATATAATGAAAATGAATGTAATTTTTTTATTACAGAAGAATTTTATAGAGATTGGTGTAATAATATTCTAGAAAAAAAACAAATACTTATGATTAATAATAGTAATTACAAATTTACAGGATTCTATCAAACAGATATTTATAAGTTATTTAGAAATGATTTGCTTGTTTGGTGTGATCAACATCCAAATGATTCTGTAAATTGTGAAGATAATCCTAATATAAGATATCGTATAGGTGATTTATTATCTCAGATTAATTCAGAAAAAATATATGATGTTGTAGTTCATATTAGATTGGAAGACTTTGTTACATCTGGAGAAAAACTTATTATACATCCTGAGTCAATTTCATCAATTTTAGATACACTTAATTGTGATAAAATTTGTTTTGTATCTAATAAAATTACTACTGAGTTTGAAAATAATTATATGAATTTTTTCAAAAATAAATATAATCATAAAT
>Ga0114966_10005497_pt1 | contig 10713 bp, 9 predicted proteins | sample M_130207_XF_Meta_FD_87029 | JGI IMG/M metagenome (GOLD analysis project Ga0114966, IMG submission 87029) | Freshwater microbial communities from Lake Montjoie, Canada to study carbon cycling - M_130207_XF_MetaG | ecosystem: Environmental > Aquatic > Freshwater > Lake | place: Lake Montjoie...
CATTTTGTAAATGAGCAAGAAGCTCATCGGCTAGTGCCACGAAGCGATCGCCTTTAGCAACGAAATCTGTTTCACAGTTCAGCTCTAGCATCACACCGAGGTTACCCTCGACCTTTGCTACAACTGCGCCGTTAGATGTCAGACGACCTTCGCGCTTGGTAACTCCCTTGAGTCCCTTAACACGAATTAAATCAATCGCTTTGTCGTAATCGCCTTCTGCTTCATCAAGTGCTTTCTTGCAATCAAGCATTCCCGCAGCAGTTGCTTCGCGAAGTCTCTTTACATCTTCAGCTGTATATGCAGCCATTGTGATTATTCTCCTTCTACGCTTGTTGAAACTTCAGCTGGAGCCTGCGTTGATGCAGCAATCTCTTTTTCCCAGTCAGCCATAGGCTCGCCGGCAGCAACTTCTGCTGGTGCATCAGACTTAGTCTCTTCCTTAACCACTGCAGAGCGTGCGGCAAGGCCAGCAACAATCGCGTCAGTGATAACGCGAGTAAGCAGACCGATTGAACGGATTGCATCATCGTTACCAGGGATCTTGTAATCAACTTCATCTGGATCACAGTTTGTATCCAAGATTGCAATAACTGGAATACCAAGCTTTTTAGCTTCTTGAACCGCTAAGTGCTCTTTCTTTGTATCGACTACCCAGATTGCTGAAGGCAACTTGGTCATGTGACGAATTCCGTCGAGGTTCTTGAAAAGCTTTTCGCGTTCGCGGCGAAGCATCAAAAGCTCCTTCTTTGTAAGAAGAAGATCGTTGGTGTTCTCAAGTGCTTCTAGCTCCTTGAGACGCTGAATACGCTTGTACACAGTTGGGAAATTAGTAAGCATTCCGCCTAACCAGCGCTCAGTAACGGTTGGCATACCAACGCGTGCTGCTTGCTGAATGATTGGCTCGTGTGCTTGCTTCTTAGTTCCAACAAAGAGAATGTGACCGCCCTTAGCGACCGTATCCTTCACGAACTCATATGCACTATCGATAAGTGCAAGTGATTGCTGAATATCGATGATATAAATTCCGTTGCGCTCGGTGAAAATAAAGCGCTTCATCTTTGGATTCCATCGACGAGTCTGGTGTCCGAAGTGGACTCCGCTGTCGAGGAGCTCTCGCATTGTTACAACTGCCATGACGGCATACTCCTTCATAGGTTTTGTGTGCATGCAGCACGAACAAAACCCGCTCGGTTTTGGCTTAACTATTTGTTAAGCCCGTCGCACTGACAGTCATCGACCGAATAAACGGACCGAGATGATTCACCTGGCCCTAAGGCCAAGGCAGTGCTGAGATGTCACCAGCGGATTGCTCTGCTGGTGCAGGTGGAATCTTACCTGAGGTACGCGAGCAGATTTACCGCCCGATGAGGCGCAAAAGCCCCCATGAAGTGATGCGAAGGACGGCCTCCAGGGCGATCGAGAAGGACATTTTTGATTGGCCATGGGCACGCTCGATAAAGGTAATTGGTATCTCTCCGACCGATCCGCCGCATGCGATAGCCCGGCGGGTCATTTCGATCTGAAAGCAATAGCCCTCACTCTTAATTGTAGAAATATCCATCCGCCGTAAAAGCTGCGCGTTATAGATACGAAAGCCAGAGGTTGTGTCTTTTACATTCAGGGATAACAAAAGATTGGCATAGATATTTGCGCTCTTTGATAAGTATTCGCGGAACATACTCCAATTTTCGATCGCCCCATCGGCTACCCATCGAGAGCCAATCAAAAGCTCGCTGGTGCCGATCCACTCCATCATTGTCTTTAAATCTTCGACTCTATGTGAACCGTCGGCATCCATCTCAATCACGGTGGAATATCCGCGCTCTAGTGCAATTGCAAAACCTGTTCGATAGGCATTTCCTAATCCCATTTTTTCAGAACGCGATACGACTTCAACTCCGTGGGCTAAGCAAAGCTGCGCCGTACCATCGGGAGAGCCATCATCGATTACTAAAATATCGACTGGCAACTTGTTGAGATCAACTAGAAGAGCGCCAATGCTTTCAACTTCGTTATAACTAGGAATGACAACTAAAGATTTATTCATGCTCGTGGGTGTGCCTGTTTAAATACTTTTTGCAATCGCGCAGTTGAAACGTGGGTATAAATCTGAGTTGTTGCAAGTGATGCATGGCCCAAAATTTCTTGCACTGTTCGCAGGTCTGCGCCGCCTTCTAATAAATGCGTGGCAGCTGAATGACGCAATGCATGTGGCCCCATTCGTTCGATGCCCTCAATCGCCGACAGCGCTTCATACACAACGGTGCGAACTGTGCGTTGGTCGATACGTTTGCCACGTGCACCAAGAAAAACTGCATTGGCAGATTGCTCATTCACAAGCGCGGCTCTGCCATCTTGTATCCACGTTTGCAATGCAGTCACTGCTGGTCGCCCCATAGGTATCGTTCGCTCTTTATTTCCTTTACCTAGCACTCTTATTGTGTTGCGGTTGTAATCAATATCGCCAATATCTAAGCCACACAACTCTCCAACTCGCGCGCCAGTTGCATATAACAGTTCGAGTATCGCAACATCGCGCAATGAAATCGGGCTCTCTTCCTCACCTGCGCGCGTTGCCATGGAATCCATCGCTAACTTTGCATCGTTGATATCTAAAATCTCAGGCAAGCTTCGATGGCCCTTAGGGGTTGCAAGAGATACACCGACATCGGTTGTGATGTATTTGTTCTTCAGCGCCCACTTAGTAAATAAGCGAACCGAAACTGCACGGCGAGAAAGCGTTGCGCGCGCTCCCCCTTTCACTTGCTGGTTAGCAAGCCATGAACGCAGATGGGCTAACTGCAAATCTGAAATGGCGGTGACTCCGAGGGCCTCAAGATGCTGCAACAAGGATGTTAAATCGCCCATGTAGGCCCGGATCGTATGGATAGAAAGACTGCGTTCGACTTCTAAGTGGCGTTGAAAAGTAACTAGCAACTCTTCAAATTGATCGCTCATAGGTATAACTTTACTCGGGTTTGCGTCCCTGTCGTAGTAATCCAAACGTTAACGCGTCTTCGAGCGCCATCGCAGATGCGGCAATAACATTTTCATGAACACCTACCGTGTTCCATTCGCCTTTGCCATCAGTGGTTTCAACCAATACGCGGGTAATAGCGCCAGTTCCTAAGCGCCCTTCCAAAATGCGAACTTTGTAATCGGTTAATTCAAGAACCTCGAGCTCTGGGTATAACTGTTGCAAGCCGGTACGAAGCGCGTTATCAAAGGCATTGACTGGGCCGTTTCCAACTCCACTACAGATTATCTGCTTACCCATGGCCGTTACAGTAACCTCGGCCTTAGTAAGAATACTGTGATCTTCAGCGCGCTCTACCGTTGTTAACCAGTGTTCAATAGTGAAAAATGTTGGGCGCTTGCCATTGATCTCTTCGTGTACCAATAGCTCGAATGAGGCATCGGCGGCTTCAAAAGTAAAGCCGCGGGACTCCATATCTTTAACACGATCAACGATGCGTCCAATCAGCGCTTTATCGCCACCTAAATCAACGCCAAGTTCTTGAGACTTTAATTCAATCGAAGCACGTCCGGCCATGTCACTGACCAACATGCGCATATCGTTTCCAACCGATGATGGATCTTCGTGTTGGTAAAGCGATGGATCTACTTTGATTGCGCTGGCATGCAAGCCTGCTTTGTGAGCAAAAGCTGAGACACCTACGTATGGTTGGCGGGCACTCGAAGAAACATTTGTCACTTCAGCGATAGCGTGTGAAATTCTGAAAGCTTCACGCAATGCATTTTTAGGTAACACTAGTTGCTGCTTCTTTAATTCAAGGTTTGCAATAATCGTCACTAGATCAGCATTACCGGTTCGTTCGCCATAACCATTAAGTGTTCCCTGTACATGCGTTGCACCCGCAGCAACAGCAGCCATTGAGTTTGCAACTGCGCATCCAGTGTCGTTGTGACAGTGAATACCCAGTCGGGCAGAGCTTGCGCTTAAAACATCATGAACAACCTGGGATAGCTCGTCGGGAAGCATTCCTCCATTGGTATCGCATAGCGCAATAACATCAGCGCCAGCTTCAGCGGCGACTCGTACAACTTCCAACGCATAGGCGCGATTGCTTCGATAGCCGTCAAAGAAATGTTCCGCATCTAAAAAGACTCGCTGACCCTCGGCAATTAAATGCGTGACTGAATCGCGAATCATTTCTAGGTTTTCATCCAGTGTTGTCTTGAGCGCTAAATCAACGTGACGATCACAGGCTTTAGCGACCAAGGTGACAGCAGGTGCTCCGCTGTCGCGAAGTGCACCCAGGAGTACATCATCGGCGGCTTTTACGTGTGGCCGGCGGGTAGCACCAAAGGCTACGAAAGTTGCATTTTTTAGCACTAACTCTTTTTTAGCGCGCGCAAAGAATTCGGTATCTTTTGGGTTAGCACCCGGCCAACCGCCTTCGATGAATCCAACACCTAGATCATCTAGGTGTCGCGCAATCGCTAACTTGTCATGGACCGAGAGATTGAGTCCCTCTTGCTGCGCACCATCGCGCAACGTGGTGTCATAGATATGGAAGGCATCTGATATTGGCATTTACTTAACCGCGCTCATCCAATTATGCGTGTCAGGTATGGTGCCATGCTGAATCGCTAAGAGTGCATTTCGAATCTGCATGGTAATGATGCCAGGTTGACCATCACCTGTTACCCATGTACCCATTGCACTTTTCGCTTGACCGACTGGTGACACAACAGCAGCGGTTCCACATGCAAAGATTTCGGTTATCTCACCGGATGCAACACCCTCTCGCCAATCATCAATACTGATCATGACTTCATCGGTTTTATATCCCAAGTCCTTGGCCACACTTAAAATTGAATCGCGAGTAATCCCTGGTAGCAACGTGCCCGTAAGTTTTGGTGTCACAACAGTTGAATTAGCTCCGCTACCTTTAACAAAGTAAAGGTTCATTCCACCCATCTCTTCAACCCACTTACGCTCTATTGCATCGATCCATACAACTTGATCACACCCCTCTTTAGCGGCAGCTTTTTGTGCAACTAACGATGCTGCGTAGTTTCCACCACACTTTGCCTCACCAGTTCCACCCAGGGCTGCACGAACGTACTCTGTTGAGATCCACACAGACACTGCCTTTGATGGATCAAAATAGGCACCTGCTGGCGTGGCAATCAACATATATAAAGCTTTATTAGTTGGTCGAACCCCCAAACCAACTTCTGTTGCAAACATAAATGGACGAATATACAAAGACTCACCAATTTTATTTGGAACCCAGCCACCGTCTTGCTTAAGAAGAGCATCAACAGTCTCAAGGAAGAGCGCCTCTGGCATCTGCGGCAAAGCTAAGCGGGCCGCTGATTTAGCAAAGCGTTTGGCATTTGCATCTGGACGAAACAGTGCAATCGAGCCATCGGGTTGGCAGTAAGCCTTTAAGCCTTCAAAGATCTCTTGACCATAATGAAAAACCGCTGTTGCTGGATCTAAAGAGATGGGGCCGTAAGGCTTTAACTCAGGTTCACCCCAACCATCTTTTTCACTCCACTCGCATACAACCATGTGGTCGGTGTAGTACTTACCAAAACCACCTTCGGCAACTAAGGCATCACGCGTAGCAGCATCTTTGGCGTTTGGGTTAAGTGTAATTTTCATAGTCTTATAGCGCTGCGACTAGCGCATCTCCTATCTCGGTTGTGCTTCGCTTTTTATTAGCCCGTGTTAAAAGATCCGATGCAACTGCGCGCTCAATATCGCGAGCAGCATCGCTGTAACCCAAATGGTCTAACATCATGGCAACTGACATAACTGTGGCTGTTGGATCGGCAATGTTCTTACCGGCAATGTCCGGTGCTGAACCATGAACTGGCTCAAACATAGATGGAAACTTACGTGTTGGATTGATGTTGCCAGATGCGGCAAGTCCGATACCACCACAGATTGCGGCAGCGATATCAGTCAATATGTCTCCGAATAAATTATCGGTGACTACTACATCAAAGCGCTCAGGATTAGTAACAAAGAACATCGAAGCTGCATCAACGTGCAGGTAATCAGTTGTAACAGTTGGATACTCTTTTGCAACTTCGTTGAATGTACGAGTCCACAGACCACCAGCACGAGTCAATACGTTGTTCTTGTGAACAAGAGTAAGTTTTTTACGATCACGTTTTAGTGCACGCTCAAATGCATCACGAATAACCCGTTCTGCACCGCGACGAGTATTCAAACTTTCTTCCGTCGCAATCTCAGCATCCGTACCTTCTGCAAGAACTCCACCGGCACCGACATAAGGACCTTCAGTACCTTCACGCACAACAACAAAATCAATCGGTGCTTTGGTTGCAAGGGGTCCGGTGACTCCAGGCATCAAGCGGGCTGGGCGCAAGTTGATGTAGTGATCAAAGGCAAAACGTAGCTTGAGTAAAAGGCCACGCTCTAGAACTCCACTGGGGACTGTTGGGTCTCCGACCGCGCCAAGCAAAATAACATCTTTAGTTGCAAGCTCGGCCAGCGTTGCATCGGGCAGAACCTCACCCGTGCGATGCCAGAAGCCCGCTCCTAAATCGTAGGAAGTTTTGTTAAAGGTGATGTGATATTTCTTAGAGACTGCATCTAGAACTTTAAGACCCTCGTTTACAACTTCAGGTCCAATTCCATCGCCTGCGATAATAGCTAAGTTAACTGTAGTCATTAATCCACCAAGACAACTGCACGAACGGATTCGGCAGCTGTCTCTTTCTTAATCGTTGCCAATAGTTCATCACTTACATCAGAGTCAACCGAGAGCGCCATCAGAGCTTTGCCACCAGCACCGCTGCGCGCAACTTGCATTCCGGCGATATTAATATGAGCCTGGCCCAAAGTATGACCCACTGTGCCAATAACACCCGGTTGATCTATATAACGTAAGAACAGGATATGCGAAGTTGGCGGAAGATCAAGTGAGAATGAATCGATTCCAATAATTTTTTGTGTCTGCTTGATTCCCATCAACGTACCATCAACGGTTATTGATTTACCACTTCCCGTTGCTGCACGCAGCGAAATCATAGAACGATATTCAGCGCTATCGGCAGTTGTAGTAACGCTAGAAGTCATTCCACGCTCACTTGCAAGTCCAGGGGCATTTACATATGTAACTTCCTCAGCGCCCACAGCAATTAATGAACCTTTGAGCGCACTAATTGCCAGAATTGATGAGTCATGAACTGCAATCTCTCCACGAACTTGAATATCCATATTGACCGGAACTTCATTGAGAAGCTCGGTAGCAATCTGAGCCATTTTTTCAACAAGGGGTAGGCTTGGTCGAATCTCTTCGGCAATCACGCCTCCCTTAACATTGACGGCATCCGGAACAAGCTCGCCCGCTAGCGCTTTTCGCACTGAAACTGCAACGGCGATACCTGCGCGCTCTTGCGCCTCATCGGTCGATGCACCTAAATGCGGTGTGGCAACGACTTTATCGAGGGTAAAAAGTGGTGAATCCGTGCACGGCTCCGTTGAAAATACATCTAAGCCTGCACCACCAACGCGGCCCTCAACAATTGCGTCATAGAGTGCGGCTTCATCTAGCACTCCCCCGCGTGCAGCGTTAACAATCCGCACCGATGGTTTTACCTTTTTTAACGCTTCAACGCCGATTAAATTGGCCGTCTCTTTAGTCTTTGGCAAGTGGATCGTAATGAAATCTGCCGTGCGCAACAGTTCATCTAGATCTACTAAGCGGACACCAAGTTGAGCAGCGCGGGCTGGCTGTAAATATGGATCATAAGCAATGACATCCATACCAAATGCCTGCATGCGTTGTGCAACTAATTGACCGATACGGCCAAAACCAACAATTCCTAGAGTCTTTTCAAATAACTCTGCGCCCGTGTATTTAGAGCGTGCCCATTTCCCAGCACGTAAAGCGGCATGTGCGGGTGAGATAAAACGTGCAGAAGCTAAGAGCAAGGAGATTGCAAGTTCAGCTGCACTGACGATGTTAGAAGTAGGTGCATTAACCACCATCACACCTGCAGATGTTGCTGCAGGTATATCCACATTATCTAAACCAACACCTGCACGAGCAATAACCTTTAAACCCTTAGCTGCAGCGATTGCTTCGGCATCCATTTTTGTAGCCGAACGAATCAAAACTGCATCTACACCCTTAGCAAGTGCTGCTAAAAGTTGGCCACGATCTGCGCCGTCGCAGTTAACGACGTCGAAATCTGGGCCAAGCGCATCTAGCGTTGCTGGGCTTAGCTCTTCTGCAATCAGAACAACTGGTTTAGCCACGCGCCGCGCTGCCCTCTTGGTAATCATCACCCTTTGACTGCTTCATCCATGAAAACATCTTGCGAAGTTCGCGGCCGACAGTCTCGATTGGGTGAGTCTCACCCTTAGTGCGAAGTGCGTTAAATTCAGGTGCCCCAGCCTCTTGATCATCGATAAAGCGCTTAGCAAAAGCTCCACTTTGAATATCTGCAAGGACGGCCTTCATATTCTCTTTAACATGTGGATCGATAACACGTGGACCTGAAACATAGTCACCGAATTCGGCAGTGTCAGATACTGACCAGCGCTGCTTTGCGATTCCATCTTCATACATAAGATCCACGATTAGCTTTAACTCGTGAAGACATTCAAAGTATGCAACCTCTGGCTGGTATCCCGCTTCGGTGAGAGTTTCAAAGCCGTACATAACAAGCTGAGATGCGCCACCGCATAGTACTGACTGCTCACCAAATAAATCAGTCTCGGTCTCTTCAGTAAAGGTAGTCAAGATTCCGCCAGCGCGAAGTCCACCGATTGCACGTGCATAAGAAAGTGTAAGTGGCCAAGCGCTACCAGTTGCATCTTGTTCTACTGCAACAATTACTGGAACTCCACGACCAGCAACAAACTCACGACGCACCAAGTGGCCTGGGCCTTTAGGTGCAATCATGCAGACATCGACTGACGCTGTTGGCTTGATGTAACCAAAGCGAATATTAAATCCGTGACCAAATAGAAGTGCATCCCCATCTTTAAGATTAGGCAAAATCGACTCTGTGTAGATATGGCGCTGAACATGGTCAGGTGCCAAGATCATGATGACTGTTGCCTCTTGCACAGCTTCGGCAACACTAACAACGCGCAAACCTTCGGCCTCAGCCTTAGCACGTGATGGTGACCCATCTTTTAAACCGACGCGAACATCGACACCGCTATCGCGCAAGTTAAGTGCGTGTGCATGTCCCTGTGAGCCGTAACCGATGATCGCGACTTTGCGACCCTGGATGATAGATAGATCGGCATCCTCTTCGTGATACATCGTTGCTGCCACGGTGTTCTCCTTTTAGTTCTGGTAGTCGGGTTGTGTGTCGTGAACAATAGGTTGAGCTGAGTTAGGCACTATCTCTTTGATTGCAATTACATTGATTAACTTGTCCAACTGAGCAATTACTTGCTCTAAAGCATGGCCTTCTAAGTTAACTACTATGTCCATTTTAGAGGTCTCTGGGTTATCGGTAGGACCAACCGATAAGCGCTCAATGTTGTATGCGCGGCGTGAAAACAGGCCAGCTACCCGGGCTAAAACTCCAGGTGAGTTTTCGACGATTACTTCGAGTGTGTGTTGGGCCATTTTATAACTCCTGTGAGTCCCAGTCAGGCGCGGTTTCGCGCGCAATCATAATGTCATCATTTGAAGCACCAGCTGCCACCATCGGCCACACCATCGCATCGCGCGCTACGCGGAAATCAACTACTACGGGTTGATCATTTATGCTCATTGCTTTTTCAATTGTTGCATCGACATCTTCTGGGCGCTCACAACTTAATCCAACACAGCCCATCGCCTCAGCCAACATAGGAAAGTTAGGAATCCGCTTGGATTCAAGACTGGTATTCGAGTAACGGCCTTCATAGAACAATGTCTGCCATTGGCGAACCATTCCAAGTGATTCATTATTAATAATTGCTACCTTGATTGGAATGTTGTTCAGCGCACATGTTGTTAACTCTTGATTTGTCATCTGGAAGCAACCATCGCCATCAATCGCCCACACCGTCGTATCAGGTGCGCCAACTTTGGCACCCATAGCTGCGGGTACTGCATAACCCATCGTTCCTAATCCGCCAGAGTTAAGCCACGTGCGTGGATTCTCGTAAGAAACAAACTGCGAGGCCCACATTTGATGTTGTCCAACACCAGCTGCAAAAATAGTTTCTGGGCCAGAGATTTTTCCTAAACGTTCAATAACGTACTGGGGTGCAAGTGAACCATCTGTTGGCATCGCATAACCTAATGGATAAGTCGCCTTTAAAGAGTTGACCTGACGAAGCCACGCAGTTAAGTCTGGACGATTCTTAGCTAAGGCAACTTTAAGCGCAGGAATCAACGCTGCAATTGAATGCTTCAGATCTCCTAGAACTGCAACATCGGCGAAGCGATTCTTACCGATTTCTGCGGGATCTACATCGGCGTGAATTACTTTGGCATTAACTGCAAAGGTTGAGAGCTTGCCAGTTACTCGATCATCAAAGCGCGCACCTAATGTAATAAGTAGATCTGCTTTTTGTAGGGCCGTTACAGCTGCAACCGTACCGTGCATCCCAGGCATGCCAAGATTGAGTGGATGGCTATCAGGGAAAGCGCCGCGAGCCATGAGAGTTGTAACAACTGGAGCACCAAGTAGTTGCGCTAACTCCATTAATTCGCGTGAAGCATCAGCTTTAATTACTCCACCACCAACATA
>Ga0114966_10005498_pt1 | contig 10713 bp, 6 predicted proteins | sample M_130207_XF_Meta_FD_87029 | JGI IMG/M metagenome (GOLD analysis project Ga0114966, IMG submission 87029) | Freshwater microbial communities from Lake Montjoie, Canada to study carbon cycling - M_130207_XF_MetaG | ecosystem: Environmental > Aquatic > Freshwater > Lake | place: Lake Montjoie...
AAAGTATCCGAACTTAGTTCGGATCGTTTAACGACCGGGATGATATCCCGGGGGTTAAACGTGTTACGGAACCCGCGCGTTAAACGCTTCGGGAGTTTAGTTCGGATTTTCCCATTAGAAATCGACGCCGTTGGCAGGGTCTCCGGCGTTTCTCCGCGCATTGATTAACGCTCATCGATTGACGCCCGCGGGAAATTGTCCCTGTTGCGATCCATACGCACGTTTCCACTCTGCACCAAGTCGGCGGACATTTTGACTCCTGCGCGAGGCGGCGATCTGCCGCGACACCATCGGGAAGCGCGCCCACGAGGGCTGGACGGAATTTTCCTGCTCCACTGACGCGGCCTACTTGGGTGGTTCAATGAATCGGCCCGGCCTGCAGGCCCGCAGGCGCCAGATCGAGGCCGGTGAGGTGAAGGTGGTTTTTATTTTCACGTTCGAGCGGCTGCTGCGCAACACGGACCAACGGGCGCCGTTTCCCCCTTTCCTCGCCCGGGCCGGCTGCCGCCTCGTCAGCGCGAGCGAAGACCTCTCGGGACAAGCGACGTCGGGACGGTTGAGAAAATGATGGGCGGCTTTCGGGTTGCCGAAAAGAGGTCGTGACGCTGTTTTCGGGTTTCGTGCTGAAATCTTTATCCCCACGTCTCGTGATATTTGGTCGGTAATCGAAACTCCCTTCGCTCACGCTCGCAGCGACTAGAAGTCAAAAACTCAAATGACGTTGGTATTACCTACGCTCCGACGGGACTGGATATGGACGGTAGTCGTGGCCGCGACGATTATTTTGGCGTCGAGCCGAGAGGTGACAGCGCCCGGATTCACACGCTGGATTCCCCATTTTGACAAGGTAACGCATTTTTTCATCTACGGACTGCTCGCGACGCTCACGTTGCGGTGGCTGGGCTCGCGGCGGTGGGCACCTTGGCTGGCGATTGCGGTGGTGTCACTGTTCGGCGCGAGCGATGAGTGGCATCAGAGTTTCGTGCCGGGGCGGTCGTGCGAGGTCGCCGATTGGGTGGCCGACACACTCGGGGCGGCGCTGGCGGTCTCGCTTTACCGACGGTGGGAGTTTTACAGGCGTCTGCTGGAGTCTTCGTTGTTGCGACCGACTCGAGCAATCGAAGGAACTCAACTCGGACAATAGCCGCCTAGCCATCAGCCCCGTGCAGACGATTCATTCCTCAGCAAAAGCGAATCGGGTCGCGCCGCCGTCCTTGTTGCCCGACGACGACGTGGCCGTAGCGCGACGAGTGCGGGTGATCGTGCTCGCGCTTTTTTTCGGGACACTGGTGCTCTTCGCCCGCGCGATCGGGCACGATTTTGTTAATTACGATGACCCCGATTATGTGACGGCCAACGCGCAGGTGCGGGCGGGGTTGAGTTTTGAAACGATGCGTTGGGCGATCACCTCGGGTGAGGCGTCGAACTGGCACCCGTTGACGTGGATGTCGCATTTGCTCGACGCGACGATGTTCGGCCTCAATCCGCACGGGCATCACGCCACGAGTGTCGGGTGGCACGCGCTCAACGCGGTGCTCGCGTTTTTGGCGATGCGGCGGCTGACCGGGGCGTTGTGGACGAGTGCGTTTTTTGCGGCGCTCTTTGCATGGCACCCCTTGCGGGTGGAGTCCGTGGCTTGGGTGTCGGAACGGAAGGACGTGTTGAGCGGTTTTTTTTGGTTCGCGGTGCTGTGGCTCTATGCGGGCTACGTCGAGCGGCGGCGGGCGGGCGGAGTGGGCGGTGGGGCGTGGCGACTCTACGTGCTGACGTTGTGCGCGTGCGCGTTCGGGCTGATGGCGAAGCCGATGCTTGTGACGTTACCCTGCGTATTATTGCTCCTGGATTTTTGGCCGTTGGGGCGGACGAGGTGGTGGGCTGGCGCGGTGGGGCCGGTCGCGCGGAAAACGGAAACGGTGACGTGGCTGGTCGCGGAGAAGGCGCCGTTTTTCTTACTGGTGGCTATCTCGAGTGTGGTGACGTTTCTCGTTCAGCGTGGCGGCGGCTCGGTATCGTCGGCACTGACGATTGACGAGCGCGTGGCCAATGCCGTCGTCGCCGTGGTGCGCTACATCGGGAAATTTCTGCTGCCGGTGGATCTCGCCGTGCTGTATCCACATCCTGGACATTCGGCCGCGGGCAAGGTCGCCGCGGCGGTGAGCGTCGTCGTGGTGCTGACGTCGGTGGCGGTCTGGCAGTGGCGCCGGCGACCGTGGATCGCAGTGGGATGGTGTTGGTTTCTCGGGACGCTGGTGCCCGTGATCGGTCTCGTGCAGGTGGGGCTGCAGTCGATGGCGGATCGCTATACCTATCTCCCGATGCTGGGTGTGCAGTTGCTCGTGCTGTGGACGGTGCGTGAAAGAGCGACGTCACCTGGGGCGCGCAAGGCGTGGGCTTGGGCGGGTGGGCTGGTGCTGGGGTTCTGTGCGGTGGCGACGACGCGCCAGATTGGAGTCTGGCAGAATTCGTTGACGCTGTTCGACCGCGCGGTGGCGGTGACGACTGGCAACTACGTAGCGCACGACAATCGCGGGTTGTTTTTGTTCAAGGCGGGACGGATCGAAGAGGCGATGCAGGACTATCGTGCGGCGTTGGCGATCAATCCGGGCTACCTTAATGCGAACAACAATTTGGGGCATGCGTTTGGCGAATTGGGTCGGCCGGCGGAGGCGGTTCCGTGGTATCGGGTGGCGCTGAAAGCCCAGCCCGACCACCTCGAAGTCCGGAACAACCTCGCGAACGCGCTCTCCGATCTCGGGCAGTTGGCGGAGGCAACCGAGCACTATAACTTCGTACTCGCGCGCCAGCCCAATCATACGAATGCGCTCAATGGTTCCTCGGTGGTCCTCGCGATGGAGAATCGGCCGGCAGAGGCGAAGGCTCGTTTGGAGCAGGCGCTGCGCCTCGCGCCGGACAATGCGAGCGCGCACGCGAATCTCGGTAATGTTTGCTCGATGCTGGGGCTCCGCGACGAAGCGCTCGGGCACTACCGCCGGGCCATCGACCTCAATGCTACGGACGCGCACACGCGTTACATGATTGGTGCGTTGCTCAACGAGCAGGGTAAGTTCGCCGAGGCCGTGGAGCTCTTGCAACGCTCCCTCGTGCTGCGTCCGAATCATCCGGATACTTTGGCCCAGCTGGGGCTGGCGTTGGTGCGCGTGGGGCGGAGCGACGAGGGTCTGAAGGCGTGGCGGACCGCGCTGCACCTGCAACCGGGGCACGCGCAGGCGGCCGCATGGCTCCAGGCGGCGACGGCGACGAAATGAAACGGGCGCAACGCGGGCTGGACGGCACCGTGTGGGTGACAAGACTTCCGCAATGACTCCCGCAGAGGCCCAATCACGAATCGCCGAATTACGCACGCAGGTCGCGCGGCATGACGAACTGTATTATCGGAAGGCGAAGTCAGAGATCTCGGACTTCGAGTATGACGTGTTGAAGCACACGTTGGCGGAGTGGGAGGTGAGGTTCCCGCAGTTCGCGAGCGCCGATTCACCGACCCAGCGGGTGGGTGATGACCGGGTGCAGGGATTTGTTGAAGTCGCGCACCGGCAAAAGATGTTGAGCCTCGACAACAGTTACAACGAGGCGGAGATCCGGGCGTTTCACACGCGGCTCGTCAAGCTGCTCGAGATCGAGGATCTCCACTACACGGTCGAACCGAAGATCGACGGCTTGGCTGTAAGTCTTACCTACGAAAACGGTCAACTGGTGCGGGCCGTGACGAGGGGTAAAGGCGACCGTGGAGACGATGTGACGGCGAACGTGCGCACGATTCGTTCGCTGCCGCATGCCCTGCGGGGAGCGGTGCCGCGCGTGGTGGAGATTCGCGGCGAGATTTATCTGACGGCGGCGGAGTTTGAGCGCATCAATGCCGAGCGTGCGGCGGTCGGGGAAGATCTTTATGCCAACCCGCGCAATTTAGCGGCGGGCACGATCAAGCAGCTTGATGCGACGGAGGTGGCACGGCGGACGTTGGAAATCGTGCTCTATAGTCTCGGTTATTGTGAGCCGGAGATGGTGCGCTCGCAGACGGGACTGCATGAGCAACTACGCGCGTGGGGATTACCGGTTGTGGAGCGTATTTGGCCGGTGCGTGGCATCGACGAGGCGTGGCTGGCGATCGGTGCGCTCGATGCGCTGCGAAGGACTTTTGCGTACGGCACCGACGGCGCCGTGGTGAAGCTCGACGACCGAGAGCAGCAGCGCGCCGCGGGCGAGACGGCCAAGGCACCGCGTTGGGCCGTCGCGTATAAGTTTAAGCCGGATACGGCGCGGACGCGGGTGCGGGCGATCACGATTCAAGTGGGCAAGACCGGTGTGCTCAGTCCGGTGGCAGAGTTGGAGCCGGTGTTACTGGCGGGCAGTACGATCAGCCGCGCCACCTTGCACAATGAAGACGAGATTCGGAGGAAAGACATTCGCGTAGGCGACCTCGTGGAGATTGAGAAAGCGGGAGAGGTGATCCCGGCGGTGTTGCGGTCATTCCCTGACGAGCGGGTCTCCGGTGCGCCGGAGTTTGATTTGTGCGCAGCGGTCGGCGGGAAATGTCCGATTTGCGGGAGCGGAATTGCGCGAGTCGAGGTGGCGAACGATGAGGCGCAGGGTGTGGCGTGGAAGTGTCAGAACTACGATTGTCGGGCGCAGCGAGCGGGGCGGTTGGGTTTTTTCTGCAGCCGGCGCGCGCTGGCCATCGATGGGTTGGGTGAAGTTGTGGCGGCGAGGTTGGTCGAACTCGAGTTGGTGAAGGATCCGCCGGATATCTACGACGTGGCGCTGGAGACGCTGGCGACGCTGAATCTCGGGACGGCGGAGGAGCCGCGGATTTTTGGCGAAAAAAATGCTACGAAGATCGTCGCGGCGCGCGAGGCGGCGAAGGCGCTGCCGTTGGAAAAATGGCTCTATGCGCTGAGTGTGCCCGAGGTGGGCGAGAGCACGGCGCGCGAACTCGGACGGCGACATCGGAATTTTTTGGAACTGGCGGATTCGTCCCTGCTGCGAGCTGTGCTGAGAAAGGCGGAGCTGTTGCAGGAAAAAGACTGGGCGAGTCCGCATTCAAAAAAGAATCCCCCCATCGACGAGGCTGACCGCGAGCGACGGAAAGTGCGACGCGGGGAAATCGAGGCAGCGATTGCGGCGTTGGACGTGGGACCGCTGGCGGGCGTACCGGCGGACATCGGCCCAGTGGTGGCGGCGAGCACGTGGGGGTTTTTCTCCGGCGAGCCGGGGCAACGCCTGCTCGCGAAGCTGCGTGCGTTGGGTATTGATCCCCGAGGCACCGTCGTCGCGGCAGGGCTGTTTACGGGGCAGACGTTTGTGCTGACAGGCACGCTACCGACGCTGAAACGGGAGGAGGCCGAGCAAAAAATTCTCGCGATGGGTGGCAAGGTGAGCGGCAGCGTGAGCAAGAAGACGAGCTACGTGCTCGCGGGGGCGGACGCCGGCTCGAAGTTAGAAAAGGCGCAAGCGCTCGGGGTCGCGGTGATCGACGAGGCGGCCTTTCTCGCGTTGTTACTCGCACCCCGAGCCGAGTAGACGCTGGACGCGCGAGGCTGGCCGGCCCTGGGTCGGAGCGGCTCAGAAGCCGCGTTTCTGGAGCTGCGCGCTGAGTTGCTGCATAAAGGCTTGGGAGTCGGCCGGAGTGGGGCGGTAGCCGGGTTGGCTGATCTCGGTGAAACCGGGGCGATACTGTTGGTCGATCATCCATTTGCCGGTCACGCCGTCACTGAACGTTACCGTGCCGGCGGCGAGGGCACCGGGGATGAGCGTAACTTTGTCGACTTCGACGCTCACTGAGCTGGCGCCGGGAGGGAGGTCTTCGATGCCCTCATCAGCGAGCTCAGCCTCCGCGTCGGCCGCGAGGTCGGTCGGCGACTCGGCCGCAGCATCGGCTGCTCCGGCGTGTTGTGCGGAGGGACTCGGCGCTTTGGCGACGGGCGGTGGCGTTTTGCTGACGTCGCTGGCGTCGACCTTGGGGGCGGGGTCCATGAGCTCGAGGTTGAGGTCGTCCACGAGAAAGCGGACATCGCGGTAGGTCATCGAGACCTTGAATTGCTCCGTGATTTTTTTCTGGACCGCAGAAAGATTGTCGCCGGCAGCGACCCATGATGAGACGGAAAGTTTTTGCTCGGGAGTGAGAGACATAGGTGGAGGGTAGTCGCTGAGAGCCCAGAGTCTAGAGCTCGTTGCGTAAAAGCCCGGATCGATTCCGGGCTTGGCTCTTTCTGGAACGGGTAAGGCTTACTTCGAAAGTTGAGTTTTGAGGAACTCGACGCTGCTGCGCGTGGAGGCGTCCTGCTCGCACATATTGTCAACGGCCTTGCAGGCGTGGATCACGGTGCCGTGGTCACGACCGCCGAAGGTGTCGCCGATTTCTTGGAGCGAATGTTTGGTGAGAACGCGGGAGAGATACATCGCGATTTGGCGGGGGATGGCGATGTTGTTGGGCCGGCGTTTGCTGGTCATGTCGCTGTGCCGAATTTGAAAATGGTCGGCGACCCGCTTCTGAATTGTCTCGATGGTCAGGATCGTCTGGGCCTGCTCCATCAGTACGTCGTGCAGCAAGCGTTCGGCTGTGGCGACGTCCATCGGTTTGCTCGTGAGCGCCGTGTAGCTGGCGACCTTAATCAGCGCGCCCTCGAGGCGGCGGATGTTTTTCGTGATATTCTGCGCAATGAAATTAAGAACGGCTTCCGAGAGGTTGCATTTTAGGGTGGCGGCCTTGGTGCGCAAAATGGCCTGACGGGTCTCGAGGTCGGGCGCTTGAATGTCGGCGGGCAGGCCCCATTCGAAACGAGACACGAGGCGGGCTTCCAGTTTCTGGATCTCGCTGGCGCGACGGTCGCTGGAGAGGATGATCTGCTTCCCCGATTCAAAGAGATCGTTGAAGGTGTGGAAGAATTCTTCCTGGATACGCTCCTTGCCGGCGAGAAATTGGACGTCGTCGATCAGTAGCACGTCAACGTGCCGGTAGCGCTGGCGAAATTTTGTGAGGGAATTCTCCTGGAGCGCCTGGATGAATTCGTTGGTGAATTTTTCCGTGGAAAGGTAAGCGACCCGCGCGTCGGGATTGGCGCGGAGGATGGCGTGGCCTATCGCGTGCATCAGGTGGGTCTTGCCGAGCCCGGTGTCACCGTAAAGGAACAGGGGGTTGTAGGCTTGGGCGGGGGCCTGCGCGACGGCGAGGGAGGCCGCATGGGCCATCTGGTTGTTGGACCCGACGACAAAGGTTTCGAAGGTGTTGCGGGTATTGAGCGTGCCGGCGACGGGACCGCGTTCGTCGTAACGGGTGGTGCGTCGAGCGGGAGCGGGGCGGCTGGGGGAGGCTGCGGCATCGGTCGAGCGGTGGCCAGTCGAGGCGGTAGACGCGGACCCATTCCGGGCGTTGGAATCGGTCTTGCGCAGTGTCACGGTCACCATGCGCCCGGCGTTCAGGCGGAGGCGCTGAGTGATCAGGTCGAGGTAGTTGTCGTGAATCCAGATCGCTGCGAAGTCATTGGCCACGCCAAGCGTCATCGTATCGCCCGTGCTTTCGAGGCACACGACGGGTTCGAACCACATCTGGAAAACATCTTCCGGAAAGAGCGACTTAAAGTCGCATTTTACGGTTTCCCAGAGGCTGGGCGAGAGGGACAATGAAGGCATGGTGGCAGGCGAGGAGGAGGTTTTATTCACACTGGGCCGAGAACTGTCTTCCGACACGTCAGAACGGGCCTCATCCACGTCTCCTCGCTGCAACGAAAGTCAGGCTCAACCACCGGGCGAAAAGTAGCTGAAAATAAAGGTTTATAATCAATTGTTGGCCAGGGGATAGCGGTGTTTTTGCTGCGGGATATGCTGGATGGGGTTCGAATGACATGAGAAAGAGCAACCGGACGGCCAAATGGAATAGGACGAGGGCGGAGTAACGATGAACCCAAAAAGCATTTCAAGGCGAACTTTCCGACAAGTTATTCACAGGCGGTTTGGGCATAACTTTCTTGATTTTCTCGTTGCCATGCTCCGCTTGAGTGAAAGTACCGGAAAAGGGTGCAAAGACGCGTAATTTTTGCGCCGTTACACCGCGGTGGAAGCCGCTTGGCGACCGGATTTGCTGGCGAACGTCCGGTTACACTACGGTTACGCGGGTAGGTTTTCTTGAATACACCCAAACGGAACACCCCCAGCCCAGCGCTCAAGCCTGCGCCGGATCCGGCTCAATCCATTTGCCGTGTTCCTTGATCAGGGCAATGAGACGGGAGTCGGCCTCGGCCTGGGGGAGGTTGTATAGGACGCAGTTCTTGCCGACGTAGAGGTTGATTTTTCCGGGAGCGCCGCCGACGTAGCCGAAGTCGGCGTCGGCCATTTCCCCGGGGCCGTTCACGATGCAGCCCATAATGGCGAGCTTCACGCCCTTGAGGTGGCCGGTCTGGGCGCGGATGCGCTGAGTCGTCGTCTGGAGATCAAAGAGCGTACGCCCACAGCTGGGACACGCGACGAATTCGGTCTTCGAGATGCGAGCGCCGGCGCCTTGGAGGACGTTGTAGGCGAGCTTGAGCGAGCGGGTGACGTCGGCTTCGGTTTCGATGCTGACGAAGTCGCCGATGCCGTCGCAGAGGAGGCTGCCGTTGAGGAACGAGGCCTCGAGGAGTTTTGAGAGGAAACTATTTTCGCCGCGAACGGCGGTCGCGGCGGTCGTGCGTATCCAGATAGGCGTACGCGAGCCCGCGAGGTGGAGAGCCTCGACGAGGGCACGATAACGTCCGACGGCGTGGGCGGAGTCGAGCGGAGCAGGCTGCGCTGCCGGCGCTCCTGCGGAGCTGAGGCACGCCGAAGCGTCGAGTGAAAATACCAGGCGGTCGTCGCCGAGCGCGCGGAGTGTGAAGGCGAGGGCGTGCGCGGCGGCGGGGGTGAGTTCGCAGGCAAGGAAGTGGCCGTGCTGGCGTACGCTTTCCGCGAAGGCGCGCAGCGTGGATTCCTCGGTGGCCGTGAACGGGCGGACGAGGAGCAGGCGGCCGGGACTCATTGCGAGGAGCGGCTGCAGGAGATCGGGCGTGAGGGTGGGGGAGAGTTCGAGCGCGAGGAAACTGAACGGCAGGGGCGTGGTGGCGGCGACTTCGCAGAGGGCGGCGAGATCGCCGGTGGTGGCGATGGGGACGAGCAGGCCTTCGGGCGGAGTGTCCTTGAATTTTGGTGACGCTAGGTCGCGGGCGGCGGCGGAGAGGGCGGCGATGGAGGGGACGCGGACGATGACCCGCGGCGGTTGTTCCGGGCCGACGCGGCAGGTCTCCGAAAAAGTGAGGGTCGTGGTGGCGCGTTTGTTAAAATGATATGGGTCGATCCTGTCGGTGGCCGGTGCGACGACGGTGGACGACCAGAGGCTCATCGCCTTATCGGCGATGGCCCGGGCCACGGGGATTTCGTAGACGCTGTCCTCGGTGAGCGACACCCGGATGGTATCGCCGAGTCCGTCGAGGAGGAGGGAGCCGATGCCGATGGCGCTCTTGATTCGACCGTCTTCGCCGTCACCGGCTTCGGTCACGCCGAGATGGAGAGGGTAGTGCATGTCCTCTTGGGTCATGCGTTCGACAAGGAGGCGGTAGGCTTGGATCATGACTTTCGGATTCGATGACTTCATCGAAAGCATGATCTGGTCGTAGCGGTGATCGCGGGCGATGCGCAGAAATTCGAGGGCGCTCTCCACCATGCCGAGGGGGGTGTCGCCGTAGCGGTTCATGATCCGGTCGCTGAGGGAGCCGTGGTTGGTGCCGATGCGCATGGCGCGGCCGAGCGCTTGGCAGCGCAGGACAAGCGGGGAGAATGTTTCGTGGAGGCGGGCGAGCTCGGTGTCGTAGTCACCGTCGGAGTATTCGCGCACCGCGAATTTCTTTTTGTCAGCGTAATTACCGGGATTGATACGGATTTTTTCGACGTGTTCGACGGCTTCCATGGCGGCGCTCGGGAGGGAATGGATGTCGGCGACAAGGGGAATGTGGGCGAAACCGGCGGCGGAGAATTGGGAGCGGATGGCGCGCAGGCATTTTGCGGCGGCCACGTTGGGTGCGGTGATGCGGACGATTTCGCAACCGACCTCGGCCAAGGCGATGGATTGTTGGACGGTGGCGGCGACGTCCTGGGTGTCGCTGGTCGTCATCGACTGGATACGCAGCGGGTTGCTGCCGCCCACGCCGATACCGCCGACATTGACGGGATGGGTGTGACGGCGGACGGTGTGGTAGCGGGAGGCGCAGTAAGACATGGTGGAGGGCGGCCGGGGGCCGAAGCACCCAGGTCCAATGAGCAAGGAGCAAGGACGAACCTGGGCTGAAAAATGCGGCGGAGAAGCGCGGGGATCGCGGGCCGGGAGGCCCGGCACTGGCAGAGAGATTACTTGCCGGCGGGGGCGGGAGTCGGGGTGGGCGCGACGGCGGCGGCGGGGGCGGAGCGCTCGGATTTTGAATCGCGGGCCCAGCGTTTCACGTCGAAGAAGCTCACGTAGACGATCAGTGACATCAAAATAACGAAGAATGCGCTCTGCGTTGCCATGATGAAGTTGGCGGGGAGTTCGCGGCGGCGAATGCGGCCGATGGTGGCGAAGAGGATTTGGCCGCCGTCGAGGACGGGGATGGGGAGCAGATTGAAAATAGCGAGGTTGACGTTGACGAGGATTACGAACCAGAGCGCGCGACGGATATCCCATTGGGCCTGTTGGTGGAGGGCGCGGGCAATCCCGAT
>Ga0114966_10005503_pt1 | contig 10707 bp, 8 predicted proteins | sample M_130207_XF_Meta_FD_87029 | JGI IMG/M metagenome (GOLD analysis project Ga0114966, IMG submission 87029) | Freshwater microbial communities from Lake Montjoie, Canada to study carbon cycling - M_130207_XF_MetaG | ecosystem: Environmental > Aquatic > Freshwater > Lake | place: Lake Montjoie...
AGATGGCATAATCCGAAAATTTGGGGAAGATTTTTATAACGAACTAGATGAAGTAGCTAAAGCCTGGCTTGCTCGTTAATGCAGCGCTGAAGCCATTTTAAATTAATATATCCCTGTATAATTAAAGGGGGAAATTTGCAATAATTCCTTTTTTATATCTTCATTTACATTTAAAGCGCCAATAAACTTTGCCAACGACTCCTTGGTGATGTCTCCTTGTCCACGAGTTAATTGCTTCAATGCTTCGTATGGGTTTGGATAATTTTCGCGACGTAAAATAGTTTGAATCGCCTCTGCACAAACAGCCCAATTGGCATCGAGATCTGCATGCAATTGTGCTTCATTTAACACTAATTTATCTAAGCCCTTTAACAATGAATTTAAAGCAATTAAAGTGTGTGCAATAGGAACTCCCATATTGCGAAGTACCGTGCTATCTGTAAGGTCCCGCTGTAGTCTAGAAACGGGTAATTTAGATGAGAAAAAATGATACGAGGCATTCGCCATCCCTAAATTCCCTTCTGCATTTTCGAAATCTATTGGATTAACTTTATGTGGCATTGCGCTACTTCCAACTTCGCCTTCTTTTGTTTTTTGTTTAAAATAATCGATGCTAATATAATGCCACACATCACGACATAAATCGATACAGATAGTGTTGATTCGCTGCAAGGCATCGCAGAGGGCGGCGAGGTTATCGTAATTTTCAATTTGCGTGGTATATTCCGAACGTTGCAAGCCAAAAATACCCACAAAGCTATTCGAAAACTGCACCCAATCTATGTTGGGATAAGCTACAAAATGAGCATTGAAATTACCTGTTGCACCTCCAAATTTAGCACTATACGGAATCGCCTCAAGCTGATATACTTGTTGCATAATGCGTTCACTAAATACCTTAATTTCTTTCCCTAACTTGGTTGGTGAGGCTGGTTGGCCATGCGTTCGAGCTAACATTGGAACACCTTTCCATTGCTCAGAAAACACCTCTAACTTATTTTTCAACTGTTGCAATAATGGGAGATAGACTTCTTCCATCGCTTCTTTGATAGATAAGGGAACGGCCGTATTATTGATATCTTGAGAGGTAAGTCCGAAATGAATAAACTCGACGAATTTACCCAACCCAACTTCAATAAATTTCTCACGAAGGAAATACTCAACGGCTTTCACATCGTGATTGGTGGTAGCTTCAATAGCCTTTATACGTTTGGCATCTTCCAAACTAAAATTATTGCGAATCAAAACTAATTTAGAGATGGTGTTTTTAAAGTCAAGATCAGCTAATTGTGGTAAAGGCAACTCGCATAGTGCAATAAAATATTCAATTTCAACAATTACACGATATTTAATCAGTGCAAATTCGCTGAAATAATTCTGAAGAACCTGTGTTTGTTTGTGATAGCGGCCATCAATAGGAGAAACGGCAGTTAATGCATTCAATTCCATAATGTTGCAAAGGTACTATTTTGATTAAGTATTTAATGTGCGTTTACTACAGTGCGGGTAAATACTTGGAACATATTAAACCAGCTTATGCTTTAACACCCCTGTAAGTGATGCCGGACTTAAATTCATGCCATCAACAATGATATGGCTTCGCATATAAATGGGTTCGCGTTGTTGCAACAAATCGTGAATAAACGAACGTAATTCATCTTCCGATTTACCCATTAGCAGTGGCCTTTTTGGTGATGCCTGATATAACCTCTGGTAGAGTGCTCCTTCAGGCAACTTAAGATACACACAACAACCTTGCTTTAGCATCAAATCCATGTTGTTTTGAAAACATGGAGTTCCACCACCAGTAGCGACTACAATCTTCTTTTTCGTGTTATAATGCGTCAAACATTCCGATTCTAAACTCCTGAAATTCGCCTCACCCTGAGTTTCAAAGATGCAAGCCACAGATTGCGCAGCAACAGATTCGATATAGTTATCCAAGTCGGAGAATTCGTAATTAAGAACCCTCGCAATTTTTTTACCGAATGTGGATTTTCCACTTCCCATAAAACCCAAAAGGTAAATTTTATCTTTTTTCTCTGCAAACATTACTCAAATATAGCATCATTTTACAATCAGAACTGGAATCTTAACTGCATGCCTCACTTTATCTACTGTATCACCAAGTAATAAGTCGTAGAAACCAGAGTGACCGTGAGCTCCCATCACTAATAAATCAGCATCTAGTGCATTAACAATATCTGCAATAGTTTCGCGTGGATTACCATAGCCAATTTTTGTTTCAGCGTTAAATCCGCGCAACTTTAATTCATCCGCATAACGTTGCAAATATTTAATATCTGCCATCGTTTCAAAATCGGCCGCCTCTTTACCATAAATTCTTGCATTGGCACTCTCCACCACATGAATTAAAAAATACGTAGCCCCTTCACCTCCTTGTTTTAATGCTCCATTAATGGTGATTTGATCCATTCGACCGAAATCAATCGTGATCGCGATTTTCTGATAATGAACCGTAGTTGTCACATCAAGATTTTTAAAGGTATCGTGAGGCGTTCTAGCTTCTTTCTCTAAGGAGCTCTTTAACATTGGCACAAAAACAATATAAAGTAAAAGCAAAGCACATAAGATAAGCATTGGTATTACTAAAAAATAGATCCAATATAATTGATCTCCGGCCACATTTATCCATTGTTGAACCTGCTCAATTACAAGTTTAATATTCAAACTTAATATTATAAAAGCGACCATCCACGCTGTAATTTCCATCCATGTTTTAATAGCAAAAACACCCATCCGCTTTTTATCACTTACAAAGTGAATAAGTGGTACAACAGCAAAACCAAGTTGAATGCTAAGAACAACCTGACTTAAAATTAACAAACGACCAAGGCTATCTTCACCAAAATAGAGCACACCAAACACAGCAGGTACAATAGCCAGAACTCTAGTTATTATTCGTCGCAACCATGGCCTTACTCGCAGGTTCAGGTAGCCTTCCATTACAATTTGTCCAGCCAAAGTCCCAGTCACTGTGCTACTTTGACCGGCAGCTATGAGGGCAATAGCAAAGAGTGCTGGTGCTGCATTTCCAAAAATATGGTGTAACAGCTGATGCGCATCTTGTATTTCGGCAACATTATTGAAGCCCGCCGTAAAGAAGGCCGCAGAAGCAACGATAAGAATAGACGCATTTACAAAAAAGGCAAGGTTAAGCGCCACTGTCGAATCGATGAGATTGTATTTTAAGGCTTGCCAAATTCCCTTTTCGTTGCGCTCAATGATACGTGTTTGAACTAATGACGAGTGGAGATATAAATTATGTGGCATCACCGTTGCACCAATGATTCCAATGGCGATATATAGTGCCTCATCACTGAGATAGTTAGGGGTTAATCCCTGGAATATACTTGAAACAACGGGCTTCACAATCCATATTTCAGCAAAAAATGCGGCTGCTATTATTAAAACCAAAGAGAGTATAAAAGCCTCAAGCTTTCGAATACCTCGATTTAATAAAAATAACAATAAGAAAGTGTCGAGAACTGTAATGGCGATTCCGAAAAGAATAGGCAAATGAAAAAGAAGATTTAATCCGATGGCCATGCCAATTACCTCCGCGAGGTCGCATGCCGCTATCGCAATTTCCGCCAAAATATAGAGCGGGATATTAACAAATTTCGGGAAATGCTCTCTTGAGGCTTGCGCTAAATCGAGGCCCCTTACTAATCCCAATCTGGCACTTAACGATTGCAATAAAATGGCCATGAGGTTGCTCATAAGTAGCACCCATATAAGCTGATAACCGAATTTGCTTCCGGCAGCAATATCAGTGGCCCAATTACCTGGATCCATATAGCCTACACTTACTAAATACGCAGGACCAATAAAGGCAAAAAGCCTTTTCCACCATAATTTGGATACGTTAGTGGCAACAGTTTGATTTACCTCACTTAAACTGGACTTTGTCATTTTCTTTATCTGCTATAGGTGTATTATTTAACTTTTTCTACTAGTAAATTTTGAGCAACGTCCTTACTGATATGCAACACCTTCTTATTTATTTCGAGTGCCACCGATTGGTCAAACTCATTGCGTTCTTTTATCTTGACTACCTTTCCAATGACAAGTTCAATTTTATCAAGGTGCTTTAAAAAGGCGGTTGTGTGGTTTTTGACACCCGAGATTTTCGCTTTCGTATTCAACTTAATTTCGCTCATACAACAGCAATTTACGATACACATCTTACCTTCCTTATCCGGAATTGGATCGCCATGAGGGTCAATTTTCGGATGTCCCAAATACATATCGAGTTTTTCAATTAATACATCCGATTGTATGTGCTCGAGTTGCTCGGCTATATCATGCACTTCATCCCATTTTAAGTTGAGCTTATCCACTAAAAAGTACTCCCACAAGCGATGCCGACGCACAACGTTTAACGCAGACGCATAACCTTTTTTGGTAAGAATTACACCTTGATATTTTTCATACGTTAGTAATTTCTTCTCCGAAAGTTTTTTTAGCATTTCGGTAACCGAAGCAGGTTTGGTATTTAAATGGTTGGCAATCGCATTAGTGCCAATTCCTTCATCAGGCTGATATAGGTGATAAAGTGCTTTTAAGTAATTCTCTTCAGAAATTGTTAACGCTATCATTTGAGATTATTTATGTAATGCAAAAATATAATTTAGTTTCACCTAAAAAAATATTTCATTAACCCATATATTAATTTGTCTTTTGTTATCTTTGCGCAATTAAAAAAAAGAAGTATGAATTTGTTATTTACATATCTTAAAAGATATAAAAAGACCCTTGGAATTGCATTGCTTTTGGCAGCTATTAGCCAGATTTTCACGATGATAGACCCAATTATCATTGGTAAGCTGGTAGACCAGGTTATTGTTCCAATTCATACCTTGGCTAAAGAAGAATTTTGGAGCCGGGTGCTTTTTTGGGTGGGGTGTAGCATTGGCGTTGCTATGGTTTCTCGAATTGCCAAAAACATTCAAGATTATTTTATGAATGTGGTGATACAAAAATTAGGAGCCGATGTATATGCTGATGGCCTGAAACATTCGCTAGAATTACCTTACCAAGTTTTTGAAGATCAGCGCAGTGGCGAAACCTTATCTGTTTTGCAGAAGGCGCGCACCGACAGTGAAAAGTTTATTGGAGCCTTGGTAGGCGTATTGTTCACAAGCGCCATTGGAATTATTTTTGTTTTTGCGTATTCGTTAAAAATTGATTGGCGAATTACCGTGATATATTTTGGCGGCGTTTTAGTGGTTGGGTTTTTAAGCCAATACCTGAGTCGGAAAATCAAGTCCATGCAAAAAAACATTGTCAAAGAAACTACTGCTCTGGCCGGAAGCACAACAGAAAGCCTACGAAATATAGAACTAGTAAAGAGCTTGGGCTTAGCGAATCAGGAAATTAAACGACTCAACGACACCACATTTAAAATTTTAGGACTTGAACTTAAAAAAGTAAAATATATACGTAGCTTAAGTTTTGTCCAGGGTACTGTAATTCAGTTTACTAGGAGCTGTATGGTAGTCTTGCTGTTATTTTTAGTGTATCAAAGCCGCCTTACCCAAGGTGATTACTTCTCCTTTTTATTCTTCTCCTTCTTTATCTTCAATCCATTACAAGAATTAGGAAACATTATACTTATTCATCGGGAAACGGAAGTATCATTTGGGAATTTGAAAAAGATATTCGACACCCCAATAGAACATAAACCGGCAAAACCAAAGTTACTGAATAAGTTAATCAACTTTGAGTTTAAAGATGTCTCATTTCAACACCTCACTGCAAAGAATTCAGCACTAGAGAATATTAATTTCAAAATCAATAAAGGAGAAACCATTGCATTTGTTGGTCCAAGTGGTAGCGGTAAAACTACATTGGTGAAATTACTGGTAGGACTTTATCACCCCAACCAAGGAAAAGTATTGTATGATGGTGTCGACGGTATGGATATTGATAAAAATGAACTGCGCGAACAAATTGGTTTTGTTACACAAGACACACAATTGTTTTCTGGAACCATTCGAGAAAACTTATTGTTTGTTGCTCCCAATGCCACCGATGCGGATATTTATGACGCCCTTAAAAAAGCAAGTTGTGATAACCTCTTGGCTCGTGCCGATAAAGGTATCGATACCGTTATTGGCGAAGGCGGCGTAAAAGTTAGCGGTGGTGAAAAGCAACGCTTGAGTATTGCCCGATCCCTATTGCGCAAACCGAACTTATTGGTTTTCGATGAAGCTACATCGTCACTAGATTCTATAACAGAAGAAGAGATTACACGTACCATCAAAGAAATAAATGCGAATAAAGATATTATAACTATTCTTATTGCGCACCGTTTAAGCACTATAATGCATGCCGACAGGATTTTTGTGCTTGAGCAGGGACAAATAATAGAGGCTGGCCAACATCAAGAATTATTGGCAGAGAAAGGGCTTTATTATGCGATGTGGAGACAACAAATTGGCGAGCGCAAACACGACCTTACACCGCAAGGAGCTTAAGAATCAGCCTCATACAATGGTGGCCTTTTAGCTTCAAAATTTTTAGCCTTTTTGAACACAAAAAACTATACTTTTGCATTATTATGGGAGAACCCTGGTATAAACGCCTCACCGAAAACATCCGTACCTCTACAAAGGAGAAGAAGCAAACGCCTGATGGCCTTTGGTACAAATGTGTACGTTGCAAAAAAGTAACCTTACAAACGGATTTAGAACAAAATCTATATGTTTGTCCGCATTGCGATTATCACACGCGAATAGGAAGTGATGAGTATTTTGATATTATCTTTGATAATGGACAATACAACGAGCACTTCGATAATCTAATTAGTGGCGATCCACTTAATTTTGTCGATAGCAAATCGTATACCAAACGCATTGAAGAAACCATCACTAAAACAGGACTAAAAGATGCAGCTCGAAGCGCCGTTGGCAACGTTGAAGGTAATGAAATAATGATTACCTGTATGGATTTTGGCTTTATTGGCGGTAGCATGGGGAGCGTGGTAGGAGAGAAAATAGCGCGCAGTATCGATTATTGCCGAGAGCATAAAATTCCATTTTTAATGATTTCCAAATCGGGTGGCGCCCGGATGATGGAAGCCGCCTTCTCATTAATGCAGATGGCAAAAACAAGTGCTAAACTTGCCTTACTATCTCAAGATAAAATTCCATACATATCCTTACTTACCGATCCTACCACTGGTGGCGTAACGGCTTCCTTTGCAATGCTTGGCGACATAAATATCGCAGAGCCCGAGGCTCTTATTGGCTTTGCCGGTCCAAGGGTGATTCGCGAAACTATTGGTAAAGATCTTCCTAAAGGATTTCAGAGCAGCGAGTTTTTGGTAGAGCATGGATTCCTTGACTTTATTGTGCATCGTAAAAATCTTAAAAAACAATTAACAACGTTCATCGACATTTGGAAAGATAAAAAGATTCAACGACAGGACGGGAATTTGATTGATGCATAGCACCAAAGCGCTACCCAGCTAAATTACCGCAAATCGATACATTGAATAACACACATGGCTAAACAACAGATTGCCTTTTTTTGTAAAAACTGTGGTTATTCCTCACCCAAATGGATGGGAAAATGCAATAGCTGTGGGCAATGGAACACTTTTGTAGAAGAAGTCATCGTCAAAGAAAAAAACGAAAGAACTGATTGGAAAGAAAACTCTAACGGAAAAAAATCCTCCCCAAAAATTACCCTTCTTACCGAAGTTGAATCGGGTAACGAACAACGTTTGGTTACCAACGACCATGAGTTAAACAGAGTATTAGGAGGTGGTATCGTTGCTGGAAGTGTCATACTCATTGGTGGAGAGCCTGGCATCGGAAAATCAACGCTTCTATTACAAGTCGCTCTTTCATTAAAGAATCAAAACGTACTTTATATTAGTGGAGAGGAAAGCGAGGCACAAATAAAAATGCGCGCCGATAGAATTGGCAAAATACCCGAGCACTGTTACATTTTAACCGAGACAAACACAAAAATAATCACCCAACAGCTAAAACAACTTAAGCCAGATGTTGTTATTGTTGACTCCATACAAACCTTGTTTAGCGAAAATATTGAAAGCACGGCAGGAAGCATATCACAGATTAGAGAATGTGCAGGCGAGCTACTTCGTTTCGCAAAAGAAAGCAATACACCCGTTTTTTTAATTGGGCATATCACAAAAGATGGCAGCATTGCTGGACCAAAATTGCTTGAGCATATGGTAGATACTGTGCTACAATTTGAAGGCGACCGTCATTATAGTTACCGTATTGTACGTACCATAAAAAACAGATTTGGCTCCACTGCCGAACTTGGAATTTATGAGATGCAAGGCAATGGTTTAAGACAAGTGAGCAACCCATCTGAAATATTAATTTCACAACGAGATGAGCCCGTTACCGGTGTTGCTATTAGTGCTGCATTAGAAGGACTGCGGCCGATGCTAATCGAAATACAAGCCCTTGTAAGTGGAACAGCGTATGGCATGCCGCAACGCACCGCCACTGGGTTTGACTTGCGAAGAATGAGCATGCTGATTGCTGTTTTGGAGAAGAAATGTGGTTTCCGATTTGGCACCATGGATGTTTTCTTAAATATTGCCGGCGGACTTCGCATAGAAGATCCTTCGGTTGACTTAAGCGTAGTGGCAGCCTTGGTATCCTCTAATCAGGAAATGGTAATCGACAGTAAAATATGTTTCGCTGGGGAGGTAGGGTTAAGTGGAGAAATTCGCAGTGTGAATCGGATTGAACAACGTATCGCCGAAGCTGAGAAACTTGGTTTCGAGCAAATTTTTATTTCGCGCTACAACACCAAAGGGCTGAGCCTTAATAAATTTAAGATCGAAATAAACACTGTGAGTAAACTAGATGCTATGTTCTCTCAGCTTTTTGGATAGCCAACAAGCTCTATATTACTAGAAGTTTACAGTACTATAGAATAATGCGAATCGGGTCTTCTAATAAACTCTTAAGTGTATTTAAAAAGGCAGCGCCAGTGGCTCCATCAACCACTCTATGATCACAGCTCATGGTCACCTTCATCATTTGAGCTACTTTAAATTCGCCGTTTTTTACAATCACGGTTTCTCTAGTGGCACCAACAGCTAAAATACAGGCGTCAGGTGGGTTGATAATCGCCGTGAACTCTTCTATCCCGAACATTCCCAAGTTGGAGATGCTAAATGTATTTCCCTCCCAATCTGATGGCTGTAGTTTCTTATCTTTTGCTTTTTGAGCAAACTCCTTTACTTCTTTACTAATCTGTGAAAGTTTTTTGGTATTGGCAAAGCGCACCACTGGAACTAACAAGCCATCTTCTACTGCTACCGCCACTCCCACATTTATATGATGATTAACACGAATCTTATCACCCAACCAGCTGCTGTTAACCATCGGATGTTTTGTTAATCCTTCGGCACAAGCCTTGATTATAAAGTCGTTAACCGATATTTTAAATTCACCACCCGCATTGATGTTTTTACGACTCTCCATTACACGATCCATATTAATATCGATGGTGAGGTAAAAATGTGGCGCTCCGTTTTTACTTTCAAGTAATCGACGTGCGATGGTTTTTCTCATCTGAGACACCGGAATTTCGTCATAACTTTCGGAAAGAGAACCGCCAATATAGGCCGAACCTTTAACTGATGATGATTGAATATTTTCTAAATCACGTTTTACGATTCTACCGTTCTCACCACTTCCAACCAAGGAATTTAAAGCAATGCCCTTTTCTTTCGCAATTGACTTTGCTAATGGGGAAGCTTTAATCCTAGAATCGTCGCTATTTAACACAGCGACAACATCAGAAGATACTTTTTCAACTATGATGGCTTCAGTTGCATTCGTTTCTGCCTTTAGAGATTCCGCAGCAGAAGCTGCCTTCGGAGCTTCAATTAGCGCTTTATAATCTTCCCCAGCAGCGCCAACAACAGCAATTACCGCATCAATAGGAACCGCTTGACCCTCTTTAATTCCAATATGAAGTAAAATACCCTTTTCAAAATTTTCTAATTCCATTGTGGCTTTGTCTGTCTCCACATCAGCAAGAATATCTCCTGGTTTTACGGTATCGCCTTCTTTTTTATGCCATGCCACGATAACACCTTCAGTCATGGTGTCACTCATTTTGGGCATTCTTATAACTACTGCCATTGCTCTAATTACTTTTTTTATGAAATGCAAAGATAAAAGTAAGTTTTGGAAAAGAAACTTCTTTTTCGCAATTTGAGAAATTCAAAATTTTGAATATCTAAGTATCTACCCTTTTGAAAGATTGGGAGCAAATAATACCCAACTTTTGTGAATTAAACCTTGGAGGAGATGGCGTCATCTTGCAGCTGCAAAGCAACCAAACCGGCCATAAAACCCCAAATCATCACCCCCACCTTGTCGCTATCGCTGTAATTGTTAAGGAAACCATGAACAAAATACGTAATGAGACCCAAGAGTAAAGAGGTCGCTAAAATCTTATGTTGTTTGTTTCGTGTGGAATAAATAAACCTCATTCCTGAATACGTGAACATAAAAATAACCAAAAGCAATGAAAATAGACCGATGAACCCTGTTTCGCAAAGCGGCCCAACATATTCGCTATGGCTATTGCCCCCTATACCAAAATTGGTGCTTATTTTAGTTTTTTCAAAAGAAACCTGATAAGGCGCATATTCGAACTTGTAAACACCTGGCCCCC
>Ga0114966_10005506_pt1 | contig 10704 bp, 9 predicted proteins | sample M_130207_XF_Meta_FD_87029 | JGI IMG/M metagenome (GOLD analysis project Ga0114966, IMG submission 87029) | Freshwater microbial communities from Lake Montjoie, Canada to study carbon cycling - M_130207_XF_MetaG | ecosystem: Environmental > Aquatic > Freshwater > Lake | place: Lake Montjoie...
AGCTCATATCCCCTTTAAGAATACTCCATAGCTGTGGAAGCTCATCAAGGCTACTCTTACGTAAAAAAGAACCTATTGGGGTTAGATAGACCTTGGGGTCATTAAGCAAGTGAGTCGCCACAGCTGGGGTCCCTAGGCACATGCTTCTAAACTTAGGCATCCTGAAAATGATATTGCCTAGCCCAACCCTGTCTGACCAGTATAGTGCAGGGCCTTTGCTTGTCAGACGAACTGCGAGCCATATAAGTACAAACGGCACCAAGATTATAAAAGCAGCGATAAAGAGCAGGATAAGATCAACCAGACGTTTCATTGAAAGATCACACTAAAAGAATTAGATTATTTTAACAGAGCGTCGAATCGTTAGATAATTTCGCTTGAGATATGAAAGATATCAAAGGCTATGAAATATAAATATTTAGTAAAGAAGTTAACCTTTGTGTTACAAAATGAGAGACAAAATTGAATAAAATAAAACGCTAAAAATAAATATAATAACTTTTAATTGATTTGCATCATAAATTCATATTTTCTTTGCATAAAAATCAACCAGGAGTTTAACTAAGTCTTCCTGAACGAAATCTCGCCTTACTCTTTGATATGCTTTTTTACCCATACGTTCTCTTAATTTTTTTGAAGAAGCCAATTTCATCATCTGATTAAATAAATCTAGCTCATCACCTTTCTCAAAAAATTTACCTGTAACATCCCCTTCAATTGCATCAATAATGCCATATATTCTAGAGCCAATAGCAGGAATACAACAAGCTGCAGCCTCGATAACAACAACACCAAACCCCTCTCTATAACTTGGAAGAACAAGCACATCTGAAGCACGCATCAATAACTCAGGATTGGAAGTGTATGGGTGAAAATACAACCTCTCACCTATAACAGGTTGGATATAGTTAAGCTTAGCGACAATCTCTTCTTCATCAGGACCAACTATTAAGAGGTGTACATTAGGCATTTCTTTTGCAAGCAAGAAAAAAGCTTTACCTAAATCCAGAATTCCCTTATCGATATTCAATCGGCCAACATAAACAAAAAGAACGTCATCTTCATTTAATTTCATCGCAGTTCTTACTGATAGTCTTTTTACTGGATCTATATTAAACTTTGAAAAATCAACCCCTCCAATAGAGCCTTTGCCTAGAACGGATGAGTTATGAGTTGTAATAATTTTTTCACTTATCAAGTACTGACGTTCTGACTCACTAACTACAAGAATATGAGTAACCAAATTAGCAACAAGCTTGTCGAGTAATTTTAAGATAAAACGCCACAAACCTTTTTTATTTGCCCATACTTCACCTTGAAATGTATGAATTCTCACAGGGACTCTATTAATCCAAGATGCAACTGCTCCCAACAAACCAGCCTTAGGCGTTAGCGTATGCACTAAGTCAAAATTATGCTTCCATATCAAATGGACTAGTAAAATTAATGCGTAAATATCTTTGAAAACATTAATTTTTCTCTCTAAAGGTATAACAATTACCTTTAATGGAAAATCAATACGCCTTAAAATTTCAGGATAATCATTCTTAAGTATTAATGTTACCTTGTATTTTTGTGATAAGGCTTTAAGGTGCGGTATCAAAAAAAATTTCACCATTAAAACACTGGTTACAATTATCGCCACACTTTTTTTATTTGCGGGCATTATAATTTCTTATAGACTGTTTATTAATATCAGCCATAAGCTTCTGGAATTCAACTCGAACAGCTTCTGTAATCGGTGAACATTTATATGGATAAAAAGGAATTTTTCTTAACATATAGAAAGCATCCAAAAAAAATCTTAGTCCAAAACTTAGAACAGCAAGAATGAAATAACTAAATTGACCTGCTCTTAAGAAATAAGAGCTTTGGAACCTTAACATTCCAAATCGAGTTCTAATAAGCTTAAAAAAATTACTGCTTACCCTCACTCTGTAAGCAAATACAGTTTCGTCACAACTGGAAAACTTACTTTCATTAAAGCTCCTTAATAGGAGCTCCTGGTCTTCACTGCAATAAGGTTTATCGTATGAGTAATGATATTTTTTAAACCATTCAGTTTTGCCTATCCATGTGGGGTGAGGCATATGAAAACTTCGCCAAGGCATGGCGCAAATTTCATTATGAACTCGCGGGCTTTGTAGATTTCCAATGACTCTATTTTCATCATCAATAGTAATTGCCTGTGTAGCTACTAAGTCAAGACTGCTATCAGCAAGTAATATATTTAACTGCTTTTCAAATCTAGATGGAAAAGCAATATCATCATGATCCATCCTTGCAAAATATTTTCCATTTGCTAGATCAATTGCCTGATTAAGTCTATTCGCAATACCGCTATTTGAAGTTTCTTTAATTAGAATAATGCGCGCATCTTTTATATCAGATATTGAATCCAAACCGCCATCGATTGAACCATCATCGATAATAAGAAGTTCCCAATTTTTATAGGTTTGATTAACAATCGAAAGCACAGAAAATCTAAGATGCTTAGCTGCATTATAAATTGGCATTGCAACAGTTATCAATGGCTTTTCTTTTCCATCATCACTAACTCTAGCTATATTAGGCATTTTAGAGCCTTATCCATTCAGGAGGAATTAAGTCTTTGGTATCCGTTTTTTTTGCAAACCATTGTTTTGGAGAAATTACAATTTTATCGCTACTAGGATTAAGCCATGCACCCCACCAACTAAATGAACTATTAGCAATAATATGATGTTTACACATACTCATTAAATGCATATCGTTATAGCTCTCAGTTCCATTGTTATGGTCTACGTAAATACAAGGGTGATTAATTTTCAGATTACTTTTAACCCACTTAATATCATCAGAAAATACAAAAAAATATGGGCGTTTTAAATGTTCAGAAAAATACTTAATTGCAGCTAAATAATACTCAATAGAGCAGAGTCCATGTATTGACAGATATTTTTGATTATTAGCATAATCACCGCGCCTTACATGTAAACTCACCGCATTAACTTTACTTATTTGATTTGCCAATTCAATATTTTTGTCCCTCATTGGGATCTTAAAGGTAAAGTCATTTCGAATTTCTCTAGCCACTTCAGCAAAATACTTTTCTGACTGCCAATTTCCGGTCAGATAAGATTGTACTTTTAACTCATTAATACCTTGCCAATATTTAAAATGAGGCTCAACAACTAATTGTTTGCAACGAAAACCCCGCATACAGCTTTTTAGAAGCACTCGTCTAATAAATGATGGGCTCTGCCACCTTAAAACACTTCTAATATCTGAGACGTTAGCTAACAAGCAATTGGAGTTAAAAATTCTCTGCAATTCAAATCCATAATGGGATTTATAATTTTTAAATCCAGAGATATCAACTTTAAAATCACTGCCCATTCTATAGGCAAGTGCTCGGCCTACTGAGTATTGGAACATCTGGTTACCTAGACCGCCGATAAGTTGAGTAATAATCATTTTATATTTCTCGAAGTTGCACTTTTAGGAGTCTATGAGTTGCAGGGTTTTTTCTTAACAAGACAAATATGATAAAACTATAAACCACAACTAATAAAATAAGCATCATAAAACTTTTTAACCAGGTATCAAATATTGGCATTGATTCGCTGAAAATAAACATAAGTACCATTATTAAAATGCCACATATACAACGAGATGAATCAAGCATAAACTTTAATTGTTGGTGCATAGTTATTATCATAACAATTAGCATAGCAATTGAGCCCAATAACAATCCAATTCCAGCCCATTTGATGTCAAGTGAGCTGACTCCAGCGAAATATATAAATGCTATAGATAAAAGAGCGCCAATAAAATATGGGATTGCTAATGCTTTAGTATTACGCTTAACGTGTGCAGCATTGCTCAATAAATTACCTAAAACACGACACATCTCTACACAAGCGCCTAGTGACAAAAAAATAGTTGCGTCCTTATACTGGTTAGAAACCAATACCTTCAGCAAATAAGGAGAGCTGATAATAATAAAACCTGACACTACAAAGTAGACAGGCATCAATGTATTCAATAAGTCAGAATATGCCTGCGAAACAATAACCTTATTTTTATAATCAGAGACCTTTCTAAAAAATAAAGGGTAAAGAAATTGCATGGCGAGTGACTCAACAAGTGCCCAAATTTGCCCCACCAATTGAAATCCTAAAGCAAAAAAGCCTAGTTGAGCTAGACCCCAATAATTATTAATCAAAAAGCGATATCCACTTAGTTGCAACCACATAAATCCAGTTGCAAGGGCAAGTGGTAAGCAATAGCTTAAGGCTATTTTTTTATTTAATAATGAATTAGAAGGTTTAGATAATTTATTATGTTGACGCAAATAATAACTAGCGCCCAACCAACCAATTAACATTCCCAAGGCTTGACCCAAAAACCAAACCGTAGCTGAAGGTACAAAAAAAGAAAGGGAGATGGAAAGTATCAAGCCAACCGATATTGTTAAAATGGACCACAAAACTGAAGCCCCTCTATATCCAAGCATATTTAATATTGGGATCAGTGTTGCATTAAAAGTCCCAGCAAAAACCATGAGAAAGATCGTTAATGAAGTTAAAATCGAATGATCTAATGATGCTTGATGATTGACAAAAAGAGCAACAAAAAATCCTACTAATGACACCAAGAGAATATAGCGCTGATATATCTTCAATCGAGAAAAAAGACTTCCATCATCCCACCAAGTGTGAGTATGTAAATTGATATATTGACCAACAGGATTAACTAAAAATAAACCACAAAACATCTGGACAGTAATCAAAAGCGCAAGCTCGCCATACTGTTCGGGAGTAAGAAATGTTGTGACTGCACGTATTGAGACTAGAGCAATAAAAGCTGAGGCTAGCCTACCCCCAGAAATAACTAAAAAATCTCTTTTAAATGCCAATATCCTGCACTATCGTATTGGCGATAGTCTCCGCAAAAAATTCTGAGCTAAACTGATAAGCGGCATCACTTTGCAAAAATGTAGCAATGCGCTCTTGATATCCAATAAATTCTTCTTCTGTAATTTTTTTAATATGTATATAAAGAGCTTCGGTATCTAAAAATTGTCTTCGATCAATAAAACAATCTGCGGGGATATAATCAGTAATATTACTCGCACCCCAATATACTGGAATACAACCTGAAAAGAAGCAGTCAAAAATCTTTTCAGAAATGTATCCAGGTAAATCTCGGACATTCTCAAAGCATATCGAAAAGCGTGTGTGGATTAATACGTCACTTTTTTTTTGAATTTTGCCACGATAACTGGGAAATGGATGCATCTCTCTTACGTGTGAGAGGACTCTAAAAATCCGTCGCATAAACTTTCCAAACTTTCCACTACCCCAGGCTGGTAAATCCCAATCAGACCCATACAAATCGAAGTCTTCTGGAGCATTCTTTTCAAACCATTTTATTTCCCGAACTCTTTCAGAATAAAGGTCGCGGGAATCATACACTCGCAAAGCTTTATTGCTAGAAATTAGACAGCATAGCTTGTCACGATTCTTAACGCCATCAATAGGATTTATTGAGATTTTGCTGGGAAAATTAATTTTTATGAAGCGATCACCATCCACCAGCTCATCATTCCAAGTAAATATTTTCTTATAATGATTTAACGCAGACTTATCAGAATTCCTCGGTCTAACTTGCTCCGCTTCCAACATCACTAAGTAAGCATTAACATGCTTAGGTATTGGTTGCCAAATATCTAGATGAATTTCACACTCGACATGTTTATTTAAATTCATGTCAATAGTATTTATTTCAATATTTTTTTTCAAAAGGGAATGTCTTAACATTGCCCAGGGCCAAAAAATTTCATCCCTATTAAGCTTGCTCTCAAGATTAAATACGTCATTCTGATACATACCAGACATTACTAAGCTAAAAATTTTCATTTAGAAAAAGTGGGCCCAACAAATATTAATCGCATTTAAAATACCTTTATATGGAATTTTATCCAAGCTGATAGAAGTTGGATTTGATTATATTTTAATAGCAACAACATGATACCCCTTACAAAGCGTGTCAATAGAAGCTGCTGTTTTCTTTTTGTTATAAAAATATAAAAATGCTGGTGCAAGTACTAATTTGGCAAAAAAAGAATGGGAATTCGCTGTTCTAGCTATTTCAACAGCTAAATAACTATAGTAATCGCCTACAGGTGTTATTGACTCAAGTTTAAATCCATTCTCACTTAGAACCTTTTCATACCATCTGTCAGAAAACCCTGTGTAGAAAAAATAAGGATCCATATGGCGCAGGCAGTTACTTGGTGCGGTAAGTATTAGCTTGCCTTCTTTTTTTAACAAACGACTAAATTCTTGTATTGTTTTTATTGGGTATGGTATGTGCTCAAAAACCTCAGAACATAAAATCGTATCAAAAGTATTATCCAATTCTTTTATATCCCATATGTCACAAATATAATCAAGGTCGCCATATTTGTAACCCTCAGTACCACCAACACCTTCACTGCCAATCATTTTTTTTAAATCTGTAGTGTATTGTCCAAAATCTTGTGCTCTATAATGAAGATGGGAGCAATATTTGCGATAGGGTTGGTTTCCGCAACCCGCGTCTAAAATTAAACCTGATGGTGCTATTTTTTTTAATTCGGCAATTATAAAATCATCACGCTCAAATTGATTGTTTAGGTTTCTATATATGGTTTTTAGTATAGGAATCCTTTTTATTATATTTTTATTCATCGTTCAACCCATTCACTCAATAGCAAAGACAAAAATACATCAAGTGACTTTTCCAAATGCTGCTCGCTGTTATAGCATGGCATCACAATAGTAATAAATGGTTGCCCTATAAAACTCATAATTTACTTAATGCTGCAAATGCTTCTGGTATTAAGTAATGATGATTGCCTACAAACAATCCATTCTGATCAATATGCTCTGCATTCTTCAAAGTCCCATGCACTTCATAGTCAAAGTATTTCACCACCTCATTCTTGGCAAAGTTTCCAGCCACAATGGGACGACATTCAAAACCAAGTTCATTTAACTGTTGGACCAATACTTTTCTGGTTAACTTGCTATCAGGTCGAATTACCAGACTAAATCCAAACCAACTACTCTCCCCAATTTCTTGCTGAATCAAAATATCTGGATGAATAGCCAATGTGGATTGAAACAATCGTCCATTTTCGCGTCGTGCTGAAATTAAACCTGGCAATCGCTTAACTTGCTCAATGCCAAGTGCGCCTTCAATTTCTAGTGGGCGAACGTTATATCCAGGCAATACAAAACGGAATGACTCCTCGAAGGGGTCATCACTTTTATCACTACATACAAGATTTTGTTTGGGTAAGTTGCGCGTCCAACCATGAGCTCTGAGTGAGAGTAATATCTGATATAGTTCTTCATCATCAGTGACTATTAACCCACCTTCCATTGTGGAAATATGATGGCTAAAGAAAGAGCTATACCCACCCATCACACCAAAAGTACCAGCGTGTTTACCTTCAAACTTAGCCCCCATCGACTCACAATTGTCTTCCATTAAAACAATGTCGCGCCCACCAATAATTTTATTAATGCGATTAAAGTCATTGGGGTTACCTAAGAGATTGACCGCCATGATAGCCCGCGTCTTATCGGTTACAGCCTGCTCTAATTGATCAAGGTCGTAATTTAAAGTGTTTAAATCAATGTCTACAAATTTTATTTTTAGGCCATATTGATAGAGCGGGTAATAGGTTGTGCTCCAAGAAACTGCTGGAACAATTACCTCATCACCCCTATTTAATCTAAGCTTTGGATTTTTGGTGTAAAACAAAGCAGCTACCATTAGTAAAATCGCTGATGAGCCCGAGTTCACCATCACACAATTTTTACTCCCAACATACTCAGCGAAGTCTTGCTCAAAGGCTTTAACATTTTCACCCATGGTAAACACCCCCGAGGCAATAACTTTTTGCATCGCGTCTTGCTCCTCTTGACCCCATGAGGTTGTGGCTAATGGAAACTTACTTTTCATATTGCTAACTCCAATTGGTTGGTTTGAATTAATTTAAAATTGATTTTTTGATTAGGTATAAGTATCGAAATTTATCAATACGCCTTTGAATTTCGCTTAAAAATAATGCCGCTAAAATAGTTAATGTGATAACCATCATAAATCTTAAATTCTTATCTGCGTAAGTACTAAAAATCCATAACACTGGCAAATGAATAATGTACATTGGATAAGATAGATCCCCTATAAACCTATCAATTTTTGACTGGTAAGTTTTTTTAAAAAGAGCGGGTACAGAAATGAACAAAGCAAAATAAAATATCCAATAAGCAAATTCATCAAACTGATTAAATAAAAAATTAAAATAATAAAGATACGCAAACAGAAAAGCTGATAGAAAAAAATAAATTTTAGGCTTGGTCGAAAATAAAAAATATTTTTTATATTTAACATTGAAAATGTAGTAGGCAAAAGCACCTATAAGGAAAATTGATATTTCGAATGGGAAAAATCGATAAGCCCAAAGACCTCCGTTTGATAGAAAAATTTCTGGATTTGCGTTATAAAAAAATAGTATTCGAATAATGATAGAAGACATAAATATAAACATGCATGCTCTAATACGTGGTATCAAATACGGAACTATCAAATAAAAAGTTAATTCCAGCCCCAAGCTCCAAGCAACTGCAAGAATCATATATTTAGTGAATTGAAAATCATAAAATAGTGGCGTTTCCATTCCTATCAATGTCAATTGAGTTAGGTATATCCAACAAGCTTTAAAAAAGCCGAGTATTTCAAATGCATCCCAAATATGAAATGATGGAGAATTAGATTTTCCAGCAATTCCCATGACCAAAGCTAAAATGAGCACTAAAAAATATAATGGGTATATTCTCAATGCACGGCTAACATAAAATGACTTGTATGAGTTATGCATAAAAGAGTATTTTTCAGTCCAAACCATAGCCATATAGAATCCGGAAATAATATAAAAAGCCTGCACTGCAATACGACCATCTCCAAACGAGCATTTTAGGCAGCCTGCGTGCGCAATTATTACAGTTACTGCTAAGATAAAACGTAAAAACCCCATGGTATTTAACTTGAAGCCTGATATCTCATTAAATAATATTCATAAGTCTTTTTTATGCCTAAATGCAATTTAGTTTTCGGCATCCAACCCCAATTTTCTTGTAGCTTGACGTTCACTAACTTTCTTGCCATTCCAGCGAGCTTAGTTGTATCGTGAATAAAGTTACCTTTATAGCCCATCACCTCGGCAACGGCCTTATAATATTCATTAATCGTATAGTCTTGACCTAAACCAACATTCATATAGCTCGGTAATGTTTCAAAGTTTTTAATTGCAGTAACTATTGCATCAGCTAGATCTCCTGCGAACATAAACTCGCGCCTTGCCGAACCATCTCCCCAAATCTCAACTGTCGGTTCATTATTAATATTTGCTTGATGTATTTTATGAATAATTGCAGGAAGCATATGTGAGTGCTGTGGATCAAACTTATCGTACCTACCATAAAGATTACATGGAATTAAAGTCTTGTATTGATAGCTTGAATCCTCACGTACGATATAGTCGCAAAGTCTAGCAGTAACAACTTTAGCTAATGCGTAACCTTCATTTGTTGGCTCTAGTTCACCCTTAAGCACCATATCTTCAGTGAGTGGCTCTGAGTAATTGCGGGGATACATGCAGGAACTGCCCAGATTAATCAGTTGTTTAACCTTAGCCTGAAATGATGCCAACACAACATTGCGTCCCATATCTAGATTTTCTAATAAAAAACCTACTGGTTCACGCATGTTCGCTTGGATACCACCCACTTTGCCAGCAGCATGAATGACCAAGTCTGGTTTTTGTTTAACAATATAGTTATGAACTGAGCTGAAGTCTCGAAGATCTAATTCTTTGCTTCTGGGAGCTAACACCTCAAAATCATTAATGGCTGGATGCTCTAAAATGTTACGTCCAACCATGCCGCCGCCGCCAGTTAGTAATATTTTCTTTTTACTCATTATCATAAAGGTGCAATCAATTACTCTTGAGGACGGAATACTTCATATCCATGTTTTTTTATAAGTTCATCGCGCTCAGCACCAATTAGATCTTCACGAACCATTTCGGAGACTAATTCATTAAATGTAATTTTAGGGGTCCAGCCAAGCTTCTCTCTAGCTTTGGAAGCATCACCAAGCAAAGCTTCCACTTCGGTCGGTCTAAAGTATCTGGGATCAACAGCGACAATACATTTTCCTGAAGTATCTAATCCTTTTTCATCAATACCCTTACCAGTCCAAGTAATATCCATACCAAGCTCTTTAGCCACTGCGTTCACGAAATCACGCACACTATATTGCACACCTGTTGCAATCACAAAATCTTCTGGGCTATCTTGCTGAAGCATCATCCATTGCACCTCTACATAGTCTTTAGCGTGACCCCAATCTCTCAAAGAGTTCATGTTGCCCAAATATAAACAATCCTGAAGGCCAAGCTTAATTCGTGCCAAGGCACGCGTGATTTTCCTGGTAACAAAAGTTTCACCACGAATAGGGCTCTCATGATTAAACAAAATCCCACTCGTGGCGTGAAGACCATAGCTCTCCCGATAGTTCACTGTGATCCAGTGGCTGTACATCTTGGCAGCGGCATAGGGGCTCCGGGGATAAAACGGGGTGGTCTCCTTCTGGGGAACCTCCTGG
>Ga0114966_10005510_pt1 | contig 10703 bp, 9 predicted proteins | sample M_130207_XF_Meta_FD_87029 | JGI IMG/M metagenome (GOLD analysis project Ga0114966, IMG submission 87029) | Freshwater microbial communities from Lake Montjoie, Canada to study carbon cycling - M_130207_XF_MetaG | ecosystem: Environmental > Aquatic > Freshwater > Lake | place: Lake Montjoie...
CGCGACTCCGCGCTGGAGCGCCGCTTCCAGCAGGTGAAGGTTGACCAGCCCTCGATCGAGGAGACGCAGCAGATCCTGCGCGGCCTCCGCGAGCGCTACGAGGACCACCACAAGATCAACATCACCGATGAGGCCCTCGAGGCCGCCGCGGTGCTGTCTGACCGCTACATCTCGGAGCGCTTCCTGCCCGACAAGGCGATCGACCTCATCGACGAGGCCGGCAGCCGCATGCGCATCCGCACCATGACGGCCCCGCCGTCGTACCGCGAGCTCGAGGACGAGATCGAGGGCGTGCGCAAGGACAAGGAAGCCGCCATCGAGGCGCAGGAGTTCGAGAAGGCCGCCAACCTCCGCGACACGGAGCGGCGCCTCACGAACAAGAAGCGCGACCTCGAAGAGGAGTGGAAGGCCGAGGATGCCCCCCGTCCGTCGATCGGTGAGGAGGAGATCGCCGACATCGTCTCGATGTGGACCGGCATCCCCGTGTTCAAGCTCACCGAGGCCGAGACGCAGAAGCTGCTGCGCATGGAGGACGAGCTGCACAAGCGGGTCATCGGCCAGGAGGCGGCCATCACCGCCACCAGCCGTGCCATCCGCCGCGCGCGCGCCGGCATCAAGGACCCGAAGCGTCCCGCAGGCTCGTTCATCTTCCTGGGCCCGTCGGGCGTGGGCAAGACCGAGCTCGCCCGCACGCTGGCCGAGTTCCTGTTCGGTGACGAGCAGGCCCTCATCCAGGTGGACATGTCCGAGTACATGGAGAAGCACGCCGTCTCCAGGCTCGTGGGATCGCCTCCCGGCTACGTGGGCTACGACGAAGGCGGCCAGCTCACCGAGCAGGTGCGCCGCAAGCCGTACTCGGTGGTGCTGCTCGACGAGATCGAGAAGGCGCACCCCGAGGTGTCGAACATCCTCCTGCAGATCCTGGAGGACGGACGACTCACAGACGCCCAGGGCCGTGTGGTGGACTTCCGTCACTGCATCGTGATCATGACGTCGAACATCGGTGCCGCAACCATCACCCGCTCAACCCCGCTGGGCTTCAGCGTGGCCGAGGCCGATGGCGGCATGGATTACGACGACATGAAGGGCCGCATCATGGGTGAGCTCAAGAAGGCGTTCCGCCCCGAGCTCATCAACCGCATCGACGAGATCATCGTCTTCCACCAGCTCACGAAGGACGAGATCAAGCAGATCATCGACCTGATGCTCGTGCGCCTGCAGAAGCAGATGGGCGAGCAGGGGGTGACCCTGCAGCTCACCGACGCTGCCAAGGACCTGCTTGTGGACGAGGGTTACGACCCGGCGATGGGTGCCCGGCCCCTGCGTCGCGCGATCCAGCGCCTGATCGAGGACCCGCTTGCCGACGTGCTGCTGCACGGCCAGCTGAGCGAGGGCCTTGTGATCGTGTGCGACCGTGATGGCGACAAGATGAAGATGAACCGCACCGAGCCGCCGGCAGCCCCGGCAGAGCCCGAGGTCGTCGTTGCCGCCGTTGGCGGCGAGGGCGAGTCGACCGACGACGCGGAGTAGTTCCTGAGCCCGCCACGTGCCCGCCGCCAGTTTCAGTGTGATGGCTGCGGGCACGTGTCGCCTCGCTGGCTGGGCCAGTGCCCGGCCTGCGAGGAGTGGGACACGCTGAAGGAAGGAACGCCGCCGACAGGCAAGCGCCCGCGCGCAGTCTCTGCGGTTGGCCTGCCCCGTCCGGTGCCGTTGGGTGAGGTGGGTGCCCTCAGTGAGGAACGCATCCCCACCGGCGTCTCGGAACTCGACCGCGTGCTGGGCGGCGGCATCGTGCCCGGGTCGCTCGTGCTCATCGGCGGTGAGCCCGGTATCGGCAAGAGCACGCTTGTGCTGCAGGCACTCGCCCACATGTCGGCCAGTCGCCCGGCCTTGCTGGTGACCGGCGAGGAGTCGCCCGCGCAGGTGCGCCATCGATCCCAGCGCCTGGCCACCTCGTGCGATGCCGTCTCGGTGTACCCCGAGACCCGCCTTGAGGCCGTGCTTGCGATTCTTGAGAGCGACCCACCGGGCATCTGCGCCATCGACTCGGTGCAGACCCTCACCTCCGATTCGCTCGACAGCGCGCCGGGCAGCCCTGCGCAGGTGCGGCAGGTCACGGCCGAGCTGGTGCGCGTGGCGAAGGAGCGCGATGTGGCGATGATCCTGGTGGGGCAGGTCACCAAGGATGGCGGCCTGGCGGGCCCGCGCCTGCTTGAGCATCTGGTGGATGCCGTCATCTCATTTGAGGGTGATGACGTGCGGGCCCAGCGCGTGCTGCGCGCAGTGAAGAATCGATTCGGGTCGACCAACGAGACCGGCATTCTTGAGATGCGGGCCGATGGCCTGGCGTCGGTGGATGACCCATCCGACATCTACCTGGCCGAGGCGGGTGAGCGGGTGGGGTCGTGCCTGTTCCCGGCGATCGAGGGCAGCCGCGCGGTGCTGGTGGAGATACAGGCGCTGGTGGGCCCCACCGACATCGTGCCGCCGCGCCGCGTGGCAGGCGGCATTGATCGCACGCGGCTTGCGCAGGTGCTCGCCGTGCTGGGTCGCCACGCCGGGGTGCGGCTGGGCGACCAGGACGTGTTCGTGAGTGTGGCCGGTGGTGCGCGTGCGCCCGATCCGGCGGCCGACCTGGCCATTGCGCTGGCCGTGGCAAGCGCGGCACGCGGCGAGCCGCTGCCCGGCCCCGTGGCGGCGATGGGGGAGATCGGCCTCACCGGTGCGCTCCGGCCCGTGGGGCACGCCGGGCGCCGCATGCGTATTACCGCCGACCATTCGGTGGCACGGCTGCTGTCGGGGCCGCTGGGCGATGTGGCCCCGGAGACGCCGCGGCCGGGGGACGTATACCCCTCCACCGAGCTCAGAGACGCCATTCGTGAGGCATTTCGCCCCGTCGGGGGGTGACAGGCAGGCCTCCATCGTGCAATGCTCGGAGGCCGCTCGCAACGCGGTTGACGAAGGATCGCGGGCGGCATTCGTGGAATTGCGTCCTGTTCCGCCGATTTCGGTGGGCATTTGACGTGGAAGGGGGGTGATCGCGACGTCCACTGATGGACATGGAACCGGTGCACCGGTGACCGATCCGCCGCAGCGCGGTGGTGGCGACGTGCCCCCGAGCCCGCCCCCGTCGAACTACGGCCTGCCCTACCCGGGCCCGCAGCCGCGGCGCCGGGAGGCCAACCCCGTTGTGCTGCGCGTCACCCAGACCGTGCTGGCCCTGCTCGGCGCCCTCGGCGCGTACCAGGTGGGCCGCAGCGTCGACTTCGGCAACCTCGTGGGCGAGTGGCTGCAGTACGCCCTGTACGCCGGCGCGATCATCGTGGGCGCGATCATCGGCTGGGGTGTTGGCGGCGTCATCGGGCGCTGGCTGCCCTCGCGTATGCGTGCCATCGACTCGGCCGCCGACAAGCGGTCGGCCGGCGAACTCACGGTCGGTGCCGTGGGCCTGGTGGTTGGGCTCGTGGCTGCGGCGCTCGCGGGCATCGCCGTGGCGCGTCTGCCCGTGGTGGGTCCGTACCTGCTGCTGCCGGTCGTGCTGCTGGTGGCCTACATCTTCACGCGTATTGCCGCGCGGAAGCACGCGGACATCCTCCGCCTCGTGGGTATCCGGTCGCGCAGCACCAGCACCGTGCCACCGCGCATCATCGACACCAGCGCCATCATCGACGGACGCATCATCGACATCGTGCGCGCCAAGTTCCTGCCCGGGCAGATCGTGGTGCCCACCTTCGTTGTTGACGAACTGCACCGCGTGGCCGACTCGGCCGACCCCGAGAAGCGCGCGCGCGGCCGCCGTGGCCTCGACCTGATTGAGGAATTGAAGGCCGCCGGCGAGCAGCGCGTGCAGATTCGCAGCGGTGATCAGCCGGGCGCCGAGGGAGTTGACGCCAAGCTGGTGAGCCTGGCGCGCGACATTCACGGCGCCATCGTCACCACCGATTACGCCCTCAACAAGGTGGCCCGCATTCAGGGCATTGAGGTACTGAACGTCAACGAGCTGGCCAACGCCCTGAAGCCCGCTGTGCTCCCGGGCGAGGCACTCAGCGTGCGGGTCATCCGCGAGGGCCGCGAGTACGACCAGGGTGTGGGCTACCTCGAGGACGGCACGATGGTGGTGGTTGAGGGTGGCCGCTCGCTGGTTGGTGGCGACGCCCAGGAGGTCGAGGTGACCAGCGTCATTCAGAACCCGTCGGGCAAGATGATCTTCGCCCGCCGCTTCGGCACGGCCTGAGGGCCGGCGGGCGACTGGGGTGGGTGCGGGCGCCATCATCGTGGCGGCGGGTTCCGGCGAGCGGCTGGGCTATGGCATGCCGAAGGCGCTCGTGCGCGTCGCCGGCAGGCCGCTGGTGGCGTGGTCGGCGCAGGCGATGGCCGGCGCACGCGGTGTTGACACCATGGTGATTGTCGCCCCGCCCGGAGACGAGAAGGGCATCGCCGCTGCGCTGGGCGAGTCGCTCGGCGTGCACGCCATCGTGCCCGGGGGCTCGTCGCGCCAGCGATCGGTCGCCGCGGGGATTGCGGCGCTGCCCGACACCGTTGATGCCATCCTCGTGCACGACGCCGCACGGCCGCTCATCACCAGCGCCATGGTGGAGGCCGTGCTCGCGGGCCTCGATTCGCACGATGGCGCAATTGCAGCAGCGCCGGTGGCCGACACCCTCAAGCGTGATGTGGGGGATTGCATGATCGGCGAAACCGTCGACCGTGCCGGTCTCTGGGGCGCGCAGACGCCGCAGGCCTTTCGTGCGCAGGTCCTTCGTGATGTGTTCGCCCATGCCGACGACGCCGAACTGGACGCCGCCACCGACTGCGCCGGCATGGCCGAGCGCCGGGGTATCTCGGTGTGTCTCGTCGACACCGGGCGCCCCAATATCAAGGTCACCGTACCGGCCGATCTGGCGCTCGTCGAGGCGCTCCTCGGTGGAACCCGCATCGCGTAACGTGGCCGACCCGTGCTGACCGACTATCACCTTCACCTTCAGCCTGATGGCCAGGAGGCGCGCGACGCCGACTGCGTCCGATGGGATTCCGACGGCGGATTCCGCACCGCTGCGTGGATTGGCCGCTACGTGGAGCGCGCGCGGTCACGCGCCGTCACCGAGATTGCCATCACCGAGCATGTGCACCGCTTCGCCGACGTGCGCCACTGGCACCCCAACCCGTGGTGGCAGGACGAGGCAACAGAGGACCTGGGGGCTCACTGCGCCGCGCTGGTCGCAGCCCGCGAGGACCACGGCCTGCCGGTGCTGGTGGGCATTGAGATGGACTGGATTCCCCAGCGCGTGGATGACATCCGTGCCCTGCTCGCCGCCCACCCCTTCGACATCGTGCTCGGCTCGGTGCACTGGCTGGGCGACCTGGCCATCGATCACCCCGACTACCCATGCTGGGAGGACCTCGGCGCCGACGAGACCTGGGGCCGGTACCTCGACGAGCTCGGCGCGGCCGCGGCAAGTGGGCTGTTCGACGTGCTGGCGCACCCTGATCTGCCCAAGGTCTTTGGCACGCGCATGCCGCCGTCGCTCGCCGCGCGCCGCGACGAGGTCATCGCGGCCATCGCCGATTCAGGCGTGGCCATTGAGTGCTCATCCGCCGGCCTGCGCAAGCCCATCAACGAGCTGTACCCCGACCCCGACTGGCTCGCGGCCTTCCAGCGCGCGGGCGTGCCGGCCACGCTGTCGAGCGACGCGCACCGGCCTGAGGACGTGGCGTCGGGCTATCCCACGGCCGTCGCGGCACTCCGCGGCGCGGGCTATGAGACCATCACGCGCTTTCGTGAACGCGAGCCGGAGCAGGTGGCGATCAGATGGGGATGAGGGTTGGCATGGGCACCGATGCCCACCGGCTCGAGGCCGGGCGACCGCTGGTGCTCGGCACCGTGGCTATTGCGCACCCCGAGGGGCTCGCAGGGCATTCCGATGGCGACGTGGTGGCGCACGCCCTGTGCGACGCCCTGCTCTCGGCCACCGGCGGCCCCGACATCGGCGTGCTGTTCCCCGGTACGCCCGAGTGGGAGGGCGTCACAGGCACCACCATGGTGGCCAACGTGATCGACCGCCTGCGCGCCGAGGGCGCGTCGGTGTGCAACGCGCACGCCATCATCATGTGCGAGCGCCCGCGCATCGGGCCGCACCGCGAGGCCATGCAGCAGGCGCTCTCCGCGCTGGTGGGTGCACCCGTGTCGGTGCACGCGACAACGACCGACGAGATGGGCTTCATCGGGCGGGGCGAGGGCATCGCCTGCCAGGTGGTGGCCCTGGTGGAGGTGGCTGAATGAGCCTCAGGCTCCACTCGACCCTGACGGGGGTTGACGAACCGGTGGTGCCCGGCGCAGATGGCGTCATCGGCATCTATGCCTGCGGCCCCACGGTGTACTCGCGCATCCACATCGGCAACGCGCGGCCCTTCGTGGTGTTCTCGGTGCTCAAGCGATATCTCGAGCGCTGCGGTGAGCGCGCGCGCCTGGTCATCAACATCACCGATGTGAACGACAAGATCTACGACGCCGCGAAGGCCGAGGGCATCGGGTCAACCGAGCTCGCCGAGCGCTGCGCGCGTCAGTACATCGACGACACCAACCTGCTGGGGCTGGGCCGTCCGGACGCTGAGCCCAAGGTCACCGACACGATGGACGAGATCATCGCGCTCATCGCTGATCTGGTTGATCGCAACCTCGCGTATCCCGCCGGCGGCGACGTGTACTTCCGCGTCGCGGCATTCCCGGGCTACGGCCGTCTGTCGGGTCGCAACCTGCTCGACATGGTGCCGAGCGATGACGGCGACCTGAAGGACGACCCGCTCGACTTCGCCCTGTGGAAGGGGCAGAAGGAGGGGGAGGACGCCTTCTGGGACTCCCCGTGGGGCCCCGGCCGCCCGGGCTGGCACATCGAGTGCTCGGCCATGGCCGAGCGCGAACTGGGCATGGGCTTCTCGGTGCACGGTGGCGGCATCGATCTGGTCTTCCCGCATCACGAGAACGAGATCGCCCAGAGCGAGGGCGCCCACGGCGGCGAGTGCTTCGCGCACATCTGGATGCACAACGAGATGCTCGAGCTGTCGGACAGCAAGATGAGCAAGAGCATCGGCAACATCGCCTTGCTCGCTGACGTCGTGGATCGCTGGGGCGCCGACACGGTCATCGCCTACTTCATGCAGAGCCACTACCGGTCGCGCCTGCCGTTCTCAGACGAGCGCCTTGGCGACGCCGAGGCGGCCTGCGAGCGCATCCGCAACGTGCTGCGTGCACTTGACCGTGCGCTTGATGGCGCCGGCGATGCCAACGACGCCGAGTTGGCCAAGGCGCTCGTGGAGAGCCGCCAACGGTTCCACAGCGCAATGGACGACGACTTCGGCACCCCCGGGGCGTTCGCGGCCATCTTCGATCTGGTGCGCGCCATCAATCAGGCGCTTGAGCGCAGCCGTCCCGCAGAGGGGCAGGTGCAGGAAGTACGCCGCGAGCTGGTGGTCCTGCTCGACATGCTCGGGCTTGGCGGGCTTGGCGAGAGCGGGTCGGGCGACGTGCCCCAGGAGGTGCTCGACCTGCTTGAGGCGCGCGAGACCGCCCGTGCCGACCGTGACTTCGCCCGCGCCGATGCGCTGCGCGACGAGATCCTCGGGCTGGGCTTTGAACTCCGCGACGGGCCGGACGGCCCAGAGGTGTACCGGGCATCGTGAGCACCTATGGCAAAGACCGCCGCCGACAGCGCGACGAGGACGACGGGCCGGTGTTCGTGTACGGCCGAAACCCCGTGCGTGAGCTCATCCTGGCCGGGCGCCGGCCTGTGAGCGAGGTGTGGGCCCTCAAGCAGGCCGCCGAGGAGCCCTATCTCGAGGGCGTCACCGTGGTGGTGAAGAATCGCGAGGAACTGGCGCGTGCCACGGGCACCGGCGACCACCAGGGCATGGTGGCGTTCACTGAGGAGTATCCGTATGCGGACCCTCAAGCGGTACTTGAGGGTGATGGGCCGGTGATCGTGCTCGACGAGGTGCAGGATCCGCGCAACCTCGGCGCCGTTGCCCGCGTGGCCGATGCCGCTGGATGCGCCGGTCTCATCATTCCCACGCGGGGCAGTCCCGGCATCACCCCGGTCGCGTGCAAGGCCTCTGCTGGCGCGGTTGAGCACATCCCCATCGCCCGCGTGGGCAGTCTTGTCGCCTTCATCAACGATCTCGCGGGCGCCGGCCGGTGGGCCGCAGGGGCCGATGCCGACAAGGGCACCGACTACCGCGAAATTCCCTGGGATGCCCACTCGGTCATCGTGCTGGGTGCCGAAGGTGCAGGCCTCAGGCCGAGGGTGAGGGATGTGTGTGACCACTTGGTGCGCATTCCCATGCGGGGCAGCGTGGGGTCCCTGAACCTGTCTACTGCCGCATCTGTCCTGGCATTTGAGGCAGTGCGCCGAAACTAATTCGCCTCGCGGGGTTGACACCCGCTTGTGGCACCGGTATCAATCCCTCATCCAATCCCTTACCTTCGACTGAAGGTTCAGCCTTTATCTCAGGTGAAGGTTGAGGGATTGGGTTGATCGCGAACGATTGACCAACCGGGAGTGAATATGGGTGCCGCCGCCAGGAGGCTTACCGATCTTGACCAGCAGGGCTACGTCGATGTGGTCGACGAGGGCCTCGTCCGCCGCGCACGTGGCGGCGACCAGCAGGCCATGGACCAGATCATCTCCCGGTACCGGGGATTCGTACGCCTCAAGGCCAGCGCGTACTTCCTGGCCGGTGGCGACTCGGAAGACCTGATTCAGGAGGGGCTCATCGGCCTCTTCAAGGCGGTGCGTGACTACCGCCCCGAGCGCGAGGCGTCGTTCCGCTCGTTCGCTGAGCTGTGTGTGACCCGTCAGATCATCACCGCCATCAAGACCGCGGCCCGCAACAAGCACAGCCCCCTCAACACCTACGTGTCGTTCAGCAACACCCGCGCCGGCTCCGAGCAGGAGACCACGCTCGCGGACGTGCTTCCGGACGATCCGGTGACCGACCCCATCAACCAGGCCATCTCCACCGAGGAGTTGACGAGCCTGGTGGAGTGCCTCGGTCGTGTGCTCAGCCCGCTCGAGAGCCAGGTGCTCGCGATGTACCTCGAGGGCCGTTCATACGAAGAGGTTGCCGAGCGCCTCGAGTGCAACCCGAAGAGTGTTGACAACGCCCTGCAGCGCGTGAAGCGCAAGGTGGAGACCCACCTGAGCGAGCGCAACGTCCTCGATCTCTAAACCAGAGGTTGAGGGTAAGTGTCACCCTCAAGTAGATATTTAGTGTTTCTCATCGGGCCACGTCGTACACCACGGCGTGGCCCGACTGGTACCGTGCGCCATGCAACGTCCCCGTCACCCGAGGAACCTGAATGAGCGCACCCATCCTGGTCGGCTACGAGCGCACTGAGTCTGCTGACCGCGCACTGACGCGCGCGATCGCCCTGGCCCACGAGAAGCACGCATCGCTGCTGGTGCTGGCCGTGCATGAGGCCCCGCTCGACCCGACTGGCCCACGCGCCTTCGGCACGCTGGGTGACGGCACGCCGATGCAGGGTCCGTTCCCCGAACTGCCCGACCTCCACGAGATCCTGCATGAGGCGCGCGACAAGGTGAACGCCGCCGGCGTCAAGAGCGCCACCTACGTGTGGGCCATCGGCGAGCCCGGCAGCCTCATCGTCGAGACGGCCAAGGACCACCACTGCACCATGGTGGTGGTGGGCCAGGGGCACCACTCGTTCCTCGGCAAGGTCTTCGGTGCCGACGTGGCCTCAGAGGTTGAGAAGCACGCGGGCATTCCCGTGGAGATCGTCGACTAGCCCCACCCGCCGGAGTAGCTCAGATGGCCAGAGCACCTGTCTTGTAAACAGGGGGTCCCGGGTTCGAATCCCGGCTTCGGCTCTTTGCAGGTCTATCCGAGGAGTGCCCGACCCTCGCGGATGAACGCAAGGGTCACCGCACGCGGGTCATCGGCGGCCACCACGTCGTTCACGTGCAGTTCGGCGCCCTTGAAGCCCGTGGCGTTGAAGAACGGATCGTCCGGCACACCGGACCACGGGGCCATGTACACGTAGGGGTCGGCGTGGTTGTCGTCACCGGGTGAGAATCCGATGCTCGCGCGAAGGCCTGCGTCGCCGTCGCCGAGTTCGATTGCCACGTCGAAGTGCTCGGGCCACAGCTGCACGCGCGTGGCGTCGGCATCGGGGGCATCAAGGCGAAGTTCCTCGAGCACCGACGTGCCCAGGGCGAACCAGTCGCCGAGCCAGGCGGCGGCGGCAGGGTCAACGGTCAGCTGCTCGTCCACGTCGCCGAGCGGCGGAACGTCGTACTCGGCTTCCGCGAACCGGGCGAGCGGGGCGCCGAGGAAGGTCTCGGCTGCGGTCAGGGTGGTGATGGGCTGCACCTGCACCGCGTCGCCATCCTGAATGACGATCTGATCGCCCACCACGCGTACCTGCCGGTCGGCAGCGAAGAATGGTGTGCCGAAGCCACCGAGGGTCCAGCGCAGGCCCATGTAGCCATTGGCGTCAATGCGGGCAGCGGCCACGGCGTACATGGCCAGACGATGCAGGGAGAGGCGCGTGCTCGCGAGGGATGCGGGCGGCGGGCTCAGGCGACGGCCGGCACGCAGCCAACGCTCGTCGCACCATGCGCCCAGGGCGTCGTCACCTGCGGCCACCTCGGTCCACGTGGGGCCGGGGCCGAAGGGCGATACGGCGACGC
>Ga0114966_10005513_pt1 | contig 10698 bp, 20 predicted proteins | sample M_130207_XF_Meta_FD_87029 | JGI IMG/M metagenome (GOLD analysis project Ga0114966, IMG submission 87029) | Freshwater microbial communities from Lake Montjoie, Canada to study carbon cycling - M_130207_XF_MetaG | ecosystem: Environmental > Aquatic > Freshwater > Lake | place: Lake Montjoie...
GAAAATCTGCGCCGGCGGCTGGCCGTCCTTGTCCTCAACGCCCTGCAGGCGCGCATCGAGGTCGATGGTGGCGCCGATCTTGGGGTTAAGCCGCTCCAGTTCCTCGCGGGTGAGGAAATGCCGGAACGCGATCCACGGCACGCTCTCCCACGTCCGTGCCGGGCCGCGGCGGAAATCGGCCCAGTAGACGTTCTCGCACGTCACGCGCTCGTAGATCAGCGCGCCGTCCATCACCTCGGGCATGTAGCGCACACGCGCCACGCCGCGGCCGGCGATCAGCGTGTCCTTCACGCCGCGGCGCATGATGGCGTCGAAACCGTAGTCGAGGCCCGACGACAGCGTGCGCTCCAGCACCTGCGCGGCGGTGCGGCCCACCGGGTCGTCGTCGCCAAAACGGCGGCGCACGTCAGGCGTCGGCACCGAGTTGTAGACGGCCGGCGCCATCGTCTCGATGTTCGAGAACAGGATGTTGAACCGGCGCTGCGCGCAAGCCTTGTCCTTCTGCTCGCCCTTGTAGGCCGCCAGCGCCTCCGCCGCGTTGTCGCGCCAGTCGCTTTCCTCCTTGCCAGACAGCGCGATGGCGTCGAGCCACAGCGTGACGAGGCCGGCCGCGCCCTTGCCCGCATCGTCGGGCCGCTCAAGCGTGCCGGCGCTGGTGGCGTCGTCGTCGCTCATGCGGCGTTACGCCTGCACCCGGGCCGGCGTGAACACCACCGCCGTAGGCCCGGCGGCGCTGCCAATGGCGGCGACGTGGGTGATGGTGTTGTTTGTCTCCACGAGCACATGCGACATCGGCGGGATGGTGATGCCGTCGCCACCCAGCGTGGCAGTCTGCGCGCCCACGCCGTACTTGGCCGTGACGTAGAGCGTAGCGCTGGTGTTGGCGATGTGCAGCGCGTTGGCGAGGCTGGGCATGGTGATCGTGCCCTGCACGTTGGACGCGGTTGCGCTGACGCTGGTGGCGCCCGGCAGCGGTGTAAATGCCTGCATGTCAGTCCTCTATGCGGCGGCGGCGGCGCTCAGCGCGCTCGATCAGCTCGCGGATGGAAACGCCCAGGCGCACACTTTCGGCGGATGTGCCGTAGTCGAAGCGGGGCGGCGCGGTGCGCGGCGTCTCGCGGACATAGGGCCTCGACATGCACGCATAGCGCCACTCGTCGGCGGCGTGGTCCTCGCCCTCGGTATCCACGTCCTCGGGCCTGTTCTCGTCGTGCTGCAACGCCGGCACGGTGCGGATGCTGTCCGTGCAAGTGGCAAAGCAGTAGATGGCCGGGCGCTCGCCGTCGCCTTTCAGGCGGGATCGAAGCTGATCCCAGCCGCCCAGCGCACCGTTGCGGGCCACGCGGGCATTGTCGGCTGGCCGGAACATGATCCGGGCCGCTTGCGTCATGCGCTCAGCGATCGACGGGCCGCCGTCGCTGGAAAAGATGGCCGGGTCCGCAACGCCGTGGCGGATCATCTCGTCCTTCTCACGCTGGGCAATGCCCGCCGCCACTTCCTCGGCCGTCATCCGCAGGCCTGTGTTCGGCTGGCCTGGCACACAGCCATACCATTCGCGATACCGGATCAGCGCGCCGCGTGGGAACTGCGGCAGCTCGCCATCCGACACCGCCCACCATCCCACGCTGAACGGTCGAGCCGAGCCCCAATCGAGGCTGCGGAACCGCAGCCACTGGCTGGGCAGTTCCAGCGGCGCGACAACGTGCCGCTCCAGGCCAAACTCCGGGAAGAACGCCCCGGCGATGACAGACCAATCGCCTTCAAGCCAAGCCCGCACCAGCTGCTGCGAGCCCGACGCCTTGAGCTGCGCCACGTAGTTGTCGCCCAAATAAGTGTTATCCCCCACCCGGGACGGGATATAGACACGTTCCAGGCCGGTTTCCGGGTCGCGGATACGCTCCCAGCCCAACGGCGCCGGGTCGATGTAGCGCGCCCGCACCCACTGGTGCCCGGGCCCGCCAGGGTTCCCCGTAAGCCTGATCCGGCACGGCACGCCGGCACCGCTGCGCAGCGTGGCGAACAGCTTCAGGATCGGCGCCGGGCTAGGGAAGGTCCCCGCCTCCTCGACGTAGACCCGCGTGTAGCTGTGGCCTTGGTAGTGCTCGGCGTCGCTGTCGCGCTCCAGGTACGCGAACGTCAGGCGCCCGCCGCCCGGCATCACGCAGCGCATCGGCTGCTGGGTGTACGTCGCGCCCAAAGGCGTGAACAGCACGCGAGCGCGCTCGAACGTCTCCGTCAGCTCGGTGCGCGAGCGTCGCACCATGAGGCCAATAGCGTCCTTGCCGTAGCGGTCGGCATGCACCGCCCACTCACCCAGCACGCCGTCCGTCTTGCCGCCGCCGCGCGCCCCTCCAAAAAACACCTCGAACACCGGGCATGCCAGCAAGGCCGTCTGCGGCCCCTGCTGCGGTTGCCAGACGATCAGTGGCGCGGTTGGTGCTGCTTCGCCCATTCGTCCGCGTCTATGGCCTCGACAGGCGCCGTGATGACGTAGCCCAAGCGCTCGCCCTTGCTGGTCGCGTCCACGGCGGACAAGCGTGCATGCAGATACGGGGCGGCCTTCTCCGCCACTTGGACGGCGCCATCCACGTCGCCCGCGCCCCACCGTTGCCGCATAGCGTGAAGCATGACCTCCAAGGGCGTGATGCCTTCGGCAAGTGCCTGCAAGGCCACCTTTCGGGCTGGCGATTGCCTTGGCGCCTTGTCGCGCGAACCTTTTGGCCGGGCCATTTTCAGGGTCGTGTCCGTCAACGTGGTGGAAAATTGGGTGTAGCTGAGTTGGCCGTGGATCATGCGGCGACGGTGGTGATCTGTGGTGTGGTGGTGTCGCTCAGTGCCAGCATGAGGTCGGCCATGGGTTCTGTCTGCATGTAGCGGTGCTGGAGCTGCCACTCGTCGTTGGCTTCCAGCAGGACCGCGCCGATCAGGCGGATGATGGCGCCCTCATTGGGGAAGATGCCGACAACGTCGGCCCGGCGTTTGACCTCCTTGTTGAGCCGTTCCAGCGGGTTGGTGCTGTGGATCTTGCTGCGGTGCTGGGCGGGGAAGTCCATGTGGGCCAGCACGTCGACCTCGCTGTCATCGATGAACGCCGCGAGCTTGGGCCATTTCGGGCGGAGCTGGTCAGCGACGTGGCGCAGGGTCTGGCTGGCGCTGGCGCGGTCCGCCTGGATGAATGCTTGGCGCAGGGCGGCCGAGACCATGCTCTGCTGGCCCTTGGCGACGTAGGATTGGGCGTTGCGCATCCAATGCACGCGACAGCGCTGCCAGGACGCGCCCATCACGCGGCGGATTGCCGCCTTCAGCCCCTCATGCGCATCGGAGATCACCAGCTTCACCCCGCGCAGGCCGCGGCGCACAAGGCTCTTGAGGAAGCTGGCCCAGAAGGTCTCCGCCTCCGAAGGGCCAATGTGCAGGCCGACGATCTCGCGCTTGCCGTCGGTGTTCGCCGCCACGGCGATTATCACTGCCACTGACACGATGCGCCCGCCCTCGCGCTGCTTGAGGTAGGTGGCGTCGAGCCATAGATACGGCCAGTCGCCGGCCAGCGGCCGGTCGAGGAAGGCGCCGACACGTTCGTCGATATCCTTGCACAGCTTGCTCACCGTGCTCTTGCTGATGCCGGCCAGCCCCATCGCCTGCACCAGGTCGTCCACCCGGCGGGTGGAGACGCCGCTGACCCAAGCTTCCTGGATTACCGCCACCAGGGCCTTCTCGGTGGTCCGGCGGGGCTCCAGGAAGGGCGGGAAGTAGCTGCCCTGGCGCAGCTTCGGAATGCGCAGCTGCAGGCTGCCCAACCGGGTGTCCAGCGTGCGGTCGCGGTAGCCATTGCGATAGGTGGTGCGCTCGCCGCTGCGCTCGTGCCGCCCGGCGCCGATCAGCCCTTCGGCGTCAGCCTCCATCAGCATCTGCAGCACCGCCTCCGCCACGCTGCGCAGGAAGTCGCCGTCGCCAGCTTTGGCCAGCAACTCGGCAAGCGGTAGTCTCTCCTCGGTCATCGGGTCCTCGTTCGGTTCAGGGTGAAGCCTCGCAACTCCACCGTAGCCGCCGATCCGATGGCCACCCCCGCCTACACCCTTACGTCGTTCGAATTTCCACCACGAACGCGGACGCTACCATTTTCAGACGGTTTTCAAAAAACGCCCGCAGTGCGCTGGGCGCAATACGGGCGTCGTGAGTGGAGTGGGTAAATGACGCATCCGTGTCGCGTCAAGCATTTTCGCCTCCTCTGATTTTCCACATCCGCGCCAGATCACGCAGGCCACGGCGAAGCGCCGCCAGATCGTGCGCCGGGCACACGCTCCAGCTCACCGCTTCGACCACCGGCGCCACCGCGTGCCACAGCGGGCCAAGGGCGTCGCGCGCCGCCACCTGGTCGCGAAACCGCGCACGGCGCTGCTCCTCGCGCTGCTCGTCCGTGAGGTCTTCGGCCTCGTCGTCCAGGCCCTCGTCGGAGCCGTAGGCAATGCGCGCGGTGACGCGCGGCGCGCGCATCGAGGCCAACGCCCGCCGCAGTTGCTGCGCCGCGGCAAGCTCGACGTCATCCAGCCGGCCGTGGTGGTGGTGCACGTCGGGCGGCCAGTCGATGGCCTGGCGCGCGACGATCTTGCCGTGGCCGCGCGTCTTGATCTCGGTGTCGATGACAGGGCGCGCCAGCGCCGCCGGGCCGGTGGCGCCAAGGTCTGCGTGGATCTGCACAGGCTTATCCTTCTTCGCCATACGTCCGGCTCCTGACCAGTAGCCCGGCGAGATGCAGGTGCCGTGCGGGCAGCAGATGGCGCGGGTGATTACGTCGTGCATGCAGCCTCCAAAAATATTTGTAATGACGCCGATTTAGCGTTGACAGTCCCGTGTGGTGACGCTAGGTTGGCGTCATCAGAGAGGCAGACAAAACGATGACCAAGACCCACACTTACAGAGGCTTCACCATCGCGCGCGGCAGCTTCAGCGGCACCAGTGATGACCGCGCCGCCGGCTGGTATGCCGACGTTATCGACGCTGATTTCAACGACCGTCGCGGCCCCGGTTTTTGCGTGCTGGCGGATGCCAAAGCATGGATTGATGAAGTGCTCGCATCCGAAGATTACGACCAGCGCATGCGCGCCGCACGATGACCCCCGCCACCCTCGCCGCCACGAATGCGTCATCAACAAGGGAAACACGACGATGAGCTTCACCACCGACAACACCACTCACTACGCCGCCTTCCTTAAAGCTCGTGCCGCCGCCGGGCGCGCGATCGGCCGCTTCATTGTGGCTGAGCTGGAACTGGGCCGGTCGATCGCTGGCCTGGTCGGCGGCAATGGCAACCTGAAGGGGTTGGATATCGTGCCGGCCGTGGCGGTGGAAATGGCGCGCGTCAACCGGAAGCGTCGCGCCGCTGCTCACGCCGCGCTGCGCGTGGCCAGCGTCGCATGACCCCCGCCACCCTCGCCGCCACGCTGGCGGAACTCCACTGGACCACGGGCGACTTAGCTGAGTTGTTGGGCTGCCATCGCGACCGCGTGCGGAACTGGATACGCCCAACCGGCTACACCGTCCCGCCCGACGTAGCCGCGTGGCTGGAGCGGCGGCTTGATGCACACAGGCAGGCGATGCGGGATGATCCGGCGCCTGCGCAAAAATAATCGGGCGTGACGCTGATATAGCGTTGACAGGCTCGCAGCGTGACGCTAGATTGCCGTTAACAGGAACGCAAACGGAGAGACGGACATGGCACACGACATCAGCACTGACCTTCGCAACCACATCGTCTTCACGAGCATCGCCGGCACCGATTGCGTGTTCTTTTTTGACGGGATTGAGATCAGCGAAGCGGAGTATTGGACGCTGAGCGCCGTAGCGCAGGCCCAGACGGCTGCGAAGGGGGCCGCGCTCATCGCCAGCGAAACCGGCACGTTTGGCGACCTGTTTGCCTAACCCACTCCACTCCCACCCCACACCCCGCCCAGGCACACCCTGCGGCGGGTTTTTTTGCGCCGCGCGTAGAAGGCCGCCAGCGGTGTTTAGAGCGCGGCCGGTAGTCGCGCTCGTCCGATGCGCCAAAACCCGCTGGCGGTGCCTGAGCGCGGCGCTGCGTGCCATGTCGCTCATACGGCGCCACCCACGGCCGGCGTCGGCGTGTCATCACGCACCCACCCCTCATCCGTCAGGAGGAACCGGCCATACTTCCCCGCCTGCACGGTGACGACGCCGTGGATCGTCGGCACCTCGGCCGGCACATAGCTGGCGCGGTAGGCCCAGCGTGTGCCGGGGGTGGCGTCGGCGGGTGGGGTGGGCGTTTCGGGGGTGGTGTCCACGTCACCGCGCCCCACGCAGCCGCGCCCGCGCCTCGGCTAGCACTTCCGGCGCCGCGTGGTGGGCACGGACAGCCGGCGCCTCGCTCGACGCGGCAATCTGTTCCTGCGGCGAGCGTGCAGGACTGGCAGGGCGCGACGACAGCGCCGCCATGGCCTCGCGCACCTTGGCCGACACGGCGGCGCGTTCCTCGTCGGTAGGCGGCGCGCGTTCGGGTTCTGGCTTGGCGGACGGCGCGGCAATGGCGATCGGGTGCGGCCGGTTCGCGCGCCAGTGCGCCGTCAACGGCTCCAGCACCTCGCGCAGATCCGGGATCATCATCCGCCGCTCGGACATGGCGACGTGGCGCATGCTGTCCAGCGTGAAGGCCTGCACCGGCAAATCGCCCAGGAACGGCAAGTAAGCCGCCATGGCCGCCGCGGCGCGTTCTGGATCGTGCGGCGTGGTGAGCTTGGCGAGTGCGGCAACCCAGGCGGCGCGGTGGTCGTTCATTGCGCGATCCTCAGCGGGACGACGGACAAAGGCGGTGGATCAGCGAAGCCCAGCGCGCCGGCTGCGGCGAGAATGCGCCGGTCCTGCTCGGCCTGCGGCTGGGTGTGCAGCGGCGGCTTCGGACGTTTGGCTTCGTCCGCCAGCCACAGCCGCCACTTCGCGTCCCAATCCGCCGCCGTGGTGCCGTGCGCGCGGTGCCAGTCGCTGAACCGGGCCAGGACGGCGGCGTGGTCCAGCGGCGGGGCGGCGCGGTCGATTGGCTGCCAGCCTTCCGGCAGAGGTGCGCCAGCCCTCGCCCGCGTGCGCGCGCTACCACCCGCTAGGGTGGTATCTGCTTCTGCTTCTGACTCTGCTTCTTGAGTAGATGGTTCACCCGTAGCCCCCCTATTAGGGGGGGTATTAGGGTGGCTAGTAGGCTTTCCCGCCTTGGCCCACCTCTTCCCTACAGCCTCGCGTCCAGCGTCGGACTGTTCCGTGTCGCGCACCATGCGGCGGCTGTAGATGATGCCGGCCTCTGTGCGGCTGAACACACCGGCCTCCTGCAGCTCGGCCAGGAGGCGCGTGCATTCCTTCTCCGTCGTGCCAGACATTGTGGCGAGGCGCTTCGGCGGCACCGGATGGCCGTTGATGGTGACGTAGCCCCGCGGCGTGCCGGTGTGGGCAATGCAAAGCATGTCCATCCACAGGCCGCGCGCGGCGAGGCTGCATGAGCGCAACGCCTGATCGGCCTGCCAGTCCTGCCACCAGAACTTTGACCAGCGATGTTCGGTCATGCTGCGCGCCTCTTGATGGTGCGAACATCCACAGAACGATGCTCCTTGTGGATTGCGGGGATCGGAAGGCGCATGGCGGCAGCAATCCTGCGGACGCGCGCATGCTCCTGTGGATTGCAGTTGAGGCTCGGCGCCGCGGCGTAGATCGCATCGTAGAGCTTGAGCCCGAGCGTCACCGCCGCGTCTTCGATCGTGCAGCCGCACTCGACCATGATACGGGCGTGGTGGATTTGCTGCGGCGTCACCCCACCACCTCCCACGCCGGCCACCGCGACAGGTAAAGCGCGCGGTTGCCCGCCGAGAGCAGCCCCGCCAACCACAGTCCCGTATCGGCGCAGAGCACCGCGTAGAGCCGGCCGTCGCGGGCGAGGCGGACGCGGCGGGTCACCCCCGCACCGCCTTCCAACTCTCCCAGAACGGGTCATGCACCACCTCGGCCTCGCCGCGGATCTCCCGCCCCTCCACAACCACGCCGCGCAGGACGTATTGCGTGTCCCCGATCGTCATCCCGCCGCCGCGCGTGCCGTCTGCCTCGCGCTCGATGGCGATCGTGATCTGCACGCCGCGCTCAGACCGCGCGTTGACGTGGCCGGGATCCCCACCCTGGCGCCAGGAGAGGAGCGGGAAATCCAGGCCGCCCAGCGTCAGCACGCCACGCAGCGCGCCGGGGTCGCCAGTGAGCTGGATGTGGAGCGGGCGGATGTCGTCGTCGGTCATCGCCCAGCCATCCCCAGCATCAGCCGGTTGGCCTGCGCCACCTGCTTCAGCGTTGGCTTCGCGGCGCGTGGCCTGGAGGTGCGCGGCGGCTTGTTGTGGCCCTTGCCCACCACGGCCAGCATCCCGTCATGCTGCAGCGCCGCGACACGCGCGCCGGCGAGGAGCGGGATGCCGTGCTGCTCGAGTACGTCCACAAGCTGCTCGACGGAGCGGACGACGGCGTATCCGTGGCCCAGGAAGGCCATGGCGTTCTGCATCGCGAGTTGCGCGTCGCTCTGTTGATTGGCGCCGGCCTTCAGCTCCACCCACAGCGCGTAACCAGCCGCGAGAACGAGGACATCGCCAAGGCCGGGCTTCACGCCCTGCGCCTGGAGCCGGGACCACTCAGCCGCGCGCTGCTGTGCCGTGCCGCTGTGCTTCCGGCCGTGCTCGATCGCACTGAACCAGTACGGCGGCGCCAGGTGGGACTTGAGCAGCATGGCGCAGCGGGCGCGGAGGCGTGCTTCGGGCTTCACCAGAACCACCCCTCTTGCCTGTCCTCAATGTCGATGAGCGCCTGCAGATACGCCGCCTGATCCAGCGCCTCTTCCTTGGCGTGCTGCAGCAGCTCACGCCGCGACAGGCCGGCCTCAGCAAGCGTGACGCCATACTTGGCGCGGCCAACGGCGGCGCGCTGGCGCAGCTCGGCGCAGAGGGTGGCGGTGATGGGGTCGTGGCTCACAGCATCCCCTCGTTGCGGGTGCGGCAGTAGTCGCAGAGCCGCACGAATTTTCCCGGCGCATCGAAAGCGCGCGTGCACCGCAGGCACTTCCGCGGCACCGGCTCGGCTTTCACGCGGCGCGATGGCGACGGCGGCAGTGGCTTGCTGGGCGCGTCGTCGTCATCCTTGTCCGCTGCCACGCGCGGCACGACAGACGGGCGCCAACTCTGCGTCACCGTCTCGGCGCGAATTCCGCGCCGCAACAGCTCGCGCGCGTGAGCAATGCGCGCCTCTGCCGCCTCTGCCCAACGGCGCCGGCGTTCCTCCGCCTCGCGCTGGCGCTCCTCGGCCTCGCGCTGCGCTTGCATGGCTGCGATCTCCAGGCGGCGGCGCGCGTAATACTCCGGCCGTCCGACTGCGGTTTCCTTCGGCCGCTCACCGAGGCGCAGCTTCTGCGCCTTCATGCGGACGGCGAAGACGGAACGACCGAAAAGCCCCGACAGCTCAGAGTTGTGGATCTTCGCGTCTGGCCAGACGCTGCGCAGCGAGGCGACATCCTCCTCCGTCCACCGCTCGCAGTGGGCTGAAAAAGAGCCGGCGGAACACACGGCTCCGCCGGCTGAGTTTTCATGGGAGGTCACGCCAGCCACGCTGGCCTCTCCACCGACGCGCGTGGGCAAACCACGGCCCGCGTCGGTGGCAACCGTCTCTCCGTATCCGCCTGCGAAATCGGCCAGTCTGAGACGGTTGGTCTGGTTCATGGCCGCCGCGCCTGGAAGCAGCGCCAGGCCGGGCCCGACAGGCGAGCCACAAGCTCCCAGCCGTCCTTGACCTTGCGGTGCATGAGGATGATTTCGTTGGCGTCAGACGCCGCACGCAGCGCCTGGTGCGCGATGACGGAGTAGTATTCGTCGCGCCATGTCCAATAAATGCCGGTGCGCGATCCAATCACCGTCCAAGTGTCGCTATTCATCGCGACACCTCACGTGATTGTGAGTCAGGGGGGATTGAGGGCGGTGGTACGCTGCGGTCATGCAGCCATCTCCGGCGCGGGCTCAGCAACTATCTCAAACAGATCAGGCCTGAGTTGATCGCGCGCTATGCCGGTGATCGCCTCAACAGCCACCACCCGCTCAGCAGGAACAAGCCGCCACATGGCAACCGCACTGCGAGACAGCCGCAGCTCCCGCGCCACCTTCGCCAGTAGCCCACGCTCGCGTCGAATTAGGTCCATGCCGGTCATACGGCATGCTTAGCGAATCTGAGCAGTTCTCGTCAACGGATTTGCTCAGTGCATCTGAGCGCAAAACCGTTGATGCTCCGGAAATGAGCTTAGGCAAACTGATCGCAACACGCCGTAGGGAGAAGAAGCTGTCTCAGCGGGCGCTGGCTAAAAAGCTGGGCCTGTCACACGGCGCCGTCGCCCAGTGGGAACTGGATGAGACGAAGCCCGACGCCACCCGCTTTCCCATCGTCTGCATGCTGCTCGATATCGACGTTGCGCGCGATCTTTCGGCGTCCGATCAGCCGCAAGCGCAATTCGTGAGCGAGCCGCAGGAACTCGCGCTCCTCGGCGCGTTTCGCATCATGGAGCAGGACATGCGCAACGCCATGATGCACCTGGTGCTCGGCCGCCTTGGCGAACGACCGGCGGGAACCAAGATTGACAACAACGCCGCGTGACGTAGGCATTTTGTCCCCCCCCCCCCCCCCCCCCAC
>Ga0114966_10005516_pt1 | contig 10695 bp, 7 predicted proteins | sample M_130207_XF_Meta_FD_87029 | JGI IMG/M metagenome (GOLD analysis project Ga0114966, IMG submission 87029) | Freshwater microbial communities from Lake Montjoie, Canada to study carbon cycling - M_130207_XF_MetaG | ecosystem: Environmental > Aquatic > Freshwater > Lake | place: Lake Montjoie...
CGTCCGCTCGCGCATGACCGCAGCGACCTTCGGCACGGCCTTATCGACAATCAGCTCGGCCGCCGCGAGATACTTCTCAAGCAGCAGTGGCGATATTGTTAGGACGTCGCCATTGTTATCGAAGCCATTGCCGCTGTCGTCAGGCGGGAATTCCACCTCACTATTGAATTCATAACCCAGCAGGTCGCGAATCGTATTCCGATACTCGATCCGATTCATGCGCCGAGCCGTGACGACACCTGGGTCAGGATTCAACGGATCGATCCCAAAGGCGTCTGCTTTGATCCAGTGAACCAAGTCCGCCAGCTCTTTCGCCGAAGGACGCTCGAGCCCCTCTTCGTGCGGCGGCATTAAGCCGGCGCGGACATTCTTCAAAACCGCCAGCCAGAGCCCCCGCTTCGCCAAAATCTCGGCATCGGACTTAAAGGTATCAAAGGAAACCTGCCCCTTGCCGACCCCGCTGGCGTGACAATCGTAGCAATACTTTGTGAGCAGAGGCTCGACCGTGCGGTGAAAATGAGCGGCGGCCGCCGACTCCGCTCCAATCAAAGGGAGCCCCGCTCCGCCCACCGAGAAAAAATAAAAGCCCACGACGGCCCGCCAGAGCGGACGCCACGAAAGAGCAGAGGATGCAACAAAACAAGGCACGTTAGTGTCGAGACGAGTGAAGATGGGCCGAAGTAACTTTTTTCTTGGGCAATAAAGGACTGGTCAGTCATTTCAAAGTAGGACTTCTGCGCAAGAAAAGTTTTGGGAATAGCGACTCGGCCCACTGGGCAAGGAACCGCCCCTCGGTTCGATTTAACCTCACGCTAGCGCCGCCTGCGGTGGTTACCGGGCGGGAGCATGGCCGGGAAATCAACTCAGATCGCGAATCGAGCCGAGCTGAGGATCGAATAACCGCTGGTAAGTCCGCACGATCATCCCGTCGGTCAAACCGGCGAGCCAATCGCAAATCTGGCGGGCTTTGCCCGGCACAGAGACTTCAGCCTCGATCAGACGACCGATCCGCGGCGGCAAAATATTAATCACCCGCGCACCCTTGGTGACGTAGTTGCGCCAGCTGGAATCCCAAAGTTCCGACAAAACTCGCCGCGCTTTGTGCTCCATTTGCTGCAACTGCGGGCTCTCAAAAATGATATCGTTAGCCATCTTCTTGTAGAACGCCGCCTCACGCTCGGCCGCTGGAGCAACGACCAAGTCAAAGGAATACCGATGCGTCCGCCCCGACATAAAATTATGGCGCGCACGGAGGCGACACGCAGTGATGAAATGCCCGACCTTCCGGGAGAAAACCTCCTCCAACCGATCGGCACGGATCGCCGCACACAACCCCTCGAGCCACCCCTGCTGCTCAGGAGCCAACGGCAAACCAGCTGCCCAATGCTCGATGCGCTCGATCAAAAGAAAGCCCGCCTTTACTCCGTCGACAATATCGTTGAGCGAGTAAGCCGCGTCGTCGGCCCAGTCCATAATCTGGCACTCAATACTCTTGAACGCGTTAATTTTTTCAGCCTCGTGGAATTCAGCTGGAATCGCCGCCCCGCCAAAAACGAACGCGCGATGAGTCTCCTGAAAATCGTAAAGAAAATGTTTCGTCGGTGGCGCGGCAAATTCGTGAAATAATTTTTTATATTTGAGAACGCCATCGAGTAGCGCCCGCGTCGGTGCCATCCCGCGCACGCCCGCTTCGTTTTGATAAATGGTCTCCGACAAAAGGTGAAGGGTCTGGGCGTTCCCCTCGAAACCGCCCCACGGGCTCATCAACTCTTGGAGCGTGCGCTCACCAGAATGGCCGAAGGGAGGATGGCCCAAGTCATGGGCCAGGCACACTGCCTCCACCAAATCCCCATCGATGAAAAAATCCGGCTCCAAAGGTCCGCCGCGCGAACTCAGGTAGACGCAAATACTCCGCCCGATTTGCGCGACCTCCATGGAGTGAGTCAGACGCGTCCGATAAAAGTCGTACTCACCCGAGAGAAAGACCTGCGTCTTGGACTGCAGTTTACGAAAAGCCTGCGCATGGATGATCCGGTCACGGTCCATCTGAAACGGCGTGCGGTAGTCGCCCTTCTGGACACCACCCAAGGATTCACTATCGAACGCATTATAAAACCGATTTTTCATGGCAATTATCGATGACACGAACGTCCGGGCCGCGACGAGGCAACCCCTATGTGCCAGATGCTCGCTGGGCGCGGCTGCCGGAGGCGCGGCCGCGGTGATTTTATCCGCCGACAAATCCGTGTGCATGGCGTGAGCAGCGATGATCGCGAAGCCGGCGGGGGCGGCGACCGGCATCAATGGTTTCAAGGATAAGCACGGCCGGATAAACCCATTTTTTGAAAGCGCCATTTTTCTGCGAAACGCTCGCCGTCGTTGCGCCGACCGCGCCGCCTTCGCCGCCCACGCCAGCCCGCCGCCCCGCCGCCCCGACCGCGCCAGCCCGCCGCGCCGACCGCATCTTCCCGCCACCGCTGCCGTGCCCGCGGGTTGCAACGGACAAAACTGCGGCGGCCAAAATTCTGCCTTGCTTCAAGGAAGGCTCTTTTTAAACCCTTCCCTCCCCCGACCTCCACCTTCGATGAACCTCACGCCGCTGGCATGCGCGCTCCGCGCCGCTTTTTCACTCTGTCTTGTCTTCGCGATCTCCGAAGGTCGGGCTGCCCCGGCCACGGGCACCGGTACAATCCAAGGCCGTGTGTTTAATCCCGCGACGCAGCAATACGTTCGCAACGCCGAGCTCTCCCTCGCCGGCACCAATCTCGTTACCTACTCCGCCGATGATGGCTCGTACGCCTTTACGGGAGTGCCCGTCGGCGAGATCACCCTTCGCGTTACCTACACTGGCTACGAAGCCAGTGCCGCCACGTTGCGCGTCGACGCGAATCTGATCGCGACGCGCGATTTCGAAATCAGGCCTGCCGGTCTCGCCACGCCCGACAAGGCGCGCGCGGGCGGTACGGTCGTAAAACTCGCCGAGTTTAGTGTTTCGGCCGAGCGTGAAGGCAACGCCAAGGCGATCATGGAGCAGCGCGCCGCGGTGAACGTGAAGAGCGTCGTTTCCTCTGACAATTTCGGCGACCTCACGGGCGGTACCGTCGGGGAGTTTATCAAATATCTCCCTGGCGTCGTGATGGATTACGTCGATTCCGATGCCCGCGCCGCCCGGATCAGCGGTCTCGAGCCGCGTTACGCCAGTGTGAGCGTGGACGGCATGACCATGGCCAGCGCGCCCTCGGCGTCGTTTGGCGGCGACTCCCGCCAGTTTGAATTTGAGCAGGCCTCAATCACCGGCACCGACGTGATCGAGATCAACAAGACAACCACCGCGAGCATGGACGCGGACTCTCCCGCGGGCCGGATCAACATGCGCAGCCGCAGCGCGTTTGACCGCAAGCGCCGCGAAATCACCGCCACCGTCAGCCTGACCGGCAACGAATATTCATGGGGTTACCAACGCACCCCCGGGCCCTACAACACAAACGACTACAAGGTCCGCCCGAGCTTCATTTTTTCCTACGCTGAAGCGTTCAAACAGCGCTTTGGCCTCCAGCTGACCCTCGGTGCCAATACGCTCGCGACCGAGCAGGCGGGCGTCACGCACACCTTTAGCTACGCCGAAGCCACACGAGGTCCCGTCATCAACCAGATTGCGTTTCGCGATGCACCGAAGCTCACCACGCGCGGTTCCCTCAATCTCAACACCGACTACAAGGTCTCGCCTTTTCTCTCCGTTTCGCTGCGCACCGCGGGCTCGCATTTCAACGACGGCACGAACCTCCGCCAGATCGCGTTTTTCGTGAGTCCCGCGCAAGTCACGCCGACCTCCACCCTCACTGATCTTACCGCGCTCACCACGGCTAACGCCAACACGCGGGTCCAATACACCACGAGTCGACGCAACAAACTCAACAGTACGCTCACCCTCACGCCGCGCGCGGAATACAAGCGCGGCGATCTCACGCTCACGCTCAGCGGCGGCTTCTCGCGCAGCCGAACCGCCTACGAGCAATTGACGGAAGGTTACTTTCAAGCCGTAACGCACCGGCTCACCCGAATGAGCTGGCGCGGCACGCGCACGAGTGCGACCGATGGCGACTGGAATCTCGGGCAACTCGCGGGTTTGGCGTGGAACGATCCCGCCAGCTATAACCGAGCCGACGCGTTTACCAACAACATCTCCGCCACGCCACAATCCGCGCGCAACCAACTTTGGACCGGTTATCTCGACGCCAAAAAAACCGTAACGCTCTTCGGCCTTCCGGTACAGCTCGGCGCCGGCGCCAAGAGCAAGCTCGCCGTCTACGACCTCGAGAAAAACGGCGCGCTCCAGTGGACCTATGTCGGCGCCGCTAACTCAATGCTCGCGCCCTCGACGATTCTCCCCACAACAACACTCCTCCCGTACGACGCCCGCGTCGGCGGTAACATCGGCACGATCGGCATCCCGCTCACCGATCCCTACGCCACAGCGGAACAGTTGAGATCCAACCCGGCGTATTTTTCACCCGCGCTCACCTCCAATCGGATCAACGAACTTTACAGCGCCCGCGCGCTGAAGGAGCAGATTGATGCGAGCTATGTGGAGGCCAACACGCGTTGGCAGACCGTGCGGTTTAACCTCGGACTCCGGCACGAGCGTACGCGCACCGTCGGCCGCACCCAGGATGTCTTACCCAGCTCGGTCGTGCAGCGTGCCGGCTTCACACCCGGCACCATCCCCTTCACCGACTTCCAATACCGCTACGGCCGCCGCGAAAGCACTTACGGCATTTACGACAACACGTTTTTTAGCGGTGGAGCCAAGTGGTCCCTCAGCCCCAGCCTTAATCTTCAACTAGCTGGCAGCCAGTCAATCTCACGCCCCAGTTACGCCAACCTCACCGGCACCATCACCATCGACGAGACCGCGCAGACCGTGCGCGTGGCCAATGCCGATTTGAAACCCGAGATGTCCGACAAGATTTTCGCGAGCATCCACTACTACCTTGAACCTGCGGGCACGATCAGTGTCTCCGCCTTCCGTCTTAAGGTGGAAAATATGGGCACCGAAACGGAGACCATCACCGCGGCTGCCGCCGGCTACGCCGACGACCCCGAGTTTACCGGCTACCGATTCCTTCGACCCATTAATGCACTCGGCCAGCGCACCATCGACGGCGTCGAAGTGGAATATAGTCAGCAGCTCGTCTTTCTCCCCCGAGCGCTCAGCGGCTTCAGCGCGTTCGGCTCAGTCACGCGCACACGTTCCGACGCGCGCGTGGCCAACCACGTGCCTAAGTCCGCCAACGGCGGCCTCCGCTACGGCAATAACCAGTTTAACGCGCAGCTCCGCTGCACGTGGTCTGCCCCGCGGTTCAATTCCGAAGGCGCCGGCGAGCAACTATGGCAATACGAGCGCCTGATGTTCGATTTCAGCGGAGGCTGGCGAATCAATCCGACCTATGAAGTGACTATCTCGGGCCGCAACATCCTCAACGCCCCCATCTCCGTCTACTCAAACAGCCCCGGTCTGCTCCGTGCCATCAACCATTACGGGGCCTCTTGGACCATTGGCGTCCGCGGCCGATATTAACCTTTGATCCAAGGTCGTAAGGGCAAAAAGCTCAGGCGGCGCCCAGTGATAGAATTTCAGCCGACCGCCGCAGCGCCCGCGGGTTGGGATATTTCCCAGCGGAGCGGCCGATCGGGTCGGCGTCCAATGGGCGAAAGATCAAGTTGTCCGGACCTTGGTGGCTCCTCTTCTCGTGATAATGCTGGGCGCCGTTCGCGAGCACCTGGCGAAGCGTCGCCTCGCCGAACAAGATCAAATTCGAGAGACAGCCTCCTTTTACGGATCGATTCCACCTTTCCAAAGGAGCGTTCAGATTTCGACCTCGGGGCAGCAGGGCCACAGGTTGGACGCCAACCGGACCCAGGAGGCCAAAAAATGCCGCGTTAACGTGGGGAAACGATCGGATAAAGGGCTAACCCTCGTTCTGAATTACAAGCTGAATGGTGGACCAGATCGGGATCAAACCGACGACCTCGTCGTTGCGAACGACGCGCTCTATCAACTGAGCTACTGGCCCAACAGGCCGAAAGGTATTGGGAAATCGTCGCACGCAAGTAAACATCAATTTTAAAAAGCATCCGCCCTCGCCACGAAATCCAGCGTCAAACCAGAGCCATCATGCCTCGCTGAGGAAACGTGCAAATATCATTTTCCCCGTGCCACTCGGTAGGACGCTGATAATTTCAGCGACGACGCTCCGACCAATCAGAGCGCGGCCACCGTTAACGACCACCATCGAGCCGTCCTCCGTGTAGCCCACCGCTTGCCCTTCATCTCTGCCGGGCTTGAGTAACATTACGTCCAACTGCTCCCCGACCATCAATTCCGAGCGCAACGACTTCGCAAGTGCGTTGAGATTCAGCCACGGCACGCCTTGAAACTCCGCCATCTTCGCCAAACTAAAATCCGTCGTGAGGATCTTCGCCGACATGGACTGCGCCAAAAAAATCAACTTCGCATTTATTTCATCCTGCTTCCCCACTTCACTTTCCACGATTCTAATATCGAGATTTTTAATTCGCCGGAGCTCCGCTAATATCTCCAGCCCCCGCCGCCCCCTCGCCTGTTTCTGGCTGTCGGGCGAACCAGCCACGAGACTCAGCTCCTTCAAGACGAAACGAGGTATGACCAGGGCGACACTTAAAAAACCCGCCTCGCAAACCCGCGCGATCCGACCGTCAATGAGCACGCTCGTGTCCACGACCACCAACGGAACGTCGACCTCGTGCGGAACAAACCGCACGTAGGGAATCACCAAATTGAACTCATCTTTACCGCGTAAAGCGATCACGGTCGCCAGATAGGTGACGACGAGAAACAACGCCAATCGCACCAGAAATTTATCTTGATCATCGGCCCGCTCAAATAACGGCGAGGCACTGATCAGATGAGCGATCAGAGAACCCAAGCCCATGCCCAAGGTCACCGCCGAAAGCCCGCGCAAGGAGAACCCCTTGAGGAGTAAATCGGTCAAAACGACCAAGACTCCGAGCAAAAGACCAATCAGAACACCGCGGGAACGAAACAGATCCCAGTCCGGGCTCGCATAGCACACCAGCCAACCGGCCGAAGCGCAGATCGCCACAAAGACTAACCGGATGGGCAAGAGTGTTGCGTTCACGGGAAAAAAATAAGCTATTTTTTAAATGTGGCGAAAGCAAAATGCCAGCACGGGGAAACCGATCATAACCGCCATCAAGAGATAGAGGATAATCTGCACGCGCCGAGCTTTTAGCTTTTCAGGATCGACCGGTTCCATTTGCGTGCAGCGCACTCACCTTTCCCACGCATGACAACGCAATACTGGCTGATAAAAACCGAGCCCTCCACCTACGCTTGGCAGGACTTCGTCCGGGACGGCCAAACCGCTTGGACTGGCGTCCGGAACTACTCAGCGCGCTTGCACCTCCGCGCGATGCGCCCCGGCGACCGGGTCCTGTTCTACGAGAGCATGACCACCAAGGCGGTCGTTGGGACGGCGGAGGTAACGCAGGCCGCTTTTCCTGACGAGACGACCTCGGAACCGGGCTGGGTAGCCGTCACGGTGAAAGTGGGCGAAAGCCTCGCCCACCCCGCCACCCTCACCCGCATTAAAGCTGACCCCGCTCTCGCGCAAATGACATTGCTCCGGATTTCGCGGCTTTCGGTCCAACCCGTCACGCGTGACGAGTTCGCGCGCGTCGTGCGGATGGGCAAAACACCGTGAGCGCAAGCGCGCAGGCTCATCGTCGCTCGACAGACTGCGGAGTTTTTGCGTGCCTCCAACCATGACAGCGACCATTCATCCTCAGCTGACGATTTTGGCGCCGGGCTTACTTGGCGCCTCGGTCGCACGCGCCGCCCGCCGGCACGGCGCGGCCCAACGCATCGTTGTCTGGGCAAGGCGCCCCGCGTCCCGCCTTGCGCTGAGCCAGCAACCTTGGTGCGATGGTGTCGCGGATACGCCCGAAGATGCCGTCGGCCAAGCGAGCATCGTCGTGATCGCGGCCCCAGTCGATAAAATCGTTCCGCTCATCCAGCAGATTGCCCCAGCGCTCCCCCCGGGCAGCTTGGTCACCGATGTCGGGAGTGTGAAAGGGGAAATCTCTCGCCTCGGCGCCGCGGCCGTGGCCCCCCATGCTCACTTTGTCGGCGCCCACCCTATGGCCGGATCGGAAAAAACGGGCTGGGAGCACGGCACGGCGGAGCTCTTTCAAAAGCGAACCTGCTTCATCACGCCCTTGGCGGAAACGGCGCCCCACGCGACCGCGGCCATCGCCGCCTTCTGGAGCCAGCTGGGGGCCCAAGTCGTGGCCGTCGCCCCCGATGAACACGACAGAATCGTCGCGCACATCAGCCACCTTCCCCAGGTCATCGCCTCGAACTTGTGCGCGGCGCTCGCGCGGGAAAATCCCACTTGGCGTAATTTCGCCGGCGGCGGCCTCCGCGATACCACCCGCATCGCCGCCAGCGACGCCCAGCTCTGGCGGAGTATTCTCGAGCAGAACCGCGACGAGGTGCTCGGCGCACTTGGCAAATTCCAAGCCGAGCTCGCCGCCTTTCAAACTGCGCTCGCCCAACGCGACTACGCCACCGTGGTCGCGCAACTCGAGCGGGGTAGAGCCTACCGGGAGCAGTTTCTGCCCGCTCCTTAAACCACCCCGCGCCCGCTTGGCGGGCCCACGGGCGCGCGGCTCAGGCCATTCTGGAGCAAGAAAGCCGCCCTCGCTGCCGTGGCGGGCCCACGGGCGCGCGGCTCAGCCTCAATCCCGTTCCGTTGCACACACCCGTCCGTAGAGCTCTTCGTACCGCGGCACGATGACCGCAGCCGAAAACATCTCGCGGGCCCGCAGCCGCGCCGCGGCGCCCAGCCGACGACGCTCCAGCGGATGATGCACCAGTGACTCCACCCTTCTCGCCAACTCGACGGGATCAGCGACCGGAACGAGCGCCCCAGTCTCCCCTGAAACGACTAGTTCAGGGATGCCGCCCACCGCAGTGGAAACACTCGGACATCCAAACCACATGCCCTCCAGGATACTCAGACAGAAACTTTCCGACTCCGAGGCGAATACTCCCAGGTCGGCCGCCTGCAGGTAATCCTCCACCTCCAGCACTTTTTCACGCACCACCACACGATCCGCCAAGCCCAGTCGCTCCACTTGGCTTTGGTAAGGCGAAAAATCCTCGCCCGCCAGTATCACCAGTTTAAAGGCCTCCCTCGGTCGCACGCGCGCCACGGCTTCGAGGAGAATATCAACCCGTTTAACCCGACGTAAATTCGAATGGTGCACCAGCATTAACTCGTCCTTGAACCCAAGTTCCGCCCGCACTTCTGCCCGCGTGCGTCGAGGCTCCCGCGGGGCATAAAAATTATGAATCACGTCAATGGGCCGCTCAATTTTTAACAGCCTCTGGGTTTCATCGCGCAGCCAAGCCGAGACGGCTGTCACCGCATCCGAGGCATTGAGCGCGTGCCGAATCGCGGGACCATAGCCCGCATCCCGACCGAGCAACGTGGTATCGGTGCCGTGGAGCGTGGTCACCACTTTTGTCGCCGGCTGGCCCGCTAACATCGACCGCGCTAAGATCGCCGCCGTCGCATGCGGCACCGCGTAGTGGACGTGCAGCACATCCAACGAATAATTGCGCGCCACCTCGGCCATTTTTACCGAGAGCGGCAACGTGTAATCGGGATATTTAAACAGATCGTAATCATTGATCACAACCGGGTGAAAATGGAGGCGGGGCGCATTCGACGGCATCCGAAACGGCCGCTCGTAACTAATAAAATGAACCTCATGCCCCCGCCGCGCCAATTCCTCCCCCAACGCCGAGGCCAGAATGCCGCTCCCCCCCACCGAGGGATAGCAAGTGATGCCGATCTTCAGAAAACGCTTCGCGACCATGTTCAGAAACGTCGCGCCGACCGCTCCAGCACGCCAAGCGATGCCACCACGATCGCGTCAGCCGGAAAAAGCGGGATCGCGTACGCGAGCCCTGCCCGCAAGCCATTCAACCGAGCTCGCGCCACCTGTAATTCCACATAATTTCGCGTTGCCAATTGCGAGCCGTGAGCCGACATCGCCGCCACCCAGGCCTCAAAAACCGCCGGTGCGGAGACATCCACGAGCACGCGCCCACCCTCAGTCGGCTCAGCTTCGGGCGTGACCGCGTAAAAGAACATTTGACCAATTACGTGCGGCGCCGCGTGCCGCAACTCTCGCAGGCCCCCAAAGCGCGCCAACCGACCCGCATCCCGGACCATCCGCCCCAAGGCCACATGATCCGGATGCTGATGCTCGACGACGCTCGGAGCCAGCACGAGCGTCGGGCGCACCCGCCGGATAATCGCCGCCAATTTTATGGCGTAGGCGGGCTTCACTTCAAAATGCGCGTCACCGCCCAAAAAAATGAACTCCACAGTCGCCCCCAAAAGCGCGGCCGCCTGCTTCGCTTCCTTCACCCGCCGCGTCGGGGTCCCGTGGCTCGCGGCCTCTCCCCGAGAACCCACCACCACATGCACCCTCCGGCCATTCTGACTCTCCCGCGCCAGCACCCCGCCGCAGCCAAACTCAATATCATCAGGGTGCGCGCCGAAAGCGAGCAAGGGGCCAGCGTCAATGGTAGGCTTCATCGGAGCGGTCGATGGGATCACG
>Ga0114966_10005519_pt1 | contig 10691 bp, 12 predicted proteins | sample M_130207_XF_Meta_FD_87029 | JGI IMG/M metagenome (GOLD analysis project Ga0114966, IMG submission 87029) | Freshwater microbial communities from Lake Montjoie, Canada to study carbon cycling - M_130207_XF_MetaG | ecosystem: Environmental > Aquatic > Freshwater > Lake | place: Lake Montjoie...
ACCGTCGAAGGCCGCATCGACATGGGCGAAAAGGTCATCGTCAACATCAAGACGTTCATGGACGGCCACAGACCGCCCGACCGCGTTATTCCCTCGATGCTTTAGAGCGCGGCTCCCTAACTCCGCTCATCCCCGCGAGGGCGGGGACCCATTCGGGGGGCTGGGCTGACACCGCCGGTTGATTATGTGGACTTCGGATGGATCCCCGCCTTCGCGGGGACCGTCGGTAGGGTGGTAATTCACCCACACAGCGGACACTCCGGGTCCGCCCCCACCTTCACCGTCCGCGCCTCCGCCGACAGCCCGTCATAGATCATCATCCGGCCGGTCAAGGCCTCGCCCGCGCCGGTGATCAGCTTTATCGCTTCGAGCGCCATCATCGAGCCGATGACGCCCGCCAGAGCGCCCACAACGCCTACGGCAGAGCAGGTTTCCGCGTCCGGCGGTACGTCCGGCACCAGGCAGCGGTAGCAGGGCTTGCCGGAAAAGACCCCGATCTGGCCCGTCCATCGGCCGAGCGCGCCGGAGACCAGGGGTTTTGCTTCCGCCACGCAGGCTTCATTGATGCAAAACCGCGTCTCGAAGCTGTCGGTGCCGTCGAGAACGACATCAAAACGCGAAATTATGCTGCGGGCGTTGTGCGCAGCAATTTTCTCCGCGAACAGCAAGGTCTCAACATGCGGATTAAGCGCGGCGAGATGCTTTGCTGCGGCAGAAACCTTTGGCTGGTCAAGGTCTGAGCCGGTGTAGAGAATCTGCCGCTGAAGGTTCGAGAGCGATGCAGCATCGGGATCGATCAGCCCGAGAGTCCCGACCCCCGCCGCCGCAAGATAAAGCGCGGCTGGCGAGCCCAGGCCGCCGACGCCGACGATCAGGACGCGAGCGGCCTTCAGCGCCTGCTGCCCCGGCCCACCGATCTCGCGCAAAACGAGGTGGCGGGCGTAGCGTTCGACCTCTTCGTCGGAGAAACTCATTTCACCCGGCTCTTACCACGCCGCGCACCACTTCCACCGGCCAGGGCGTAAGATGCTCGCCATAGCAAGGCCCGGACACGCACAAGCCGTCTTTCTGGAACAGCGCCCCGTGGCCCGAGCAGAGGATGAACTTGCCGTCGCGGGTCAGATATCGGTTCGGGCCGGACGCCATCGGCCATCCCGCGTGCGGACACTGATCGACGAAGCCCCGCACCTGACCGCCTTCGCGCAGCACAAACCCTGCGAACAGCGCATCACCCTCGCGGAAGACAAAGCCCTTCGCGCCCTTGTCGGAAATGTCCTCCAGCGCGCAGATCGCCGCGCCGAACGGGGGCTTGGCGGGGTTTTCGTTCAACCGAGCGCGCCCCGCGTCACTTTCCAGGGCAGGATGTCGACTCCGCCGAATACGCCGGCCTTGCCGTAAGGATCTCCATCCACGAACGCCCGCGCCGCCGCCTTGTCGGCAAAGTCCATGATGATCAGCGAGCCGATCATGCCGCCTGCGTCGTCGAGAAAGGGCCCTGCCACTTTCACCTGCGCACCGAAGGTATCGACGAAGGCCAGATGTTCCGCTCGGGCGGCCGCGCGGGCTTCCTGCGCATTGGCCTTGTCCCGGCAGATAATGCAAAAAAGAGCCATTTGATATTCCTCTAGAATTCAGAACGAAGGGGACGGGACAGCAAGGCGCCGATGGCCTGATCGGGGGCGATTTCGCCGGCCAGGATCGCGGCCACCGCCTCGCAAATCGGCAGCTCAACCTCGAGCCGGGCGGCGAGCTGGCGCACCGCCGGGGCGCTGGCCGCGCCCTCGGCGACCGAGCGTTTGTTCGCCAGCGCCTGGGCGAGTGACTGTCCCTGTCCGAGCGCCAGCCCCAGGCTCATGTTGCGTGACTGCGGGCTGGAACAGGTCAAAACCAGGTCGCCCAGCCCGCACAGGCCCTTCAACGTTTCGGCGTCCGCCCCCAGCGCCACGGCAAACCGCGTCATCTCGGCAAAGCCGCGGGTGATCAGCGCCGCATGGGCCGAGCGGCCCAGGCCCTTGCCCTCGGAAATGCCGCAGGCGATGGCCAGCACATTCTTGATCGCGCCCCCGGCTTCAGCTCCGATCAGATCCTGCGACAGATAAGGCCGGAACGTCGGGGTCGCCAGCGCTTCAGCCAACGCTTGGCCCAGATCCTCGTCCGCGCAGGCCAGCGTCACCGCCGTCGGCAGCCCGCGCGCTACCTCGCCGGCGAAACTGGGACCGGAAAGCACGGCGGCCCATGCCTGAGGCATCACCTCTTCCAGCACCTCGTTCATCAGCTTCAGACTGCCCTGCTCGATGCCCTTGGCGCACAAAACCACGGGCAGACCATCCGGCGCATGCTGCGAAAATGCTGCAGCAATGCTGCGCAGATGCTGCGCCGGCGCAACGGCGAGAATAAAGTCGGCCAGGGCCAGGTCGGCGAGGTCGTCAGTGACGTCAATCGCCTCGTCCAGAATTACGCCCGGTAGGAACGCGGAGTTGATCCGGTTTGCTGCGATGTCGGCGCGGACTTCAGCCTCGTAAGCCCACAGAGTGACGCCCAGACCCGCCCGCGCGCACAGTTGCGAAAGCGCCGTGCCCCAGGCGCCCGCGCCGATCACGCCGACGGTGGAAAACGCGCTCAAGCCTTGGCTCCCTTGCGGCCGAAACTGTTGACAGGATTGGCGATTGCGGCCGCCTCGTCCAGAGGCCAGCGCGGCCGGGCGATGGCGTCCAGACCGCTGGTCAGGCCCTTCGCCAGGCGCTCGGCCCCGGCCAGCGCGATCATGGCGGCGTTATCAGTGCAGTACTTCAGGACCGGCGCATGAAACGAAAAATGCTGCGCCTCGGTTTCTTTTTGCAGCGCCGCGCGCACCGCAGCATTTGCGGCGACTCCCCCGGCGACGACGAAGCGCAAGGGTGCAGCATGCTGCGCAGCATAAATGCGCATGGCGCGGGCGGTTCGCTCGGTCAATTGCCGCGAAATCGCCGCCTGAACGCTGGCCGCGAGATCACGCTTTTCCGCATCATGCTGCAGGGTTTCGGCGAGGCGGGCGGCGGCGGTTTTCAGGCCGGAAAACGAAAAATCGCAATCGTCGCGCCCCAACAGCGCGCGGGGCAGGGGAAAACGCGCCTCATCGCCGCCTTGCGCCAGCTTTTCCAGCGCCGGACCGCCGGGATAGGGCAGGCCCAGCGTCTTGGCGATCTTGTCAAAGGCCTCGCCGGCCGCATCGTCGATGGTTGAGCCCAGTCGGGTGCACGCCCCGACGCCTTCCACGGCCAAAAGCTGGCAATGGCCGCCGGAGACCAGCAGCAGCAGAAAGGGATAGGGCACATCGGCGTCCAGCCGGGCCGAAACCGCGTGTCCTTCGAGGTGATTGACGGCTATCAGCGGAATGCTTCGCGACAGGGCTATGGCCTTGCCGGCCGAAAGTCCCACCATCACCCCGCCTACCAGTCCGGGCCCGGCCGTGGCGGCGACGCCAGAAAGACCAGGAAAATCAACACCTGCCTCGGTCATGGCCTGACGGATGACCGCATCGACGACCTCGACATGGGCCCGGGCGGCGATCTCGGGCACTACGCCGCCGAACGGCGCGTGTTCGGCAATCTGGCTGGCGACGATGGAGGAAAGCACGGTCGCGCGGCCGTCCTCACCCAGCCGCACCACCGAGGCGGCGGTCTCGTCGCAGCTGGTTTCGATCCCCAGCACCGTCAGGGCGGTATGGCGCGTCATGGCTGATCGGGGTATCTGCCCGGCCGTGACAAGTAAATCTTTCAAAGTCCGCATCGGCACCCGGGGCTCAAAGCTCGCGGTGACCCAGTCGCGCATGATGCAACAGCGCATCTGCGCCGCGCTCGGCCATGATCTGGCTGAGGCAGACGATGTCTGCCCGCTGGTGATCATCACCACCTCCGGCGACATCATCCAGGACCGGCGCCTGCTGGAAGCAGGCGGCAAAGGGCTGTTCATCAAGGAGATCGAGGAGGCCATGCTGGATGGGCGTATCGACTGCGCCATCCATTCGATGAAGGACGTGCCGGCGCAGCTGCCGCTGGGCCTCGTCATCGCCGCCATTCCTGAGCGGGAAGATCCGCGCGACGCCTTCATCAGCCACAAGGCGGCGCGGTTCGAAGACCTGCCGCACGGCGCAAAGCTCGGCACCGCCTCGCTCCGCCGTCAGACCCAGTGCCTGTTCAAACGTCCCGACCTGGTGGTCGAGCTCTTCCGCGGCAATGTCGACACGCGTCTGGCCAAGCTGGAAGCCGGCGTGGTCGACGCCACCCTGCTGGCCCTTTCGGGCCTGAACCGCCTCGGTCTTTCGCACGTCGCCGCCAGCCTGATCGATCCGATCGAATCCCCACCAGCGCCGGGTCAGGGGGCTCTGGCCATCGAATCCCGCGCCGAACTGGCGAACGAGCCCTGGCTGCAGGCCCTGCATCATGCGCCCACCGCCCTTTGTGTCGCGGCCGAACGCGGCGCGCTGGAAGCGCTCGAAGGCTCGTGCCGCACAGCCATCGGCGCTCACGCCCGCCTCGTCGCCGACGATCTCGACATCGTCGTTGAAGCCCTGACGCCGGATGGCCGGAAACGCTTCCGCCGCGAGGCTTCGGTGCGGATGACCGGCATCGGTCCCGCCCGGGCTTTGGGCCTGGAGCTCGGCCGCTCAATCGCCGAAGAGGCGGGCGGCATTCTCGCCCTGCCGTTCGGCTGATGCGCCTGTGGGTCACGCGCACCAAACCTGAGGCCGAAGCGACGGCCAAACGCCTCTGCGCTCTTGGGCACACACCTGTCGTCCAGCCGGTGCTCGAGGTGAAACCGCTCGCCAGTGTGCAGATCGACCTCGCCGGCGCTGTGGCCATCGCCTTTTCCAGCCAGAACGGCGTGAAAGCCTTTGCCTGGCGGTCAACCCGGCGCGAATTGCCGGTCTTTGTCACCGGCGAGGGCACCGCGCGCGCGGCCCTTGACGCCGGTTTCAGTCAGGTGATGGTGGCGGGCGGGGGACTGGAAGAGTTGGCCAGGCTGATCATCCAAAAACGTCCGGCCGGAAAAATCGCCTGGTTCGGCCCGCAGGAGCCGGCCGGTGATCTGGCGGGGCTGCTCGCCCCCGCAAGCATCGAAGCGCGGCTTACGCCCCTCTATGCAACGGTTCCGGCAGAGGGGCCGTTGCCCACCGGCATCGATGGTCTTCTCGTCCATTCACCGAAGGCCGCCACGGTTATCGCCGAACGGATGCCGGCTGAAGTGGCGAAAGGCCTCGTGCTCTTCGCGATTTCCAGAGCCGCCGCCAATCCCCTGACGGGCCTGGGATTCGCCCGCGTCGCCGTGGCTAAAACTCCCGACGAGGACGCGCTGCTGGCGATGCTCTGACCTCAGTTCGTCAGGCCGCGATCGCCCTGACCGGCGATCTCGGCGAACTGGGCCGCCAGCTTGATGACATTGGAGCCCGAAAACTCCAGCGGCAGCTCGGCGCCGCCTTCCAGGGTCATGACCAAAGCGACGCCCCCGCCGCCGGTCGCCACCGCCTCGGCCGAGCGCACCGAGATCGGCTGCACCTCGGGATAGTCCTCGGGCGCGAGACCGGTGAGAATCTCGCCCAGATGCGCCGCCAGCGCCGCCATGGTCAGGGCCGCGCAGCGCGCTGAAATCTCCAGAACGAAGTGTTTCTGGTCGGCGCTCTGGAACACCATCTTGATCGCCTTGTTTTCACGATCGGCCTCGCTGGCCAGCACGAATTCAAATCGCGGCGCGGTCATTTGCTCAGCCATGGGAGATCTTTCGTCATTCAGGGGCGGTGTTGGAGGGGCCGTTTAAATCGGTTTTCCGTAAAGGGGAACCTGCCCGCGCGCATGTGTCCGGGGCGCCGCGCCCGTGCGGAAAGCGCGGTTGGAACCCCGCTTGCGCCTTGACCGACCGCGCCACAGGCGCGAACCAAGGGCATGACATCGCCAGAGCCCGCTCCTCCCGCGGACCCGACCAGCTACAGGCGCCGAGGCCTCGGCGTCGGCTTCTGGGTGATGATGGGCCTGTGCCTGATGTGCATTCTCGGCGGATTTTTGTTCGCCCGCTATGTGCCCGCCCTGTTTCCAGTCGAGGAAAAATCGACCCTCAGCATTCCCGTCATCCCCTTCATCGCGCCCGGTCCCGAGCCCGACTCCCAGCCGGTTGAGACCGCCGCCGCCTCTTTGGCGCAGTCGCCCCAGCCTGCAACCGGGGGCGATATGGCGGGCCTGAAAAATCGCGTCGAACGGCTCGAGGCGACCCATGCGAAGACAGCCGAAGCGGCCGGCGTGGCGCTGGCCACCGCGGCCCTGATCGAAGCCTCGCAGACCTCCCGGCCCTTCGATAAGGAACTGGCCCAGGTCTCGCACCTGTTGCCGCAATCACCGGACGCCGCCGCCCTGCGCACCCTGGCGCGGACCGGCGCGCCCACTCGTCAGGTGCTGGCCGCCGAGTTTTCCGAGACGGCAGGCGGCGCCATCGCCGCGGCCGCCAAGCCGGGGCCGGACGCCGGCCTGATGCAGCGCATCGGCTATGCCATCTCGTCGGTCATCACCATCCGCCGGGTCGGGGATGTGAAGGGCAAGGCGGTCGACGCGGTGTTGGCCCGCGCCGAAAACAGCGCCCGCGACGGGGATCTGGAAACTGCCCTCAACGAGCTCTCGACCTTGCCGCCCCAATCGCGCGGCGCCCTGAGCTCATGGATTTCTGATGCGCTGCAGCGGGTCGAAATCGACCGGCGGGTGGCCAATATCCGCGACGCCACCCTGCGCGCCCTGAACGACGCCCTGGCAAGCGCCCCATGATCCGCGTCTCACTGGTCCTGTTCATCATCGCGGCGATCATCGTCATCGGCCTGGCCGCGGCCAGTGGTGGCGACGCCGGCTCGGCCAGCCTTATCTGGCTGGGGCGCGAGGTGCAGACCACGGCGGCCGTGGCAGTCATGCTGGTGTTCTTCGGCGCATTGCTGGCGGCGATTTTCTGGCGGGTGGTGCTGTGGATCGCCACTGCGCCCGGGCGGGCCGCGCGCGACCGGGCCGAACTTCGCCGCCGCCAAGGCGCCGAGGTGTTGACCAGAGGCTTTCTGGCCGCCGCCGCGGGCGATGGGTCCGAAGCCAGGCTGATGGCGCAGCGGGCCTCGGACCTGGTGACCGACTCGCCAGGACTGGTGCGGGTGCTCAGCGCCCAGGCGGCGGAAGCGGCAGGCGATCCTGTCGCGGCGAAGGCAGCCTATACGGCCATGCTCGGCTTTCCGGACATGCGGCTGGCCGCCCTCCGCGGCCTGATGCAGACGGCCCTCGGCCAGAATGACAGGGCCGAGGCGATTAAACACGCCGAGGAAGCCTACGGTCAGGAGAAAACCGCGCGTTGGGCCTGGCGGGCGATCCTCGAAGACAAGTTGGCCAGCAGTGACTGGCCCGCCGCCCTCAATCTTGTGAAGACCGCGCTGGCCCGCAAAATCGTCAGCCCGATCGTGGCCGAACGCGCCAGAGCCGCGCTGCTGGCGGCATCGGCGGCGAGCATCGAAACCGAAAAGCCGTCCCAGGCCCTCGAATTTGCCTCCCAGTCGGCCAAGCTGAACGCCGGATTTGCGCCCGGCGCGATTATCGCCGCACGACGGCTTTTGGCCGAGGGCCGCGCACCCCGCGCCGCGGCCGTGCTTGAGGCGGCCTGGAAGGAAGCGCCGCATCCGGCCCTGTGGCTGGCCTATCGCGATCTTACCACCGCCGAGACGCCGCGCGAGCGCGCTCGTCGGCTCAGCGCGCTGGTGACTCTCAATCCCGATCATCGCGAGACCCGCATTCTCGCCGTTGAACAAGGCCTGATTAGCGGAAGCTATGCCGACGCCCGCGCCGCCAGCGAGGCGTTGAAGGACGAGCCCCTGACCGCCCGCCTCGCCGGCCTCTGGGCGCGACTTGCCCATGCCGGAGGTGATATCGATGGCGCGCGCGCGTGGATGGCGCGCGGTATGGCTGCGCCGCAGGAGCCCGAATGGTCGGACATCAACCCGGACGGGCGGGCTTTCGATTACACCGCTGCCGATTGGGCGAGGCTGGTTTCCACCTATGCCGAGACGGGCGAACTGATCCACCCGCGCTTTGAGCGGCGCGAGGCGGTAATCAGCGAATTGCCTCGCGTGCCAGCCACCTATACCGCGCCGCAGTCGATCATCCGGGCGGCCGACACCGGTCTTACCGAAGCGCCGATCGCCGACGATCCTGGGTTCTTCGCCGGCGCGTTCGACGACGCCGACGGCCCGCCGCCGCCGCCCCCGGGCGGTGGAGAACGCCGGCGCGATCGCCTGCGCCGTCGCCCACTGCCCAAACCGAGGATCGTGAAGTAGGCCCCTGCTCCTGATTTAGATTCGAACCTTTGCCGCTTCGGGGCGTTCTGTCTGTCTGACACCCATGCCTCCGACCCCCGGAGGCGCAAAGGACAATAACTCCATGCGAAATCTCGTAATTGCGCTTTGTGGCGCAACGGCTCTGCTCGCCCCTATGGCGGCGCACGCCCAATCGAACCTGTTCAGCTGCAACAAGCCGGGCAACAGCCAGGGCGCCGGCGCCGCCATCGGCGCCATCATCGGCGGCATCATCGGCAATCAGGTGGCCAGCGACAAAAATCAGACCCTGGGCACCATCCTCGGCGCCGGCGCCGGCGCCGCGGCCGGATCCTCCATTGGCTGTAATATGGGCGCGGACGAAACCAACCGCGCCGAAACAGCGACCCGTCTTGCTCTTGAGCAGAACCGTTCGCAGACCTGGTCAAGCGCCCGCAGCGGCATGTCTGGCCGGGTGGATATCGTCAACACCTTCTATCGCAACGATGTCTCGGCCCGCGCACCCGACAACTATTACGCCAATTCGCCCCGCACTCTGGACCAGGTCCGGTTCGCCAATCGCGTCCAGCACCCTGGCCGTTATACGCTGATCGACTCCAGCTATCGCGCCAGCAATGACGTCAATCTGCGCGCCGGACCTTCGACCAGGTCGAGCGCGCTCGGCCTGCTGCGCTCAGGTCAGCGCTTCCAGGCGCTGGCGCGGGTCAATTCGGGCTGGCTGTTGGTCGGTCAGAACGGCGTGGCCGTCGGTTATGTGCAGGAACGCTCTGCCCGTCTGGAAACCTATGCCGACAATAACAATGGCCGGTACGGCAACCGCGGCAACGGCTACGGCAACAACAATCAGTATCAGGACAATCGGAACAATCAGCGCGTCTCCGAGCGTCAGACCTGCCGTACCTTCGATCAGACCGTGCAGACCAGCCGCTCTGGCAGCCGCACGACCCAACGCCTCACCGCCTGTCAGAATTCAGACGGCGACTGGGTGATCCAGGGTTGATCAGGGCTCTCAACTAAAACCAGCCCCGTCCCGGGAAAAACCGGGGCGGGGTTTTTATTGCCCGCAATTCAATGGTCTAGCTGCGAACCAATCTTTGAAGGCCGCGTTTTGACTCCAGCGCCCCGCGTCCAGGGGCAACCAATAAAGGAGTCTCACCATGCGAAAGCTCGCACTCGCGCTGTTCGGCGCTGCGGCGTTGATCGCCCCGGCCGCCGCCTCTCACGCCCAGGCCCCGGCCTCGTCCATTTTCAACTGCCGGAACGGCAACGGTAACTCCGGCCTCGCGATCGGCGGTCTGCTCGGCGGTATCATCGGTAACGAAATCGCCGGCGACGACCGGCGTGACCGCATCGCCGGCACTCTCCTGGGCGCCGGCGTCGGCGCGGCCATCGGCTCCAGTATCGGCTGCAACATGAACTCGGCCGACACCGACCGGGCCCAGTCGGCGACGCGTCTGTCGCTGCAGGACGGCCGCTCGCGCACCTGGTCGAACAGCCGCACGGGCGCATCCGGTCGCGTGGATGTGGTCAGCAGCTTCTATCGCAATGACGTGGCCGGCCGCGTTGCCGACTATCCGCGCAGCCTGACCGACATCCGGTTCGCCAGCGGCGTCCGCATGCCGGCCAACTATGTGATGCTGGACAACAGCTATCGCGCCGCGGCCTGGCTCGATGTTTTCGCCGCGCCGGATGGCAACTCGCGGGTGCTGGACGAAATCCGTGACGGCGAGTCGTTCGACGGTCTCGCGCGGATCGGCGGCTGGCTGCTGGTCGGTCAGAACGGCCGGGCCATCGGCTATGTCAACGAAAGCTATGCCGACTATGACGGCTAGGCCAACATGTACGCCTACCTCGACAATGGCGGCTACAGCCGGGTCACCGAGCGCAGGCTGTGCCGGACCTTCGATCAGACGGTTCGCCGCCAAGGCGGTTACCAGGATCGTGAACGCTTCACGGCCTGTCAGAACGCCAACGGCGAGTGGATCGTCGACGGCTAACGCGGTCTGGTTGCGCTACTGTTTCGCGACTTGAGCGGAACCTTTGTTGCGCTACCGCTTCGCTGCTTTAGCGCACAGGAACTGGGAATCCCCCGGCCCGGCTGATCGCCGAGACGGGGGCTTTTCCTAGTTTGCCGCACACCCAGCGCGCCGTTTCGATCAGCGCTGGAAGATCAAGGCCGGTCTCGAACCCCGCCCGATCCAGCATATAGACGAGGTCCTCCGTCCCGATGTTACCCGTGGCTCCCGGCGCGAACGGACAGCCGCCCAGGCCGCCCACCGAGGCGTCGAGAGTATCGACCCCCGCCTCGATGGCCGCGAAAGCATTGGCCAGGCCGGTGTTGCGCGTGTCGTGGAAGTGGGCGCGCAGCTGC
>Ga0114966_10005520_pt1 | contig 10690 bp, 9 predicted proteins | sample M_130207_XF_Meta_FD_87029 | JGI IMG/M metagenome (GOLD analysis project Ga0114966, IMG submission 87029) | Freshwater microbial communities from Lake Montjoie, Canada to study carbon cycling - M_130207_XF_MetaG | ecosystem: Environmental > Aquatic > Freshwater > Lake | place: Lake Montjoie...
CCATCATAGGTTCTTTTGGGGTATCCCCGGTATTTACCCTGGGTTTCGATTAGGTCGGGATTGGTGTAAATGATTGGTTTGTAATAATTTATAATATAAATCTGGAGATATTTTCCGGATGATTTAACTCTGTACCTAAGTTATTGAGGGTCAAGTTCTGTTGATCCCAGCCAGTTCACAATCTAGCTAGTTAATAGCAGCAAAAACTCCGAAATCTTACGAAATCGGAGTTTTTTTATGCCCTTTGTGGCACGCTTTCTTTTAATTGCCAATTTTTAAGTCATTATAAAAATAAAACTTAGCAATTGGCATGAATTAAAACTAAAACCAAGTTGAAACTATTCTTTTTTATTTGATAAAAAGCAGTAAACAACAACAATATTTTTTTTAGAATTGATACTTATTTGAACGGCTATTTTTTTAGAATTTATATTCATTATTTTTCATCTTTTGGCTATAATTCTGACTAAATTCATCTCCGAGACACAAGTGACATTTTGTTGAGGGGGAAGCGCTGCACTGGGGCTGCCTGGCTGAAAAATTTGCCTAACTAGCCCCTTTACTTGACAGCTTGGCAGTATTTGGGCTTTGGTACCCACTTTGCTATAGTACCACTAAACAATCGAACTATGCAAAAAGGTCAAATAAGGGTTCAGACAGAGAACATCTTTCCTATCATAAAAAAGTTCTTATACAGCGACCACGAAATATTTTTACGTGAGCTAGTAAGCAACGCTGTGGATGCTTCCCAAAAATTAAAAACTTTAAGTGCTAAAGGCGAAGTAAAAGGCGATATTGGTAACCTTAGAGTAGATGTGATTTTAGATGCCAAAGAAAAAACATTGACCATCATGGACAATGGTATTGGGATGTCCTCCGAAGAAGTGGATAAGTATATTAACCAAGTTGCCTTTAGCGGCGCCGAAGAATTTGTTACCAAATACAAAGACGCTAGCATTATTGGTCACTTTGGTTTAGGTTTTTATAGCGCCTTTATGGTAAGTGAAAAAGTTGACATCTACAGTAAAAGCCATAAAGATGCCCCTGGTGTTTTTTGGAGCTGCGACGGTAGCACCGAATATGAATTATATGAAGTGGACTACAGCGCCCGCGGTACTAAAATTGTTTTACACATCAACGAAGAAAGTGCCGAGTTCTTAGAAGCACAACGTGTGAAATCAATCTTGGATCGCTTTTGTAAATTCTTACCCGTTGCTATTTATTTTACCGATGCGAATGCAGAAGTGAAAGAAGAAGATGCGAAAGCATCTGATGCAGGCGGAAAAGCTAAAGACGGTAAAGAAGCGGAAATAGAAAAACCTATCAACAATACCAATCCTCTCTGGATTCGCAAACCTGCCGACTTAACCAAAGAAGATTACGAAAACTTTTACAAAGAACTATATCCTTTTGGTGAAACACCGTTATTTTGGATTCACCTAAACGTGGATTATCCTTTTAACCTTACAGGTATTTTATATTTTCCTAAAATCAAACAAAGCTTTGAAATTCAAAAGGACAAAATTCAGTTGTATTGCAACCAAGTTTTTGTGACCGATGAAGTGAAAGACATTGTTCCTGAATTTTTAATGTTATTGCATGGTGTTATTGATAGCCCAGATATCCCATTAAACGTTAGTCGTAGCTATTTACAAGGTGACCCGAATGTTAAAAAGATCAATGCACACATTACTAAAAAAGTTGCTGATAAATTAGAAGAAATTTTTAACAATGATCGCAAAGCTTTCGAAGAAAAATGGGAGAGCCTTGGACTTTTTGTTAAATATGGTATGATTACCGACGATAAGTTTTTAGAAAAAGGAAACAAGTTTTTAATATTAGAAGATGCCGCTAAAGCCGGTACTTTCTATACGCTTGATGAATACAAAACTGCCACCGAGTCCAACCAAAAAAATAAAGATGGCAAACAAGTATTGTTGTATACCACCAACCCAGTAGGACAGGATGCCTTTATTCAGGCAGCAGTTGGTAAAGGATATAAAGTGATTAAATTAGAAACCATGGTGGATGCCGCTTTCATTAACAATGTAGAAATGAAATGGGAAGGTGTTCAGTTTGTTCGTGTAGATGCTGATGTGGTTGATAATTTAATTGACAAGCAAGAAAATGTGGATTCTGTTTTATCTAAAGATGAAGTAGAACAAGCTAAAAAATTATTTGAATTTCAAATACCTGAAACTACCATTACGGTTGAAGTAAAAGGTTTAAGCCAAGACGCTGCTCCTGTAATTGCTACTCGTCCCGAATTTATGCGTCGTATGAAAGATATGGCCAGCATGGGCGGTGGCGGGATGACTGCTTTTTATGCGCAAATGCCCGATGAAGTTAATTTAACCATCAATGGCAATCACGCTATTTTCCAAACTTTGTTAAATGAACCAGATGTAGACAAGCAACAAAAACAAGCCCGCAATTTAGCCGACCTAGCTTTGCTTTCTCAAGGTTTATTAAAAGGAGCGGAGTTAACCAACTTTATTAATAGAAGCGTTGACTTATTAAAATAAGCGAGCCAGTTGAAATAATAAAAAAGGCGTTCTGTTGAGAACGCCTTTTTTTGAGTATAATTTATCTGTAAATTTTAGAAGTATATATTAAAATAAAATTTTACAGGTCTTTATTTATTGAGCTTCTTTTACATCTAGCACTTGCATTTGTACTGTTTCATTTCCCTGCCATTCATTTAATTGCAACTGAAACACGATATCAAATGGCTTTCCCGATTTTACAATTGGTAAATGCTGTGGCATATTGTAGCCAATGCCTTTTATAATTTGATTGCCCTGTGTTACATTAAAACTAATATGTGCTTCCTTCATCAATTTAGAATAGCCTGTGTCATAAACCCCCTTCGCAATAAATAATGGACGCATATTATCTGGCCCAAAGGGTTCCATCTGAGTAATGATTTGAAAAAAGTTTTTATTGATGGTATCTAAGGGTAAAATAGCGTTGATGATTATTTCAGGTACCAATTGCGCTTCGGTGATTCTTGCACTTACTTCTCTTTCAAAGGCTGCTTTAAATGGTTCTAATTGATCTAGTGCAAGGGTCATACCCGCTGCTGCAAAATGCCCTCCGTAACCAATTAAGTGTTCCCTGCAAGCATGCAATGCTTCATACAAATTAAAGCCTATTACACTTCTGGCACTTCCTGCAAGTACATCACCACTTTGAGTAAGTACAATGGTGGGCTTATAATGTTTTTCAATTAATCTACTGGCTACAATACCTACCACGCCCTTATGCCAATGGGGTTGAAATACTACCGATGATTTTTTGTTGCTGTGTTGAAGATCTAATTCTATTTGTTCTAAGGCTTCTTCGGTAATAGTGGTGTCTGCTTCTCTTCGGTCCAAATTATCTTGTTGTAATAATTCTCCAATGGCTAAAGCATTCTTGTAATCTTTTTCAATAAATAGTTGTACTGCTTTTTTAGCATCGTCCATTCTGCCGGCTGCATTGATGCGGGGGGCTACTGCAAATACTAAATTTGTAATGCGCATAGGACTGGTTTGCTTGGCCAATTCCATCAAGGCCAGTAAGCCTGGGCAAGGTGCTTCATTAACTTGTTGCAATCCAAAGAATGCCATGGTTCTATTTTCATCTACAATAGGAACTATGTCGGCGGCAATCGCAGTGGCTACTAAGTCTAAATATTCTAAATAAGATTCAGCAGGTAATTTATATTTTTCGGCTAAGGCAGTTATTAATTTAAATACCACACCGCAACCACACAATTCTTTAAATGGATAAGTACAATCTATTTGTTTTGGATTTAAGATGGCCATAGCGGGTGGCAAAATAGCATCGGGTAAATGGTGGTCACAAATAATAAAGTCAATGCCTAATTCTTTGGCATAAGTAACTAGGTCAATAGATTTAATACCACAGTCTACGGAGATGATTAAATCGATTCCTGTTTCTTTGGCGTAATCAATACCAATTTTTGATATGCCATATCCTTCTTTGTATCTATGCGGTATATAATAATCAATATTGGGGGTGAGCTTCTTTAAAAATTGAAACAAGGTAGCTACCGAAGTGGTTCCATCCACATCGTAATCGCCAAACACTAAAATATGTTGATTTTTTTCAACAGCAGTCTCAATTCTGGTAACGGCTTTGTGCATATCCTTCATTAACCAAGGATCATGTAAGTGTTCTAAACTGGGTCGGAAGAATTTTTTAGCGGCCTCAAAATCAGATATGCCTCTTTGTACCAATAGTTCACATAATAGCGGATGTATTTTTAAAGCATCTTGCAAAGCTTGCACTTTGGCAGCATCGGCGCTTAATATATTCCACCTTTTTTCCATTAAAATTTTCTATCGGTTGTGTATCTTACTAATTCCTCTAACGCATCTCTGGTTTCACTTGCTGGAAATTGATGTAATAAGAGTAAGGCTTTGTCTCGGTATTCAAACATTTTTGTAGTGGCATAATCAATTCCACCATATTGCACCACATGGTCGATTACAAATTTCACTTTGTCTTTATCGTTATTGTTGTTTTTTACAATATAGATTATTTCTTTTTTTAATGCAGGTGCTACTTTTTGTAAAATATGTATTAATGGAAGCGTTAATTTTTTTTCTTTGATGTCATTGCCGGTGGGTTTGCCTATGGCTGCTTCACCATAATCAAATAAATCATCTTTAATTTGAAAGGCCATGCCTACGTTTTCTCCAAACTCACGCATTTGCTGAATCACATGTTCATTTTGAGTTACCGAGCTTGCACCTGCGGCACAACTAGAAGCCAATAAAGAAGCTGTTTTGCCATTGATGATTTCGTAGTAGATAGATTCGTCAAAATTTAAATTCCTTGTTTTCTCTATCTGCAATAATTCTCCCTCGCTCATTTTTTTTACGGCAGTAGATAAGATGGTTAAAATGGTAAAATCTTTATTTTCTAAAGAGAGCAATAAGCCTTTGGATAATAAGTAGTCTCCTACCAATACCGCAATTTTATTTTTCCATAAAGCATTGATCGAAAATAGGCCTCTTCTTTCTAAAGCATCATCCACCACATCGTCATGTACTAAAGTAGCGGTATGTAAAAGCTCTACCAAAGAGGCAGCTCTATAAGAAGCATCATTTATTTCGCCATGTAATTTGGCAGATAGTAAAACAAACATGGGACGCATTTGCTTACCCTTGCGTTTTACAATGTATTGCATGATTCGGTCTAGCAAGGAAACCCTACTTTTTACTGCTTCTTTGAAATGTTTTTCAAAGAGGTCTAGTTCTGCACCAATCACTTTTTTTGCTAATTCCATGTATCCCTGCAATTTATTTTATTTTAGGCAAGAAGCCTTATTTATTTGGCTTTTAAGTCTATTGATTGAGCCTATTGAAATGCAAGGCGCCAAAATTTTGTAAAGATGATAGTTTTAAGTCGGCTGCCCCCCAATGTTCTAGTTTCAAATCTGCTGCAGAGGGCACCACCACACAGGTCATTCTTGCTGCTTTGGCTGCAATCATTCCATAAAAAGAATCTTCAAAACATATACAAGCCAATGGAGAAGTATGCATGGCAGCAGCGCAATCTAAATAAACTTGTGGATGTGGTTTGGCAAATGGCAAGTGTTGGGCAGAGCAACTTGCATGTATGTATTTTCTAATGCCTAATTTGTCTTTTACCCATTCGACTAATTCAATCGGAGAAGAAGTAGCCAAGCCCATTTTAAATTCTTTGTTGATAAAAAATTCAAATACATTTTGAACGCCTGGCATTAGTGTGGCATCTTTATCAATTAGTTCTAAAGCAAGCGTAATTATTTTTTGTTCGGCTCTATCAAACTCAGAAGCAGGTACCTTATTTAAATGCAACCAATGGGCAACAAATTCTTTCGAACGCAGCCCTGTGGTAAACGCATATTGTTCTTCATTTAACTGAATACCATATTGTCTAAAAATTTCGGTGGCGGCTTTGTTCCATAAAGGCTCACTATTAATAAGTAAGCCATCAATATCAAAAATGACTGCAGATTTTTCCATGGGATAAAGGTACTATTTGTTGTTTAAACAGTGAAAAGGCAATAAAAATTAATATACTATCTTGCAGTTCAAATTAGCTAGTTAATTATATGACCCTATTGGATCGATTAAAACAAATTCGCATTTTTCGTTCTGTTATTTATGGAGTGGTAGGTTTATTTACTTACCCGGGACTTGCTTTGTTTAATAATGTAGAGATAGAAGGTGCCGAAAACTTAGAAAACCTGCCCCATAAAAATGTTTTATTTGTTAGCAATCATCAAACTTATTTTGGGGACGTAATTGCATTTGTTCATATTTTTTGCGCCGTTAAGTGGGGTAAATTTAATAAGCTAGGCATTCCTTATTATTTATTGAATCCTTTTACCAACTTATTTTTTGTGGCCGCAGAAGAAACCATGAACAGTAGTTGGCTAACTAGATTATTTAAACTAGGTGGGGCTTTAACAGTTAAAAGAACCTGGAGAGCAGAAGGAGCTGATGTGAGTAGAGAAAGAGATGTAGTAGATACGCAAAAAATTGACAAAGCCTTAGCTAAAAGTTGGGTGATTACTTTTCCGCAAGGCACTACCAAACCTTTTGCCCCAGGTAGAAAAGGCACTGCGCATATTATTAAAAACAATCAGCCCATTGTTATGCCAGTAGTGATCAATGGTTTTTGGCGTGCTTTTACTAAAAAGGGTCTTACGTTTAAAAAAGTAGGAACGCCTTTAACGGTGCGCTTTAAAGCGCCCTTGGTGATAGACTATACCGATTCTGTAGAAAATATTTTAAATCAAGTAATGGATGCCATTGAGCAAAGTAAACAGTACATGCTTAAAGGGAAACACCATTCCATGAAGGAGGCTTAATCTTTTACAAACAAGGCTTTTAATTCTGTAGCATCATCCGGTTTCATTTTTCCAGATAAAATTAATCTCAATTGACGTCTTCGTAAAGCACCATCAAAGAATTTTATTTCTTCCTCTGATTCTGGAATAACAGCGGGCACTGCTTTTGGTTTTTTATTATCATCTAATGCCACAAATGTAAAAAAAGCTTCATTGCTTAATTCTCTTGTTTGAGAAATCATATTTTGATTCCAAACTTTTAAATGTATTTCCATGGAAGTAGTAAAAGCACGAGTTACTCTTGCTTCAATACAAATAACATTTCCCAATTTAATAGGAGTTTTAAAACTTAAATTATCTACGGAAGCTGTCATGCACGCCGAATTACAATGTTTGGAGGCAGATAAATACGCTGCAATATCCATCCAGTACATGAGTTTTCCTCCCATTAAATCACCAAAGGTGTTGGTGTCATTGGGTAATACCAATTCATTCATGGTGGTGAAAGAATCTTTCGCTTTTCTTGCTTCCATACTTTTTATTTGTAGTATAAAGATACAAACTTGTTATAGATAAGCCACTACTTCGTTTTAGATGATAACGCTTTCCAGTTTGGCCAAATAGGCGGGGTCTACCTCGGCGCCTATGCCTATGGCATCGCTGATGGTTAAATGCATTCCATTAAACTCAACGCCACCTATTACTGGGTCCACCAAATGCCCGAGCAGACAGGTGTCCATATCGTAATATTTGATATTTTCCTTGGCCATGGCAAAATGCATTTTTGCACTCAAGGCCAAACGACTTTCTAGCATGCCACCCATCATACAAGGAATTTGATGCGCCAGTGCTATATCATGAATTTTAAGGGCTTCGTTGATGCCTCCGCTTTTTGCAAATTTGATATTGATGGAATGACAAGCTTTTTGTTGAAGGAGTCTTCTTGCATCATGATGTGTAAAAACAGATTCGTCGGCCATAATTTTTATAGGAGAGGCTTTACATAAAGCGGGTAGTTGGTCGTCGAAGTATTTATGCATGGGCTGTTCGCAAAATTCAATGTCATAGGGTGCTAGTGCTTCCAAAACTTTTAATGCATTTTCAGGAGCCCATCCTTGATTGGCATCAATTCTTAATTTGGTTTCATACCCAATGACTGCTCTAATTTGTTTAATTCTTTCTACATCTTCTACTGGGTCTTTTCCCAATTTTACTTTTATCATCTTCACCCCGTCTTGTACAAACTCAATAGCTTGTTTAGCCATATTTTCAGAGCTGTCAATGCCAATGGTTAAATCGCTTTCAATGGCTTTGTGTTTTCCCCCTAAGTAGGCATACAGAGGTAAATTGGCGGCCTTTGCTGCAATATCATATAAGGCCATATCAAAGGCGCTTTTGATGGTATAGTTTCCAGCAATTACTATAGCTAATTCGGCTAATCTTTCGTCCATTGCCAAAGGGTCTTTCCCTTTCCATAAAGTGGCAAAGTCCTTTGCATTATTATAGCCACTTAATTGAGTTTCTCCAACAATCATAGGGAAAGCAGAACTTTCCCCTAGTCCAATAATTCCTTCGTCGGTTTGTATTTCAATGAATATATTTTGAGCAAAATGCATGGTGCCTGTTGCTATCGTAAAAGGCGTCATGGGTATTTTATATAGGTAAATTTTAGTTGCTACTATTTTCATATTTCATTTTCTTAGATACCTTAAAATTACATTCATTATTTAAACAATTTGAATCCTTGTTTGTTATTTGTTAAAACTTTTTATGGAACAGTTAAAAAACAAAAATATACTATTACTGGGGGCCACAGGGGGGATTGGATCCAATTTGCTTAAATTATTAAATAATAGCGGTGCGCATGTTTGGATCGCAGGCCGACAATTAGATAAATTACAAACTTTGTCGCAGGAAAATCAAGTGCCTAGCGAGCGTATTTTGCAAGTAGATTTAGCCGAGTCCCATTCTGTTCAATTATTTATTGAAAAATTACCCTCCATTTCATTTGATATTTTTATTAATGCAGCAGGCATTGGTATTATTAAGCCAATGGATCAGTTGCAAGCGGTAGAAATGCAATTATCGTTTCAGGTAAATGTTTTGAGCATTTTTGAAATCGTAAAATCAATTCTGCCTAAAATGATAGAAGTAAAAAAAGGTTTAATTATCAATATTCCGGGCATATTAGGAAAAACGCCTATGTCTGGAGCTGCGGCCTATTGTGCAAGTAAATATGCTTTGGTGGGGATGATGCAATCTATAAGAGAAGAATTAAAAAGAACCGAAATAAGAATTACCCAGGTTTATTTAGGTGGGGTAGACTCTCCATTTTGGGATACGATCAATTTAAGAGTGCAAAGAGAAAAAATGATTCAGGCCGAAGAAGCTGCTAAGTCTATTTGGTTTTTATGTCAACAACCTAGTTCGGGGGTAGTAAGTGAAATGGTTATACAACCATTTAATCATCAGGTAATTTAGGTCGCTTATTCCTTTGTGATTTAAGTTTTACAACCGATATTTGCAAAACGAATGAATGTTAGCATGAGTTTATCTTTAGACAATACAAAAAATGCATTTGCATACAAGACCAATGCAGAATTAAGAAGAGCCAATTTCCTATTTTCTATTATTCAAAATTCTTTGGTTGTTTCCTTGGCTACAAAGTTTACTCCTTTTTTAATGAAGTCGGGGTTGCCTATCAATGGACTAATACGTAGTACCATTTTTAATCAATTTGTTGGAGGAGAAACCTTGGAAGAATCGGCAAGAGTGACTAAGCAATTAGGATCTTACGGGGTTCAAGTTATTTTAGATTATGGTGTTGAAGCCAAAGAAGGAGAAGACAACTTTGACAACGTTACAGAAAAAATTATAGAAGCTGTTGAATTTGCTGCTACCCAAAAAAACGTTCCTTTTGTGAGTGTTAAATTAACGGGTTTGGCTAGTATGCTTTTATTAGAAAAATTAAATGAAGCGCCAAGAATTAGAAGTGGCATACATGATAGTGAAGCTGATGACGCTGCTTGGGAAAGAGTTAAAGAAAGAATGTATGCTATTTGTGAAGTAGCCAATGAAAAAGGAATTGGTATTTTATTAGACGCCGAAGAAACTTGGATTCAAGACCCTATAGACTGCTTAGCCATTGAATTGATGGCTGTCTTCAATAAAGATAAAGTAGTCGTATACAATACGTATCAATTATACAGGCATGATCGCTTTCATTTTTTAAAGATCTCTCATAAAATTGCGAAGGAAGGTAAATTTTTATTGGGTGCAAAATTGGTGAGAGGTGCTTACATGGAAAAAGAAAGATTACGTGCTCAAAATAACGGATACGAGTCTCCCATTCATTTGAATAAAGAATTGACCGATCAAGATTTTAATGATGCCGCTGCTTATTGCATTGAGCATAGAGATTCTATGGCATTAATTTTAGCTTCACACAATGAGCGAAGTAATATGCTTATTGTTGATTTAATGGCAAAAAATAATTTAAGCAATAATGATGCAAATGTGCATTTTTCACAACTCTATGGTATGAGCGACCCTATTACATTTAACATGGCCATGGAAGGGTATAATGTAAGTAAATATCTTCCCTACGGCCCCATACAGGACGTTATTCCTTATTTAATGCGTAGGGCCGAAGAAAACTCGAGCGTGAATGGTCAAACCAATAGGGAATTGCTTTTAGTTAGGAAGGAATTGGCTCGCCGTAAGTCCAAAAAATGATTTCTACATAAAAGGTATTGGTTGTAAATTGCACTATGCTACAATACCATACTTTATTACAACACATCATCGATCATGGGGCTGAAAAAACAGACCGAACGGGTA
>Ga0114966_10005521_pt1 | contig 10690 bp, 7 predicted proteins | sample M_130207_XF_Meta_FD_87029 | JGI IMG/M metagenome (GOLD analysis project Ga0114966, IMG submission 87029) | Freshwater microbial communities from Lake Montjoie, Canada to study carbon cycling - M_130207_XF_MetaG | ecosystem: Environmental > Aquatic > Freshwater > Lake | place: Lake Montjoie...
GGCTGGTAAAGGTTTGCCTGAGCCCGCTGGGCCAGGTGATTTCGAGTTTCGTGGTGGTGGTTCGGTTGGCGAGGCCGAAGTGGACGGTTTTTGTGTGCTGGGAGAGGTAGCCGGAGCCTGCTTCGATGAATTTGGCTTGTTGGACAAGACCGCCATCGAGCTTGAGGTTGGCTCCGATGGCGTCGCGGTTGGATTTGGTGCCACGCAGCGTGAAAGCTATGGAGTTGGTTCCGGTTGCGGAATTGTTGCGGAACACCTGGACCTGAGGGCCAAGGCGGTTCTTCAGGATGAGGTCGAGGGTGCCGTTTCCGGTTAGATCCGTGACAGCGAAGGCCCGGCTGTCGGCGGCGACGTCGAGGCCGCTGACTCCGGAGAAATCGTAGTAGCGTCCGGCGCGGCGGACGTAGAAGACATTGGGCTGGTGGCCGGCCTCACTGTATTGCTCGTGGGCGGCCTGGCTGAGGGCATTCCAGCCGTCCTCGTATTCCTTTTGCCCGGAGACGGTGGCGACTCTGCGCCAAAAGAAGCTTTCGAGGTCGGTTGCGCTCTCGTTGGTCAACATGCCGGTGGTGATGAAGATCTCCGGGGCGCCGTCGTTATCGAAATCGAAGCCACCGGAGGACCAGGCCCAGCGTCCCATTTCGACGCCTTGCTGCGCGGTGGTGTCTTCGAAGGTGCCATCGCCCTTGTTGCGGAGGAGGGTGTTGCCTTTGGGGTGGCGGTGCCAGAGGTCGGCTGGTTTCAGGTCTTTGGCCGCAACGGTTCGCTGGCCGGAATCGCTCCACATGTTGGAGAGGTAGAGATCGGGAAGGCCGTCGCCATCGTAGTCGAACCAGGCGGCGCTCATGCCGGCACCAGGATCGTCGGCGTTGGCTTCGGGGGCTATGTCACGGAAGACGCCGTTGGTATTGCGGTAGAGGTTTTTGCGACCGAAGTCGTTGGCGACGCAGAGGTCGGGCCAGCCATCGCCGTTGTAGTCACACCAGGCGGCGGAAAGGCTAAAGCGGTCGTTGTGGTGGTTCAGGCCTGCGGCGGTGGTGGTATCGACGAAGGCTCCGGTGGTTGCGAGTTCGTTGCGGAAGAGGAAGTTGGGGGGGCCATTGCGGGCGTCTTCGTAGGGCAGGGGGTAACGGTATTGGGAGCCGTCGCGGAAGAAGTTATAGGAGCAGAGGTAGAGATCGAGGTAACCGTCGCCGTCGTAGTCGGCGGCGGCCATGGAGGTGAAGCTGCCCTGGGGCGGGGTACGGAAGCGGAAGGCGTTGGGGTGTTGCTCGAATTTTCCGCCGCCACGATTGAGGAAGAGGAGGGGGCCTTCGGGGCGGAGGATGACGAGGTCCTGTTGGCCGGAGTTGCGGAAATCGGCGAAGAGGGCGGAGGATGTGGCGTCGAGGAGACCGAGACCGGAGAGGTCGGTGATGTCTTCGAAGGTGGCACTGGCTGGGCCGGGACCGCGATTGCGGAAGAGGCGATTGGGGAGACCGGCGGGCTGGCAGATATAGACGGCGTCGAAGCCGGAGTTATCGATGTCGCCGACGGCAATGCCGTTGTGACCATGGACATCAATGCCGGTGGCGGCGTCGAGATTGGCGCGCCACCAGGGGATTCCGCGAGCGAGTTGCTGGTGGAAGGTGGGGGTCCCGGCGAAGGCGTGGGCGGTGATATCGGCGAAAAGGGGCTGGGGGCTGGTGGTGAGAGTTTCTTCGAGGGGGTGGAAGGAGAGGAGTTGGCCGTTTTCCCATTTTTGCCTCCAGTGGCCGACCCGGTAGCCGGTGGAGGAAGAGATTTCGAAGCGAATGCGGTCTTCCGGAAGGACGAAGAATCTGGCGGCGGTAATGGTGCCAAGGGACTGGAGCCAGCGTTCGAGGTTGGGAGGGAAGGCCGCTGGAGCCGGGTCAAATTCGGCGATTGCTACTCCGGGAGCCAGCGGGCGATAGTGCAGGGGCAGGGGTGAGGTGCCGGAGAAAGTGGGGGCGAGGGGCAGGGTTCGGGTGTCTGGCAGGCGGGCCAGTTCGGCGGCGATGCGGAAAGCCTCTTTTTCGAGGGGGAATTCGTCGTGGCCCGGTTCGATGTGGCGCAGGAGGGTGGCGTAGGGGCTGGTGGGGTGGACAACTTCGACGGCGACGGAGGCTTGAGGGAAAACAGGCGTTTCGGCACTGCGCCAGGTAGCAACAGCGGCAGCGGCACCAAGGAAACGCCTGCGGTTGAGATGTCTGCGGGCCACGCTGCGATTTTATCGGGTTAGGAGACGTGCGTGTATCGTTTAGCGCATGAGGGGGGGGACAAGGGTGTTCTCAAGCGAGACATCGTGCCAGGCAACTCGGTTCTATGTTGTTGAAACATATGGATTGGAGTTTTGGCATGGCCCCTGCATTGTCTGCTACGTGGGGAAATCTATGAACTACGGCGCGGCGTTGTGCCTGACGGTGGTACTGAGTGTTGGAGCGAGGCCGGCGGTGGCTTCAAGCATCCGGCTGAATGAGAGCTTTACCGGAACTACGGCACCGGGCTGGAAGATGACGGGGCCGGCGAAACTGACAGCGGGAACGGTTGATACGCCGGGGAATGGCTGGTTGCGGCTGACGGGCAACAGTACCAATCAGGCGGGCTTTGCGTATATGGATGACGCACTGCCGTTCAACTACGGTTTGGACATCGATTTTCGGTACAGTATTTGGGGTGGTACCGGCGCGGATGGGTTTGCTTTGGTGATGTTTGACGGGAGCGTGACACCTGATTCCGCAGGCGCATACGGCGGGTCCCTTGGTTATGCGCAGCGGAGTGGAGTTGGAGGGCTGCGGGGGGCGATTCTGGGGATTGGGTTTGATGAGTTTGGCAACTTTGCGAATCCGACTGAGGGCAGACAGGGTGGAACCGGGTTTTCGCCGGACACGATCACTGTCCGGGGGCCCGGGGACGGCACGGCAAATGCCCTGACGAGTTGGGGGGTGGCGAACTATGGCCTGATCGCGACGACAGGTAATCTGGTGGGCAGTGTGATTCAGGCAGGGAACTCGGGGGTCCGTCCCACGAGTGATGCAGCCTACCGGGAGGCCGAGGTGATTGTGGATACCACCCAACTGGCGGAGCATAAGTTGCAGATCACGGTTCTGGTGAAACAAGGGGCCTCCGGGGAAAAGGTGGTGGTGGCGAATTACGATGCCTACAACGAAGTTGTGGCGTACTACGGGGGCGTGGAGAATATTCCGGCGACGATGAAATTTGGGTTTACGGGGTCGACGGGGGGCAGTACGAATTACCACGAAATTCAGGCTATGCGGGTGACGTCGCTCGAGGATGCGCCGGGATTTGAGACGGTGGCCCCGGAAGGATCCACGTGGAGCATGGTGGTAGCCGGGGCGCTGCTGGTGGGAGTTTCGAAGCGCCGACGCAAGCGTACGGCGGCTTAACTGCTGGTGGCAGAAGGGGGGCGGGGTTCGGGCGAAGAGCCGGGGCACCGCGTTTAGACGGTACGGGGCAGGCTATATCGACCTGCGCGGCGTGAGTGCTGATGAGGTGTTCTGTAGCGATACACCGGAACGGCAAATTGATTCGGATAGTGTTGAAAATAAGGGGACATATGTTTGGTACGAAGGCTGCATTGGTGATGGTGTGTGGAGAGCAGCCTAAATGAAATGCGAATTGTGCAAGAAGCTTGTGGGGCGGACGGCGAGAACGTCATTCCTCGACTACGTGAAGTCGATCATCGGAATTTACCCGTGGCGGTGCACTCATTGCGGCAAGAAACTGTACAGGGTCCACCCGGAACAGTTCGCCCTGGTGGCGAGCCTTTGCGTAGTGGGGCTTTGTGTAGCGGCGGTCGGGGTAGCGTGGTACAAAGCGCGGCATCAGGATCCTCGGCCGCGCGCGGTGGCTCAGGGTCCTCCGATCAGAGTTCATATTCCGGGTGTCACGGGACCGGAACAGGGGACGTCGGCACCCTCTGGCGGGGGTGTGCCCCAGGGGCCGGTCATCTACATGTCCAGTATTCTTCATAACGAGGACATTTCGGAGATGGCGGCGGCGAAGATGGGGGGCGACGTGGTGGTTCGTCTGATTCGAAATTCGGCACATTCATTCCGGGTGGACCCGCGGTCCCTGATTCAGTTGAAAAAAGCGGGGACGCCGGACGAGGTGATTCGGGAAATGATAGAAGTTACCCGGAACCAGGGCGGCGGCGAGGGTTATCAGCCACAGCCACAGCCACCCACAGTGGAAGCGGGAGAAGCAGTAGAAGCGAGTTACGTACAGCCTTACCGTGGCGAGGCTCATGCGGGCAATTCGCTAATACCTTTGGGTACCGGAACGCGGACTTTTCGTTAGATCGACAAGTCCCGGTGGGGAAGGGCCATAATGGTGGGTGGTATCCACCTTTGGCCCCCGATTCAGACAAGCTCGTATTTTTGGCGGACGATGATCCGGCCGTCAGCGCTCTGGTGAGCCGATGGCTGGAGCTGGCGGGTTATGAGACCTGCGTATTCAGTTCGGGGGAGGCTTGCTTTGAAGCCCTTTTTGAAGACGACCCTGCGGTAGTTCTGCTGGATGTTGAATTCCCGGGTCAGAACGGCCTGGAAGTTCTGGATCTGATTCGGAGCCATCACCCGCATCTGCCGGTGATTATGCTCACTGGCGATGAGAAGGTGGAGACGGTTGTACGGGCGATGCGGTGCGGGGCGTTTGATTACCTGACGAAACCCCTGGACCAGAGTCGCCTGCTGACCACGCTGCACAATGCGACTGAACAACTCCGGCTGAGTACTCGGGTGGCGCAACTGGAACGGGAAGTAGCGGGGGGCTATGCGGGCATCATCGGTAATTCGGCGGCGATGAAGCAGGTGTTCCGGCAAATCGACAGGCTGAGCCGGTCTGATGTAACGGTGTTGGTGCGTGGGGAGAGCGGGACGGGTAAGGAGCTGATCGCATGTGCCCTGCATGATTCGGGAGCGAGAGCGCGCGGTCCCTTCGTGGCGGTGAATTCTGCGGCGATTCCGGAGCCATTGCTGGAATCAGAATTGTTTGGGCACGAGCGAGGTGCCTTTACTGGTGCTGTGGATCGCCGGATTGGTAAGTTTGAAGAGGCCAACCGGGGTACTATTTTTCTGGACGAGATTGGGGAGCTTTCTCCGGCCGTGCAGGCCCGGCTGCTGCGTGTGTTGCAGGAGCGGACATTCAGGCGGTTGGGCGGGAGCGCGACTCTGAAGTCGGATTTTCGCTTGCTTTCGGCGACGCACCGGAATTTGGCTAAAGAAGTTGAAGATGGCCGGTTTCGCGAAGATCTGTACTTCCGGCTGGCGGTTTTTGATCTGGAGATTCCTCCGCTAAGAAAGCGGGCTGAGGATATTCCGGCGATTGCGCTGCATTTCATGCGGCAGTATGCGGGGATCAGCCAAAGTTCGGCACACGGTATTTCTGCGGCGGCGCTGCAAATGCTGACGTCGTGGAGTTGGCCTGGCAACGTTCGGGAGTTGCAGAATGTGATCCAGCGGGCTTTGGTTGTCGCCGACGGCACGGATTTGCAGCCTCGGGATCTTCCTGAGAAGATGCGGGGGGCCGCGGGGGCGACGTATGTTCCGGGGGCATCAGAAGGCGTTGGGGCGGAAAGCGGCACGCTGGAAGACGCTTCCCGCAACCTGATGCTCCGGGCCCTGGAGCGATACGCGGGAAATGCTTCGGCGGTGATGCGGGAGCTGAATATTGGCCGGGCGCGGTTCTACCGGATGCTGCGCAAATATGATCTGGAGAGCCGAATAGACGAGTTCCGCCAGGCAAAAGAGTCGGGCAGCGGGAGGGGATAGCCAGATGTACGGGATGATTAACAAGGCTCTTCAGCACATGGTGGTGGAAGCTCATGGCGAGGAGGTCTGGGAGCGCATCCGGACCCGGGCCGGGGTGGAGGTTGAAGTCTTCATCAGCAACGAAGGCTACCCGGATGAGATCACGCACCAGTTGGCCGGGGCCGCCAGCGAAGTATTGCGGGTTCCCGTGGAAGAGGTTCTGCGCACGTTCGCCTCTCATTGGGTTTTGAACACGGCACGGCAGGAGTATGGAGACCTGATGGCGACGGGGGGGCGGACGTTGCGGGAATTCCTGCTGAACCTGCCGGATCTGCATACGCGGGTTGCGCTGATATTTCCGGAACTGCGCCCCCCGGAGTTTGCCTGCAGCGAGGTGACGGCGAACTCGCTTCGGCTGCATTATCGTTCGACGCGGGAGGGCTTGACGCCTTTTGTGGTGGGTCTGGTGGAGGGCCTGGGTGGAATGTTCCAGACGCCGGTAGAGGTTGTGCCGGTGACAGAGGCGCATGGCCCGGGGCGGGATGAGTTTCTGGTTTCGTGGCCGGGTTAGGAGGCGTTCCAGTGGGGCTGTCGTTATCGGCAGACGCCTTCACAAGCGTCTTTCCGTTTCATCTCGCGTTTGATGGGGACCTGCGAATCGTGCAGGCCGGACCGTCGCTGCTGCAACTGTGTCCGGAGGCGCGGATTGGCACATCACTGGGGTCTTTTTGTCGGATTGAGCGACCGAGTGCGGTGGCTACGTTCGAAGAGATCGGCATAAATCACCGGCAGGTGTTTGTGCTGGCTTGCAATGAGGGTCGGCTGCGGTTGCGGGGTCAGATGTTGCCCGTGCCCGAGAGTGGGCTGGTGGTATTCCTCTGTTCGCCGTGGCTGGCATCTCCGGCAGAGATGAGATCGCTGGGCCTGACTCTGAACGATTTCGCGGCGCATGATCAGGTGGTTGATTTTCTGCAGGTTGTGCAATCGAATGTGATTGCGATGACTGATCTGAAGGAACTGGCGGGGCGGCTGGCGGAACAGAGGAAGGCACTGGCCAGCGCCAACGAAACACTGGAGCGGCAGTTTCAGGAATTGCAGACGGCACAGGCCCTGACGCGAAGCATTCTGGAGACCTCGCAGGATGGATTTCTGGTAACCGCACCGGATGGCCGGAGCATCAGTTTCAACCGCCGATTTCTGGAGATGTGGGATATTCCCGGGGAGCTGGAGGACGAAAACGCTCCGGGGGTTTTGCGGGAATATGCGAGGAAGCTGGTGAAGGACCCGGATGGCTTCTCGAAGGGGATTCTTGCGTTGTTAGCGGCACCGGAAGTGGACAGCCACGACGTAGTCCACCTGGTTGACGGGCGGGTTTACGACCGTTACTCAAAACCGCAAAGGACGGGTGACGAGGTAGTCGGCCGGGTCTGGACGTACCGTGATATCACGGAACAGTGGCGCGCCCAGGAAGAACTGCGACTGAGCGAAGAGGGCTACCGGATGGGGGCGGAAGGGGCATCTGACGGAATTCTAACGGTTGATGCATCGGGCCGGATACTGTTTGCGACTGAGGTCTGTGAGTGTATCTTCGGCTATTCGCGAGAGGAGCTGCGGGGCAAATTGTTGACCGACCTGATGCCGCCGGAGTTGCGGGAACTGCACAGGCGGGCGCTGGGACGCTATCTGCAGCCTGGAAGCCGCGAGTTGAACGGGCAGGTGCTGGCGGTGCCAGGTCTGCGCAAGGATGGCAGCCAGGTGCAACTGGAGTTGTCGTTTGGTGAGTCTGTGGTGGAGGGCAAGCTCCGGTTTACCAGCATCGTGCGGGATGTTACGGAGCGGGGAAAGGCGGCGCGGGCGCTGGAGGAGAGTGAGAAGCGGTATCGGTCGGTAGTAAATAATATCCAGGAAGTTGTTTTCCAGACGGATAACACGGGGCGCTGGACGTTGCTGAATCAGGCGTGGATTCAGCTTCGTGGGGAAGCCGCAGCCGCCTGCATGGGGAAGCGGCCCGGGAAATATATCCATCGGGAGGACAGGGAGGGTGCGCTTCGGGTCTTCCGGTCTCTGATGAAGGGAGAGATGGAGGAGGCGAGGCACACGCTGCGGTTCCTGCGGGCCGATGGCGGGGTTCGGTGGGTAGAGGTTGTTGCGCGAACGCTGGTTGACGGCGGGGGGGCCACGCTGGGGACGACCGGGATGCTCACCGATATAACGGACCGAAGAGAGTGGGAACAGCGCCTGGAGAATTCACGTTCGGCAGCAGAAACCGCAAACCTGGCGAAGACGGAGTTTTTAGCGACTATCAGCCATGAGATTCGAACTCCACTGAATGCGATTGTCGGGATGTCCGAACTGATGGCGGATACCGCCATGACCGAGGAACAGAACGACTACCAGTCGACAGTCCGGGCGAGCGCGGAATCATTGCTGCATCTGATTGATGATCTTTTGGACGTTTCGCGGATTGAGGCGGGAAACATTGATGTTTTTGTGGCACCGTTTGATCCGGGGGAGGTCTGTGAGGATGCGATCAGCATTGTCCAGAGCCGGGCGAAGCAAAAAAATCTGGGGCTCTATCTTTGGCAGACAAGAGCTCTGCCACCATTCGTGATCGGGGACCGAAATCGGGTCCGCCAGATTCTGATTAACCTGCTGACGAATGCAATTAAGTTCACGACGGAGGGTCAGGTAACGCTGGAACTCGATTGGACGATTGAACCCGATGAACTGGTGGGTTTGGCATTGCGGGTTCGGGATACAGGGCCGGGGATTGCAGAAGGGGACAGGGAGCGGATCTTTGGGAAGTTCGTGCAACTGGGGCCGGCTTCGCGATTATCCAGAGGGACTGGACTGGGACTTGCCATATCGCGATCTCTGGCAACGGCAATGGGGGCGGAGATTGGGGTTGAGTCGACCCCGGGCAGCGGGAGCATGTTCACGTTGGGGATGACTCTGCCGCGGGCGGCGAAGCGCCCTGTGGAGGAGCTGCTGTTCCTGGAGAGATGCAAGAGCCAGGCGGTGTTGGTATTAGCGCAGCCTCGGTCAGAGTGGGTACTTCGGGCAATGCTGGGGGCGTGGGGGCTGCATCCGGAGTTTCGTAGCGACGCTGCAGAGGCGGCGAAGCGCCTGCGGGAGAAGCGGTTCGATTTGTTTGTAGCAGACGCGGCGCTCGACTGGCAGCAGGATGGGGCGAAGGAACTGGGTGGGGTGCTGGCGGAGGCAAGCCTGACTCGGATACTGCTCCTTCCCCGGCAGGGAAGCAACGGCCGGGAATGGAGCGAGCGGTTTTCGGAAGCGCAGATCCTTGAGGCACCGGTACTGCCATCGCGGCTCCAGAGGGCTTTGCGGCGCGCGATGGGGGAAGCTGAGTCTTTAGTCGCCCCCGTGCACCTGCCCCTCACAGGCAAGGCTGCCGGGCCGAGGCTGCTGGTGGCGGAGGATAATCCGGAGAACCAAAGGCTGATTCAGCGGATCCTGGAGGGCGCGGGTTACCAGGTAGATGTTGCGTCCGATGGCGGCACCGCTGTCGAGATGGCTGCTGAATTTCACTATGACGCAATTTTGATGGATTTCCATATGCCGGTTTTGGATGGCTTTGAGGCGACGGCTGCGATACGGCGGGGAGAGGGTTCGGGAGACAGAGTCCCGGTGATTGCCCTGACGGCACATGCCTTGCCCGAGTATCGGGAAAGGTCGCTGGCGGCGGGCATGGACGGGTATCTTACCAAACCGGTGCTGCGGGAGCACCTGTTGAACATGCTGCGGGAGAAGATCGATTCGCGACCGCTGGTTCTGGCTGTGGATGATGACCCCTTCATGCTGCAGGTTTACCGGGCGCATGTGAAATCGACGGGTGAGTGGAGGCTGATAACCGCGTCGGGGGCCGCAGAAGCGGTGGAGGTGTTCGACCACAACAACGTGGCTTTGTTGCTGGTGGATGTGGAGTTGGGGGCGTCGAATGGTTTGGATGTGGCGCGGCACGTCCTTTCGGCGGCCAGAACTCCGGTGCCCGTGGTAGCGGTTTCGGGGCGTACAGGTGAGGATATTGCCCGGCTGGCAAGGACGGCCGGGTGTGTGGATCGTCTGGAGAAGCCATTCCGGAAGGAGACTCTGCTGGAGACGATGCGGCGGTACGCGCCCCATGCAGCCCATACGCAGGTCGCAGATTGTGTGGAGGTAGATCCGGATTTGGCAGATCTGATACCTGGGTATCTGAAAGACATTCGGGCGACTGCGGCAAAGATGTCGGGGCTGGCGGGACGTGGTGATTTGGAGGCAGTGAGAAGACTGGCTCACCAGGTGAAGGGCTCGGGAGGCGGGTACAACTTCCATACGGTGACGGCGATGGGGCGGGCGATTGAAGCCAGCGCGATAGCAGGGGATGGGGCCGGGGCCGATCGGGTGATTGCCCTGTTGGAGAAATACGTAAGCACGGTGCAGTGGAAGCCGCGAGCTGCGAGAGGTTGACTCGGGCGGGCCTTTAGCAGCACGGTACAATTTTCGCATCGTGATGAGAACTCTGGCTGGACTGATTTTACTGGCGGGTTACGCCGTCGCCGACAATTATCCGCGGCAGATGGGCGTGGATGCTTTGCACTATGTGTTTCGCGTGACTTTGGGCGAGAACGGGGATGAGATCGCCGGTGAAGCAACTGCGGATATTCGTTTTTTGAATGCCGGCGTGCGGACGGTTTCGCTGGACCTGGCGAACGTGGCCGGGGGTAAGGGCATGGCGGTTGCCGGGGTGACCTCTAAGGGGGCTGTGGTTCGGTTTACGCACCAGAACGACGTTTTGGTGCTTTCGGTGCCGGGAATCGTGGCGGCAGGTGAGCGCAGGCAGTTCACTGTCCGGTATCGGGGGACTCCCGCGAGTGGCCTGGTTGCGTCAAAGAACCTGCATGGCGATCGTGGAGTTTTCA
>Ga0114966_10005522_pt1 | contig 10689 bp, 12 predicted proteins | sample M_130207_XF_Meta_FD_87029 | JGI IMG/M metagenome (GOLD analysis project Ga0114966, IMG submission 87029) | Freshwater microbial communities from Lake Montjoie, Canada to study carbon cycling - M_130207_XF_MetaG | ecosystem: Environmental > Aquatic > Freshwater > Lake | place: Lake Montjoie...
GCAGCATCACCTGTTTAGCAGTCACTATATCCGAAAACAGCGTTTCCGTCTTGTCCGCCTCCTCCCCCTCCGACACAGATATAATCCACGGTTTGCACGGACGAGATAGTATTAGAAAATGAGGCCGTGTATGTCCCCGCCGTTGTAAACGAACATGTCGTCGTGGTGGCGGCGTCGTTGATATTTACGTTCAAGAAATACGGCTGTGTTGACCCCACGCCGTAGCACTCGATGATCTTTTTGGGGATGGTTATGGTCAACACCAGTACATAGGGGTTGGTGGTGCTTAAAGCATACGACACGTACTTGTTGGCCGAGAACGTCTGGTTGTGAATTATCAGAGTACCGTTGAGGGCGTCCTCAAACGTGATATTGTACTCGGGACAGTTCTTGTTGGCCTCGGTGTAATCCAGCGTTAACGTGGATGTTCCTGAAATATTGCCTTGGGTCGTAAACTGCCAAACACGGCGGAGCGACGCGGAGGACGGAAGGGACGCCGTGACAAAGTATTCCGAGGTGATAGTGGAGGAAGGCGTCACGGTAACTCCCTGGAGGTAGACGGCGAGGTTGTTTCTGGATGGCTGGCATCCACTGACGTCTCCCATAATGTAATATTTTTTTACTCTTTATCATGGAGTAAAAAAGAAAAGTTTTGAAAATTGGAACGTTTTGTGCATGCATGTCCGAAATAATGTTTAGTGTAAAATTTTTTTGGGACCGACCACCTCCACGAAAGCCATTACTACTGGCAGTCGTTCTTCCGGAAGATGTTGCAGAAAAAAGAAACATGGGACACCACCAACATCGCCACCAACATCCACTTCGGGTAACCTATACACCAAGCTTTAGGTAGATTATTTTGTTATGACATAACAAAACTTTACATTTCTAACACAATAAAACAAATAAATCAGTCAGTCATTACGACGACGAGGGAGGTTGCTGTTGTTGCTGGGCCGACGCCACCATGGTATTGAGGTTGCCAATGATGGACTGGAGGCTCCCAAACATCTTGCCCAAGTCCAAATCACCCTTGGTCAGTCCCTGGTTCATAGTGTCCAAGAGCTCCGTGGCAATCCCCGAGCTAATGAGCTTGGTCATCATCTCGGCGGGATTATTGGCGGTCGAGGGGTCAACCTGGCTTCCCACCTTGTTGAAGATATTGGTGAGAAATTCCTCCTCGTTGCCCGTTCCCTCCTTGCTCTTTTTCTTCTCCTGCTCCTCCAGCAGCATCTTCTTGGCCTGGGGGTCCAGGACGGCGAGGATGGTCCCCAGGTGCTTCCAAATGACCTCTTTTTCGGAAGCGTCCGCCCTCTTAAACACGTCGACCATGTCAATAAACACCTTGTCACTGTATCGGATAATGTGTTCTTGACACACATCAAAATTCTTGGTCATGATGGCCTCCTCGTTGGCCTTGACGAAATCATGGAAACAACGGATGTGCTTCCGGATGGGCTCCTCGTGGACGATGCCAGTGTTTTCCAACAGGTGGGCATACAGGAGCAACGACTTTTGCTCGTTGCCAAAATTCTCATTGAGGTCCTTGATAAAACTGCAAATGCACTTGAAAATCAGCACGGTGGAATCGGTCGATGACATTCTTCTCTAATTTTTAGTATACATTTTCTGCCTTTAAGCCATTATTTTTGTTACGAGGACTCTTGGAGCAAGGCCACAAGAAAAGTAGAGGTAATGGACAGAGAGGAGGGTGTGGAACCGATTCCGGGGATGGGTAGGTTGCCCGACGAAAGAAAAGATTCGTTGATACCGTAGACGAACCACGTATAGGTTTTAAGGTTGATGTAGAATGTGGCTCCCGTTACTCCAACGAACGTGAGTGTGTTTTCGTCGAAACCGTACTCGGCGTTGTTCGAAAGGTCTCGATTCACACGATTAAAGCCCATACAGAAAGAAACGTTGTTGTAGGACTCGAGGGTCAAGGGATACGGAGCTTGAGGGACGCCTCCGTTGACCCCCTGGACCTTGGGGGACAAGAAAAAACCAGCGCTTTCCGATTTCCACCCAAGGGGTGTTGGACCAGGACACTTGGAAGGGTATAGGGACTTGGCCACAAATCGTAGTAGCTTTCCCATATCCTGGATGGAGGACACGAGAGGAGCGTTCCCGAGGGGCGTGCATCCTGGTATCGCGGTCCTGTTATAAAAGATCCCCGAGATGACCCTAGAGTTCCCGTCTTCTGCAAAATCGGAATCCCAAACGAGTGGTCCCGGTCCCGAAGTGCCCGCGATAGCCCGATATCCTTGTGCGCACTGGTATCCGAGCCATGTGGGAATTACATCGGGTACGGTAATTGCGGTGAGACCTAGGGAAGGCGACCTTCGCCAGCTGTCGTCCGTAGTATTTATATTATCCTCGGGCAGATTCTGCTGGAAGAGGATATAACTACGGGTCATGTGTAGGGGGTCGAAAATATTTTTCTGGGCAAAATCTGCGTAATTGGAAAACCCGTATTGGGGGAGAGCCATATCGAGTATTTTTCCAAGAAAGAAATAGGATATATCGTACATGGTATTGTAACGACGAACCTCGTAGGGGAGCGCGTCCACGAGATACGAACCGGGAGGAAACAGGGCGGGGAGGACACCGTCGCGATTCAACTTGACAACATCAGCGACACCTGAACAAAGCGCTTCTGCGACGGTAGACGACGCACTATACACCTTGCAAATAGGGGTCAACGGTGTTCCGTCAAGCATCGCCTTGTAACAGGTGTAAAACTGGATAAGGCTTCCCAATCCCTGTACATTATTGGTTTGCACAACCTTCTGGACCGAGGCTGGATTTGTAAAGTAGGAGAATGCAAAACTGGTCAGGAAAAAAATATCGTCAGGAAGACCGATACTAAACTGGAGGAGCTGACCAATGGTTACCGTTTCCCATGAAAAGGTGCCTATTGTCGAAGTATAGCTACCGGGTTGTGGAAAAAGAGCTTGGTTTGTGACGGTAATACCGGTAAAATACGTTCCTTTTCCATAAAATACATCGGGTGCGATGGAAAACAGTGTATCCGTCGCTTTTATATACCCTCGTTCCATCATCATCGTGCAAACGAGACCGGTGAGGAGTTTTGACACGGAACCCCAGGAATACAAAGTCTCGGGAGAAAATGAATCACCGGAAGAATTGGAGGAACCGCTTTCTCTAAAAATTTTCTTTTTATCTTTTTCTCCATAAAAGAACGCTCCTTTACGGTTTTGTGCATATTGGTCGAGTGTTTGTTGGATGGACATCTCTCTCTCTATATATGCGCAAGAAAAAATTGATGTGAATTGTCCATATTCTTTATCATCATGATTATGTTCCGATAAAGTTTGGATTACAAATAAAAAACCTTTTTTATTTTTGCGGAACAACAGGGACCATGAACATTACGGAGCTTCCGGACGACATTCTCCAACAACTATTTCTCTACTCGAGTTTCTACCCGCTTCACGCGCTCCGTTATCCATTAAAGGATGTGATGGAAAAGCTACGACTTCGACCCAAAAATGTCCGCTGGTTATGGGATGATAGGAAGAACCAATACGTACCCTTCAAGTTCCAATTGTGTGAAAATAGCACCGCCGTCCTCTACATAAAAGGCCTGGTCTATCGCTCCTCCTCGGAAGGATGGGTACGATTTTCGAGCAACTGTTATTCCCCACAAGAGTACCAGACCTATTTTCGGGAGGAGGCGACACCGGACATGGCACCGCGAATCCATACGAGCGAGGATCCGCGACTTGAAATCAGCTACCGAGGAAGACGGTTTCCACAACCTATCCCCTTTCAAGAGGGTCAACCGGTAGACGTCATGGATAGTATCGGGGAATGGTGGAAAGGCTCCATGGTGGCGTGTCAAGACAATAAAATCCTGTATCATTCCGAGGGGTGGAATTCAAAGTGGGACATGTGGTACCCCGTGGATTCTCTCCATGTCGCACCCCTTCATTCCATCACACGGGAGTGGAGGTCGACGCTTCGAGAGGGAGACATGGTGGATTTCAAGCATCAGGGCCAGTGGTATGAAGCCCAAATCTGTTCACTGGTGGGAAACACCGTGACGGTAAAGTATTCCAAATACGGGAAACCTGAAACGGACGACGTGGAATTATCGAGTGAACGACTCATGTTTTATGGCGCTCATACATGGTCTTATCGAAGCCCGTTTCGCGTGTCGAATGTGACGTGGAAAGATGAAGAGGGCATCGAGGTCTACCAGTACCGTCTCCGAGGAAACGTTAGCAGCAAGACAGTGCTTGTAGACCGTCTTTTATCGGAAGCGGAATCACGAGCACTTTTTTCCGAAACAGACTTGTAATAATTTGCATTCTTTATTTCAATCAAGGCAAAAAATAAAGAATAGTTGTTTCTTTTGCGGAATTGCTTTTTGACAACCTTTTGGTAAAAAGCAGGAAATGTATGGTAATACATTTCCACAATGTTTTCGCCTTTCTTTTATTTTCCAAATTGTTGTTTATTCTTTCTTTCTAATTATCCAAGTTTCAAAATGTGTCTGGTGCTTCAAACTGTGTCTGACACTGTAGCTTATTCTTCCTCTCCTTGGACCTCTTATGAAACCTCTCCGACTTGCTCCCGTCCTTCTTCTTCTTGGAGACCTTGAGAGGGCGTAGATACGCGGGACGCTTGATGTTCTTGTCTATCTTCTTTTTCCTCTGTTGCTTCGTCTTGTCCCCCTTGACCTTGTGCTTCTTTCCGATGGCACCGAGCTTGATGCGGGTGGAGCGATGGGTGTAGAATTGACCGGCCTTGCGACGCTTCACCGCGTCCTGTTGGCGGTCAAACGATTCCTCGAACCTGATAATATCCATTCTACAGATAAAAAAACAAAGATTGAGTATATTTAGTGGGGGAATTCATCACCCTAGAATAAGGGAAAAAAAAATACATATCATTTTTTCATGTCAATTGACGAGGAAAAAATCATTTTTTTCGAAACGATTCCATCATCATGACACAATCACAAATGTCATCTTTTTTGGGGAACTGGTCGAGCCAGTCCAGCGCCACGGGGTCGTCTTTTAACACATTGTCGGTGACGTGCTGGACCGTCCATTTCTTCCTCTCGGGCTTGGAAAGGCCATGAGCGCCAAACGCTTTTGTTTTATGGTACGACGGGTATTCGAGAACTTTAATGCATGGATGTTGCATGAGAAAAAACGCATACACAAACACGGCGACCTTGGTCGCCCGGATGTTCATGCGGTTCATCTGTTGTTCGATGAGCACGGTGTGCACACCACGGTAATCTAATGACTGGAGGTAGTCAAGCAACAACGAGTACAAATCGACGGTTTTTAGGTTGGAACCAAAGTCGTGGCAGTCCATGGATACCAACTCGGAAACCTCGGAAGTGTGTGAAAAAGTTCGCATCTTGGCCCATGCAAAATGATGGATGCCGATATCAAACGCCATCATCATTGTTTGATTTGCCATTTTTTTTTTCTGCGAGGAATAATAAAACAAATGTTTTATTTCTACGATTCGCAATCGTTTAATATAGTGAATTGTCCACCGCCACGTTTTAAAGAGAAGGAGAAAACAGGCTTTTATCACCTACGAAAACTATCGTGCCTCCCCACCATTAAAAAAAATTTTACCGATGCCAACATGATGCGCTCGCTGTCGTGTTTCCTGCAATGGGTCGTCTACACCTCCACCGCAAAGAACGACGCAAAACCGAAAGAAATCCCCTTCTTGCAACAAATCCACTGGATACAAAACGCCATCACCAAGGGAAAAAAGGGGGGAAGCGGTGCCGTGGAATTTTCCATGGCGTTTGACCAACGACTCGAGATTACCGTCAAGAAAGCCCTGTATAGTACCGACGGTCCTGAAATGGTGCACGAATATATCGTGGCGCTGTACGGCACCAATCATTTGCGACACGTCTGCCCCAATTTTGCCTATACGTTTGCCCTCTACCAATCTCCATCCAAGATTGTGAGACTGGCGATGGAAAAAATCCCGGGACCCCAGATTGTCGAGTATCTCCGTAAGCTTCATTCGGAACCGTTTTCCGAGGCTTTTATCCACAAATTCTTAAAGGTTTGGGTCCAAATCGTGCTCGGTCTCGAGGTTGCCCAAGAAACCTTGTTCTTTACGCATTTCGACCTCCACGGACAAAACGTTCTTGTACGCCCTGCGGACCATCCGGTCCCTTACCTGGAGTTTCCCGTCATGGACCAGGTGTATCGGTTGGAAAACGTGGAGGAGGTCGCGACCCTTATCGATTTCGGGCATTCCACGATTCGTTACGACAAGGGATTCGTGGGACAGACCAAGAACGGCTTTCCCGAGTACGGCATGTACCCGTTTTACGTACCGGGTGCGGACCTTTTCAAGCTCATGGCGTATTTGTGGTCGTACCTTTATACCAAATCCTATGGTGCTTCGTCGACAAGTACAGACGCTTCCACTAATAGATCGCGTATCGGGACATTCTTCCAGTTTTGTCTCGATAAATTCTATGGGGTGCAGACCACGGACCCCCAAAAATCAGCGACGTACGTCTCGATGAAAAAATTGGAGGACACCTACTACAACGGGACCACCCTCCCTTCGGCATTTTATTCCCCGTACGACATGCTCCGATTCCTCGAGAGCCGAAAAACCGAAATCTTTGCCATCCTGGGTATCCAGGCGTACCCTTGGAAGGTTTCCCCAATCTCCCAATCCTTTACGCTGTACAGGACGTTGAGGTACCGCAAGAAGGAAACGTACGAATGCTACCAGGACCTTTTCTGTAGCACTGTTCTCGAGGCCATGCCACAAAACCTCTACCATCTCACGACGGTCGACACCAACCCTGGTTTGACACAGGCCCAAGCCGACCTTATTTTTGCAAAAACCGTCCCTCTTCTGAAGCGTCAAAACATGGCGCAAATCAACGCGTTCCTGGAACCGAACAACGTGTGGTCCTTGTTTACCAAGTATGTGGAATTCAAGATGACCGAATCCAGGACCAAACGCATCCCGTTTTCTCGGGACATGACCACCTTTATTTATTTCTACCGAGCGTATGTCTGCGTTTTGGGTTATAAAAGTTTTCTTTCTACATAAAAAGTAAAAATGAGCTGTTTGTTCCAGTCGTTATCCGCGTTTATCCAGGGCACCGACGCCGCGTCTTTGCGACATATTCTTGCCGACTACATGGAAAAAAACCCGGTCCTCTACGACAATGAAAGAATGTCCGATATTGTCCAATGGGAAGAAGGACGACCATCGCTTCCACAATACGTGGCTCGAATGCGCCTGCAGTCGACGTGGGGAGGCGCCATCGAAATCAAGGCCTTTTGTGATTTGTTCCATGCGAGCGTGTCGGTGCTCGTCCTACGGGACGGAAAAACGGTCGAGTTCAAGCCTTCTCCACCAGGTGCTACGGCTGATGCTTCGGCTTTCGCTTCGGCTGGTGCTACGACTGGTGCTACGACATCAGAACCCCTTCAATTCGTTATTTCATGGAACGGCTTTCATTACGAACCGGTCTTTACTTGACAGAGTCTTTTACTTGACAGAGTCTTTTACTTGACAGAGTCTTTTACTTGACAGAGTCTTTTACTTGACAGAGTCTTTTACTTGACAGAGTCTTTTACTTGACAGCGTCTTTTACTTGACAGAGTCTTTTACTTGACAGAGTCGTTTACTTGACAGAGTCTTTTACTTGACAAGTCGATAGATCTGTGTATCGTTACGACGCGTGATCCGGATAATGTCTCCTTTCTGGAAATGGTAATAACGGACCACGGGGTCCGTCCGCAAAAGGGCCGGCAAAGATGTCCCAAATTTTTGTTTTATTTTCGTCGCTTCCGCACTGTCTAGTTTATCGTGCTGACAAAAGTACCGGAATGACGTCAAATCGTACTGCAACTCTTTCAGCTCAAACAGCTCGATCTTGAACTGATACAAATTATCGATAACCTTGCGTGTGCTCGACGTCACCGTGCTTTGGTATATGATGATGCCGTGCTCGACGCCATTGGTTTCCAGCATGTGGATAAATTCCTTGATGGAATCGATATTGAGCTTGTCGAAGCAAAAATACCATACGAGGACGGTAGATCCCGTCGCGTTTTGAAACAAATACGCCACCGCCGACTCTCCCAGCGGTAATTTGGTGTCAAAGCCCCGACGTTCGAGCATGAGCTCCGTGTACCGGAAGCACTGGTCCCATTTGTTCTCCATTCTTGTTTTTGTTGTTGTTGCTACGCCTAATTTCATTTAAAAAAAAAATTTCACTTTTTAATAAATATGGCGGGGGAAATGAATGAATATTTCGAAATTGAGGACGACGAAGAAGAAAATAGTACCTTTTCTCTTCTTCGCCTTGTCGAAACGCTTATTGAAAACAGGCTATTCCGCCAAACCGTAGAGAATAGCATGGAAACGTACAATCATGAACTCTTTCGAAAACGAGACGACGTCCGTCTCTCGACCGAAGGGTCGCCGTGGACCGCCGAAGAAGACGCTGCGTTGTCGTCGGAAGAAGAAAAAAAGTGCTACATATGTCTGGAAACGATCGAGGTAGGCAACATGGTGGTCCGACTGGAATGCAAGCACCGTTTCCACCAAGGATGCGCCGAAGAGGCGGTTGCCCACCAGCATTTCCGGTGCCCCTTGTGTCGACAGGCCATTCCGACGCACGATGTGACACCAGCAGAAACCAACAGCAGTGGACATCGGGTCCAATTCCCCGAATAAACGTAATTACATTATACACAATATTACTCACCACATTCAACAATTGCACCGTTGTCACGTTTATTACATTTCGAAGCCGTAAACCGAGTACAATTTTCTTTTGTTCCACAATTGTTATCACAATTTAAATAGCATTTATTCAACCCCCAATTAAAACTACATCGACCACCTCCACAGCAATTTCCGTAGTTGGTGCAGTAGCATGCAGGTTTAGGGTCTGGGGGTAGTGCCTGACACAGGCAACTACAGTCCTTGATGCTAATGTCCAAGGAAAATGGAACCGCGTTTTCTATCGTGGATTCCTTTTTTTCAAGATTGGAAAGGGAACAAAATTTATTTTTTAAAATAAAAAGCGAAAGAGTGTTACTATCCTCGTTGTACAAACGTTTCACCCCGTAACGGGCTACTCTTGTTTGTCTTTTCACGCTCGCAAAGCCGTTCATCCATTCAGGATCCAGAAGAAAAGCGGGAACGTCTCCATCATTGGGAAAGGTGAGGTCGATGATATAGTCTTCTACGGAGGGTAAAAGGCGTCCATTGATTTGTAACACAAGAATGGGTTTTTCTTTTTCTTCAAAATCGTTCACTGTGGTGGGAACCTTGGACACATAGCTGTAACTTATGAAGCCGTTGTTATTCCTGAATGTTTGGGTGTAGTCCGTGTAATAGTACGCAGCGTTTGCCATTCTCTCTATTTTTATGAATTATTTATTTTTTTTCATAAAAAAATAAATATAAAGATACCAAAAAATGTCATCTTTATTATCATCAAATTCCACAAGCCATATAGAGAACACCCTACAATCAGGAGATACAGGACCTACAGGACCTACAGGGCCGACGGGGAGACGGGGACCGAGAGGTTATCACGGATACATGGGCTTTCCCGGTCCACCTGGATGGCCAGGACAAGACGGTGCCCAAGGCCCGTCGGGACCCACCGGACCCCAAGGACCTGCAGGGTCACTCAACGTCGGTTCCACGGGCAACGGAAATATTGTCGTTTACGACCCGTTGACGGACCGTGCATTCTATTCCGATATTGCGAGAGTCACGGACACGTCGGTTCTTCCTACGCAGGATAACATTTATTCATTGGGAGCCACGGGTGCCCGTTGGAAAGAATTATATATTGGTCCGGGAACTATCGATATCAGCGGACCCACCGGATCTGTCAATCCAGGCGAGATTGGTTCGAATCTGTCGGGGATTGTGTACACCCAGTTCGGATTTGCGTCTCCCTTCTTGAACGTGGGTCCGAATATCGACCCTACCGCACCTCTAGGAACGTTTGGAGGATGGAATATATCCGGGACGGGACCGTCGGGACCCTCCGGAACTGTAGAGCCTTTCAATGACCTGGTCGCGCAATTAATTGACCCTATCACAGGGGGGCTGACAGGTCCTATTTATTCACTGATTTATGGAAAAACTGGTAATACCGGTCCTACCGGTGATACCGGCCCTACTGGAAACACGGGTCCTACTGGTAACACGGGTCCTACTGGAAACACGGGCCCCACTGGTGATACCGGACCGACTGGTAACACGGGTCCTACTGGAAACACGGGTCCTCTACAGGCAACACAGGTCCCACTGGAAACACGGGTCCTACTGGAAATACGGGCCCTACGGGCAACACAGGACCCACTGGGAACACGGGTCCTACTGGCAATACAGGACCTACTGGAAATACCGGCCCTACTGGGAACACGGGTCCTACTGGAAACACAGGCCCCACTGGTAACACCGGTCCTACTGGCAATACCGGTCCTACGGGCAACACAGGTCCTACTGGAAATACAGGTCCTACTGGGAACACAGGTCCCACTGGAAATACCGGCCCTACGGGCAACACGGGCCCCACTGGTAACACAGGACCTACTGGTAGTACCGGTCCTACTGGCAATACCGGACCGACTGGTAACACCGGTCCCACTGGAAACACGGGCCCCACTGGTGATA
>Ga0114966_10005523_pt1 | contig 10689 bp, 12 predicted proteins | sample M_130207_XF_Meta_FD_87029 | JGI IMG/M metagenome (GOLD analysis project Ga0114966, IMG submission 87029) | Freshwater microbial communities from Lake Montjoie, Canada to study carbon cycling - M_130207_XF_MetaG | ecosystem: Environmental > Aquatic > Freshwater > Lake | place: Lake Montjoie...
GATCACCGCATGGAAGCGGAGCGAGTCGCCGGGAACGGCATCGAAGTGAAAGTCGGCATTCGCCACCTTCGCCAGCACCACGCGACGATTGTATTCGATGGCGTCGGCGACGAGCAGACCGGCCGTCTGCGCCATCCCCTCGACGATGAGGGAATTGGGCATCAGGGCCGCACCGGGAAAGTGGTCGTGCATGTGCTCCTCGGCCAGTGAAACATTCTTCACGGCCGTGGCATGCTTGCCACGAATGAATTCATCGAAACGGTCGATCCAAAACCAGCGCATGGCACGCTTTCAGAGGGGCCCTCCTTCCGATCGCGGGAAGGAGACGGCAATCGGGAAACGCGGAGGATGAGCGGGGGGATCAGGCAGCCAACTTACCCTGCACGTAGCGGACCATGTCCTCCACGGTGAGCGTGTTCGCGAAATTCTGCACGCTGGGGTTCGCCTCGAACTTCGCCAGATCGACGAATGGCATTCGGGACTTGAGGGCGGCGATGCCGGCCGCATTCACCTTGCCATTGGTGACGAACTCCGAACTCGAGAGGACGTCCTCCGGGAAGAGTTCGCCGCGCGGGATCTTGATCCCGAACGACTTTTCAAGACGGAAGACGATGTCGAGGAAGTCGATCGACTCGGCCCCGAGATCGCCGACCATCGTTGCCGTCGGGGAGACTTCGTCCTCATCGACCCCGAGGGCGTCCACGAGGGCGGATTTGACCTTCTCGAAAATTTCATCGCGCGACGGCATCGACATGGCACCTTGCAAAACGAGGAATGGGAATCATCGGTACAGCAGACGGTTGTAATGTCGACCCGCCCCCATGGGAACCCGAACTCCGTTTCCCCAGCCCGCGCAACCGAAAAACCCGATCAAAACCCGCGAAACAGGGTGGGCTAGCGGGCGGTGAAAGCGGCCGGCGGGCTGCGCGAGAGCGGGCGTTCCCCCTCTTGGCGAGGGAAAAGAACGGGGGAGTTTTCCCGGAACTGACCGTCAGCGGGCCAGCGCAGCGGTGTCCGCGGCCGCCCCGACCGGGGCCGCGATCGCGGCGGCGTGGCCACCATAGACCACCGGCCTGGCGCCGCCGCCGGGCCGGGCGGCGGGGTGGAGAATCGTCCAGAGTTTCCGGAGCTCGGACCGCACCCGCGCATCGACGGCATCGCCGTAGGGCATCCGGTCGGCGAGGTTGTATCGCTCGAGCACCAACCGGGCGGTGAGGCTCGTGCGGTCGCCAATCGTGCCGCTGGCCTTGATCTTGGTCGTCGTCTCGTCCTGCGCCGTCACCTCGGCGTTGACGGTGAGCACCTTGCCCGGCTCGACGAAATCGCCGTACTTCACGTTCTTGGCCGAGCGGAGAACGACGATGCTATGGGCGAAGTCCTCGCCCAGCCGGATCGTCCAGGCTGCCGCCTGCGTCATGGCTTCGAGCATCAGCACGCCCGGCATCACCGGGAACCGGGGGAAGTGGTCGGCCAGATACTCCTCGGAGAGGGTCAGCGTCTTGATGGCGGTGATGCTCTTGCCAGGTTCGATGGCGACGACGCGGTCGAGCAGGGTGAAACGCATGAGAATTCCGTTGCGATGTGAGAGTGGGCCGGAAGGATGCCCGTCCCAGGGACGGTCACAGGCTGTTCGGGCCGATCGGGCCGATCGGGCCGCGAACGGACCTGCGGGAAGGCATCGACGTGCGGCGGGCGAATCCCTTCACGAGCCGGCAGTATAGGAAATCCGCTCCGCCCCACAACAAGCGTCGTGTCCTTTTCCGGCCGATTTCCCCCTTCTGCCAAGCTGACAGCCGTCACCATCGATGCGACCCCGCAGGCTTCGCAAGCAGGCCGGCACGGCACGGCTTTTTTCGGCTTTCCGGCCGATCGTCCGGCGACCGAGACCGGCGAAACAGGTTCGGCACGCTCTTTGCAATTCCAATTCCGCCGTTCGGTCCCATTTGTTTTTTGCCACCGTCGCTGCGAATGATTCGAGCGCTCCAGGGACGGTGGCGTCCTTCACACCATCTCCAGGAGCCATGCCATGCCGACCTACCGTCTGGGATTCGCGCACCCGCTGGACCAACTGCGCGACGAATTCGATCGGATGTGGGAAACACTATCGGCCGCGCCGCCGCTGCCGCGGGGCCGGAGCGTCCAGCCACGCGGTGAAACGTATCCCGCGCTCAACGTGAGCGAGAGCGACGACTGCATCACGGTCGAGGCCGAGCTTCCGGGAATCGGATCGGAAGACATCGACATTTCCGTGACGGGCGACGAACTCGTCCTCAAGGGCTCGCGGCCGGATGCGGAGGCCGGAACGACGGCGGCGGGCTCGGGAAACGGGGGGCCGAAGCCCTCCGTCACCTGGCATCGCCGCGAACGTGGCACCGGAGCCTTCGAGCGCCGGCTGTCCCTGCCGGTCGCGGTCGACGCCCAGCGGGTGCAGGCCAAGCTCGTCGATGGCGTGCTCACCGTCACCTGCCCCAAGGCGGCCGAGTGCCAGCCCCACAAGGTCGAAGTGCGGTCGGCGTGACGGCACCGCCGTCGGCCCCCTGCCGGACTGAAGATTCCCATCACCAACCCGAGAGAAAAAGGAGAGAGTCCCATGACAACGCAGACGCAGGCCGCCCCCGGGCGGACGCCGGAGACAGGGGTCCGCAGCCAGATCGAACCGCCTGATCCCTTTCAGCCCGCCGTCGACATCCGCGACAGCGGGGCCGCGGTGACGCTCGTCGCCGACGTTCCGGGAGCCCGGACCGACGGGATCACCGTCGCCTTCGAGGAGGGCGTGCTCACCGTGGAGGCGGCGGTGGCGGCCCGCCAACTGCCGGGACGCATCGTGCAGCGGGAGTACGGCATCGGCGACTACCGGCGGATGTTCCAACTCGGCAACGGCTTCGACGCGTCGCAGATCGTGGCGGAGTATCGCAATGGCGTGCTCACGATCCACGTGCCGCGACTGGCGGCGGTGCGGCCGCGGAAGATTGAGGTCCGCCCGGCCTGAGGCGGCCGCCGTCCGGCGTCGGACGACGCAACGCTGTGTTGATGATCGATGACCGGTGCCGCGTTCGGCATCGGCGATGGAATTGTTTTCCCTTGTACCGTTGAAAAGGAGATGCTCATGAGTCTGATTCCTTTTCGCATGAAGCGCGCGAGCGGGCTGGAACCCGGTGGCTTGGCCACAATGGCCGATTTTCGCAACGAGATGAACCGCCTCTTCGAGGGCTTCTTCAACCGGCCGCTGGCGACACTACCGTCGTGGCTCGGGACGAGCGAGCCCGGCCAGTGGCTGCCGGCGATCGACCTGTCGGAAACCGACACCCAGATCCACGTGCGGGCCGAACTGCCGGGCATCGACCCGAAGGACGTCGACGTGAGCGTGTCGGAAGACCGGCTGGTGATCTCGGGCGAGAAGAAATCGTCGACGGAGCAGGCGGGCGAGGGCTGGATGCACCGCGAAAGCCACTTCGGCGGCTTCAGCCGCGCGATCCCGCTGCCCGAGGCGGTCGAGCCGTCGAAGGTGACGGCCCGGTACGACAAGGGCGTGCTGATGGTGGAATTGACCAAGGCGCCGTCGAGCGCCTCGCGGAAGGTTCCCGTGCTCACGCAGTGATCGAGCGGACGCGCCGGCAAGCATTCCGGGGCCGCGGGGGGCGGAAGTCTCCCGCGGCCCGTTTTGCTTCCATTCCACCGCATGCCAGCCGCCTGCTTCCGCGTCACGCGGCGGCAGGCCCCGCAGGAACTGCCGGCGGACGGCGGTGGACCTCTATACTGTCCGCTCGTCGCTGGACGATCGCGGGCACCACGCAGGCTGTTTCCTCTCCCCTCATGCCCCTCCTCATCGAATCACGCTCCGCGACCACGGCAGCCGTTCCCCTGTCGATCGACCTGTCCGGCATCACGCCCGACCGCGTTGCGGCATTGACCGCGGCCGAGATCGCCCGGCTGCCGGTGACGGCGGATGGCTGCCGAAGACCGCTGGGAACGCTCTTCGCGGTCAGCGGCGATCCGGCTGACGGCCGCATCGACTGCGGCGGCGATTTTGCGCGGGTCCACCGGGTCGGCGCCGGCATGGCCTGGGGCGCGATGGTGGTGGGAGGCGACGTTGGCCGCCATGCCGGCGAGGGAATGTCCGGAGGCTCGCTCACGATCGCCGGAGACGCCGGTGACTGGCTCGCCGCGGAAATGACCGGAGGCAGCGTGCGGATCGGCGGGCGGGCGGGCGACAACGCCGCGGGAGCCCTGCCGGGAAGCGACGTCGGCATGCGGGGCGGCGTGGTCGTCATCGGCGGCGACGCGGGCTGTCTCGCGGGAGCGCGGATGCGGCGGGGATTGCTGGCGATCGGTGGAGACTGCGGCGAGGCGGCCGCCTTCGAGATGAGGGCCGGCACCGTGCTGGTGGCCGGCCGGGCCGGCCGGCGGGCCGGCATGGGCATGCGGCGCGGGTCGCTGATTTTCCCGGGGCCGATTCCGGAGGTGCCGCCCACGTTCACGCGGGGCACGGTCTGGACGCCGACGGTCCTGCGGCTGCTGGCAGGTCGGTTGGAACGGGCCGGTTTTCGCCCGGGCGGAAGGCCGGCTGGCGAGTGGCCCGCCGGCGCGTGGCAACACTGGCACGGCGATTCGATCGAGGGCGGGCGGGGCGAGATTTTTCACCGCTGCGTTGCCGGGTGAACTTCGGAAAAAACCCGTCTTGGGAGCCCCCGCTTTCGCGGGCGGCAGGTTTCGGCTAGTCTCTGGGGCTGCCGCCGACCGGCGGAAACCGGTCCCTTTCGACCCCGAATCCGAACCCTGCGAAACCCACTCGGCATGCCCACGATCAGCCAACTTGTCCGCTCCCGCCGGCGTCCCAAGCGGAAGTTCTCGAAGTCGCCTGTGCTCGACCGCTGCCCGCAAAAGCGCGGTGTCTGCCTGCAGGTCCGCACGATGACGCCGAAGAAGCCGAATTCGGCCCTTCGGAAGATCGCCCGCGTGCGGTTGTCGAACGCCAAGGAAGTGACGGTCTACATTCCGGGCGAGGGTCACAACCTCCAGGAGCACTCGATCGTGCTCGTCCGCGGCGGTCGTGTTCGCGACCTGCCGGGCGTTCGGTATCACATCATTCGTGGCGCCCTCGACACGCTCGGCGTGCAGGGCCGCAAGCAGTCGCGCAGTCTCTACGGTGCAAAGAAGGGTTGAGTGTAGGACGTCATGGGAAAGATCACCTCCAGCCGCGAACAGCTCATTCCCGATCCCCGGTTCGGGTCCCTGCTGGCGAGCAAGTTCATCAACTGCCTGATGGTCGACGGGAAGAAAAGCGTCGCCCAAAATGTCTTCTACCGCGCGATGGACATCGTCGCGCAGAAGATCACGGACATCGAGCCCGCGGAGGTCTTCAACCGCGCGATCGAGAACGTGAAGCCGTCGGTCGAAGTGCGGTCGAAGCGGGTCGGTGGCGCCGCCTACCAGGTGCCGATGCAGGTCAACCGCAACCGCCAACAGTCGCTCGGCATCCGCTGGATGCTTCAGGCCGTTCGCGAGAAGAAGGGCCGTGCCACCCACGAGAAGCTTGCCGAGGAGATCATCGCCGCCTACAAGCGCGAGGGGGCCGCGGTCACGAAGCGGGACAACGTCCATCGCATGGCCGATGCCAACAAGGCGTTCGCGCACTTCGCCTGGTAGCAGCCGGCTGAGGGCTCGCCCGCACTCGCATGGACCGGGTTCGCTCGCATGGACCGGGGTTCGCCCGAATGGACCAGGCTTCCTCGCTTCTTCTCGGCAGTCTCATCCGTGACCGTTCCGTCGCGGCACTCGCCACGCTGCACGACGGCCTGCCGGCCGCGTCGATGATCCCCTACGCGGTGGACGCGGAGGATGGCCGGCTGCGGTTCATCACGCATGTCAGCCGCCTCTCGGCCCACACCCGCGACATGCTCGAATCTCCCGCGGTCTGCCTGTTGATCACGGCGGCGGAATCCACGACGACCATGCCCCAATCGCTGCCCCGCGTCTCGATCCCGGCAACAGCGACCTTCGTCGACCCAAACCACGACGACCACGCAAACCTCAGCGGCCGTTACCTGGAGAAGTTCCCTTCTACGGCCGACTTTTTCCAGCTCGGCGACTTCTCGATCGTGGCGCTGGAGCCAGCTTCAGCGCGGTTCATCGCCGGCTTCGGCCGCGCCATGACGCTTTCCCCGGCCCAGCTCCTGGCGGCCGTCCGCGGTTCGCCGCCGCCGGCGGGCCGCGGAATCGCCTGACCTTCGCCGCGTCCTGCCGGCCCGACGTCAGGCCCGTTCCAGCTTCGTGATCCGGCCGGGCGACACCCACTCGGCCACGAAGATGTCGCCCTCGGGCGTGAAGCACGCGTCGTGCGGGTGGACGAACTCCCCGTCGATCCACTTTTCGGGCTGGCCACGGAGGTTCTTGATCGCCGCCAGCCGCTCCACCGCACGACCCAGCCGCGCCACCACCGCGTTGTTCTTGTCGAGGATCGTCACGCAGGCCTTGAGCTCCGGCACGAGCATGAGGTCCTTCCAGGTGTCGATGTTCGCCGGCAGGCCGAAGCCGGCCAGCGTATCGCGATAGCCGCCGTCGAGCGAGAAGATCTGCAGCGTATCGTGGGCCCGGTCGGCGACGACGATCGACGGCTCACGGCCCTCGCGGCGGTCGACCCAGATGCCGTGCGGCGTGTTGAAGGTGCCCTTGCCGTCCCCGGCGCCGCCGAACGAGCCCAGCCACTGGGCGTCCTTGTCGTAGCGGTGGATGCGAAACGACCCGTAGCCGCCGGCCAGCAGGAAGCCGCCCCCGTCGAGAAACGCGACGTTCGTCGGCAGGAAGCCCTGGCGACTCCATGTGGGCCGTGTCGAGGTGTCCTCGCCGTCGGCGTAGGCGCCGGACTCCATCGGGGCCTTGCGATACCAGACGGTCTCGCCGTCGAGCGTGAGCTTGGCGAAGGCCTTCACCTGCTGGTAGCCGCAGACGTAGAGGAACTCCTCGTTCCCCTCGCGGCGGATGTCGATGCCATGCCCGCCCCCTTGGAACTGGCTGCCGAACGCCCGGATGAACGCGCCCTCGGAATCGAAGACGAAGATCGCGGGGTGCTCCTTTTTTTCCCGTAGCCCCTCGTGGATCACATAGAGGTTGCCGGCGGAATCGACGGCCACGTTGTGGGTCGTCTGCCACGCGAAACGGTCGGGCAACCGCGGGAAGTTGTGGTGAACGCGGAACGTGTGCTCGCCCGCGCCGACGATCGTCTCGGCGCCGACCCTGCGAACCCGCGCCACTGCGGGGGTGGCCGCGGCGACGGCGGCCATTGCGATTACGCCGGAGAAGCCGCGGCGCGACAGCCGCGGCCGGCACGTCTGGTCATCCCCCATCGTTCCCTCCCGCTCGCGGCTCCCGTTCGTTCACCGCACCCGCACCCGCGCCGGCATGAGCACCAACGGCCGGCCCGTGGCGAACAGCGAAAGGGCCTCGGCCTGCGGCAGGAATGCCTCGAGGCCGGGCAGCGAGAGCAGCCTCGCCACAGGATGGGCTCCGGCCCCGACCATGCCGAAGAGGTCGTCGAAGAGGCCGCGCGGCTCCGGCAGCAGCACCCGCTCGATCGGCTGATCCTCGTCGATCCCGGCCAGTTTCCGCGCCTCGTCGACGGCGTCCTCCAGCGTGCCGAGCCGGTCCACGAGCCCCGCCTCCTTCGCCATACGACCGGTGAAGACGCGGCCTTCGGCGAGGGTGGCAACCTTTTCCATGTCGAGTTTCCGACCGGAGGCGACCTTCGACGTGAAGAGCCGGTAGACATCCTTCATCGTGGCGAGGAAGGCAGCCCGCTCGTCGGCCGTGAAGGGGGTCTGCATCGAGAGCCAACCGGCGTTCCGCCCCTTGCTGACGACATCGGTGTGCACGCCGAACCGCTCCAGCGCTCCCCCGACGGCGATCTTTCCACCGACCACGCCGATCGAGCCCGTGAGCGTGCCCGGGGCCGCCACGATCCTGTCGGCCCCCACGGCGACGTAATACCCGCCGCTGGCCGCCGTATCGGAAAGGCTGGCCACCACGGGCTTGGTCGTCCGCTCCGCCTCCCGCCAGATCAGGTCGCTGGCCAGTGCCGAGCCTCCCGGCGAATCGATCCGCAGCACGATCGCGGCTACCTGCTCGTCCTTGGCGGCGTCGCGAATCGCCTCGATCACGGTATCCGCGCCGGCGGAGCCGCCGCCCAGCAGGTCGTCGCTTCCCTTCCCCTCCTTGATTTCGCCGGTGAGATGCACGATGGCGATCCGCCGGCCGTCTCCCGTCGCCGTCTCCTGTTTCTGGCCCGAGAGCATCTCGACGAGCTTGACGAGCCCGCCGATGCCCGAAAAATCGCTGTCGATCTTCTTCTCGGCGTAGTCCCGCAGGATTTTCGGCGAGTCGACCTTGATCCTCCCCGCCAACAGGCTTGCGACCTCGTCCTCATAGCCGACGGAGTCGATGAGCTTCGCATCGTGGGCCGATTCGGGGGTGAAGACACCAGTGTCGACGAGTTCTCTCACCCGCTCGACGGTCAGGTTGCGATCGGCGGCGATCCGCTCCACGAGCTGGTCGTACAGGTCGCCGACGAAGCTCTCGTACTGCTGCCGGAGCTGGGGGCTCATGCTCGTGCGGGTGAGCGGCTCTCCGGCCCCCTTGAACTCCCCCACCTGCAGGATCTCGGCGTTGACGCCAAGCTTGTCGAGCATCGCCTTGTAGAACGTCACCTCCGCGCGGACGCCGGTGATCTCGAGCGTCGCCGCCGGCGGCATGGTGATCGTGTCGCAGGCCGCCGCGAGCAGGTAGTGCGTCGGCTCCCCGCCGACCAAGTGGGCGGCCACGGGCTTGCCCGCCTTCCGGACGCGGGAGATCGCGGCTCGCAGCTCGTCGGCGCGGGCGCGGCCGAGGGACGGCGACTCGATCGACAGGAGCACCCCTTTCACGCGGGCGTCCTTCGCCGCCTTGTCGAGCCGTTCCACGATTCGATGCAGGTGCGGCGAAACGTCCGCCAGCAGCCCACCCTGGCCAACACCGTCGGGAATCGACCCCCGGAGACCGATGTGGGCGATCGCGGGGCCATTTTTCTTCCGGGCGGCCTTGTTCTTGTCGGCAGTCGGCGCAGCCGGCTTGTCGGCCGGCTTCTCAACCGTCTTTTCAACGACGGCGGGCTCTGCCAGCAGGGGGCGAACAGCAGGGACGCCGCACACCGACGCAACGGCCACGAGGGCGACCAACAGTCGCCGGAAGATTCCCTCAAACGCAAAACAAGCCATGCTGTCGGACTCCAGGTGGGTGAATGCTCGCCACGGCATTCTAGCAGCCGCGGTCCAAAGCCCGCCTGACCCGTTTTCACAGCTCCCCTTGAAAATGAACGGCCGTATAGTAAGATACTCGCGTCCACGCTGTCCCGTGGCCGATACACCCAAACGATGTCCCCACTCCAACTGCGAACCATGGCAAAAACCACCGTCCGGAAGAAGCTCGCCACCCGCTCTCCAGTTCGTAAAAACAAGGCTCGCTCGGCATCGCCAGGCTCGTCCTCGGGCAGGCCGACGATGCGAAACGACCTGCTGGGAACGCGGCTCGTCGCTGCGGACGACGCGCCGGGTGAGGCCCCCACCGAGCGGCAGATGGAGATCTACGAGTTCATCCGCGACAAAATCCACTCCCGCGGCTACGGCCCGACCGTCCGCGAGATCGGGGCCGCCTTCAAGATTCGTTCGCCCAACGGCGTGGTCTGCCACCTCAAGGCACTGGAACGCAAGGGGCTGATTTCCCGCGGCAAGAACATGTCGCGGGCAATCGAACTCATGACCGAACCAGCCCACAAACGGGGCCTACCGATGGCCGGCTGGGTGGCCGCCGGCACGTTGCGCGCCGCGGAGGAACAGAACGAGCGGATCGACTTCGAGGACCTGTTCAACCGCGATAACCACTTCGTGCTCAAGGTGATGGGCGACTCGATGATCGACGCCCAGATCGCCGACGGCGACTGGGTGGTGATCCACCGGCGACACTCGGCTCACGCCGGCGACATCGTGGTGGCGCAGACAGAGGATGGCGAGGCAACGCTCAAGCAGTGGTTTCCAGAACGTGACCGGATCCGCCTGCAGCCGGCCAACTCCTCGATGAAGCCGATCTACGTGAAAAATGCCCGGGTTCTGGGCGTGCTCGTCGGCGTGGTGCGCAAGACCTGACCCCCGAGCGGCAGACGTTCGATTCGCTCGCTTCTCGTCGCTCGCTTCTCCAACAGGCCCGCTCATCCAACAGGTTGGATGCCCGAGCCGGATGGAGCCAGAGCCGGGGTGCCGCGGCAACTCACCGCCGACCGGAATGCGCTGCCCGCATTCAGCCAGTGCGTTCGAGCGCCGTTTCCTGCATCTGGTGCAGCTTGTTGTAGAGCGTCTTGAGACTGATGCCGAGTTCCTCGGCCGTTCGGACCTTGTTGCCGAGGTTGCGTTCCAACCCGTCGAGAATGGCCTGCATCTCGAGTTCGCGGAGACTGACGGGCCTGCGTTCCCCGGGCGCCGTCGCGGACGGCGGCGGGGTCGCCGGGGAGGCCGTGGCCGGCGATGATTCGACGGCCGCAGGCCGCGGCTTGAGGCCGCCGAGGCGGGCGGGGAGATGCGCCACCGTCAACGGCATCTCGTCGCACAGCACCAGCGCGTGCTCGACGACGTTGGCAAGCTCGCGGATGTTTCCCGGCCAGCGATGGGC
>Ga0114966_10005525_pt1 | contig 10688 bp, 13 predicted proteins | sample M_130207_XF_Meta_FD_87029 | JGI IMG/M metagenome (GOLD analysis project Ga0114966, IMG submission 87029) | Freshwater microbial communities from Lake Montjoie, Canada to study carbon cycling - M_130207_XF_MetaG | ecosystem: Environmental > Aquatic > Freshwater > Lake | place: Lake Montjoie...
AGGTGGTTTTCCCGGTGGTGGTGGTGGTGGAAGAGGGAGAGGTGGTTTTCCAGGTGGTGGTGGAGGGAGAGGTGGTTTTCCCGGTGGTGGTGGCGGTGGAAGAGGTGGTTTTCCAGGAGGTGGTGGTGGTGGAAGAGGCGCGTTCCGTGGCTATCACGGGGGTGCCACAGGATACGGTCGTTTTCGCGGACGGTACCCCTACCCTTACTACTACCCCTATTACGCCAATGGTGGTGGTGGTGGTTACGGAAGCTACGGCTACAGCTACGCGCCCACCTACGACTATACCAACTACAACTACAATTATGCAGCAACAAACACCTGCTTCTGCCAAGACCCCGAGGTTGTGGCCTCCGTACCCGCCGAACAACAGATCTGTTTGACGGCCGACGGTACCTGTGGCGTTTGCGTTGACCGGAACGTGACCCCGTGCACGAACTGCGATGATTCCTACACGTCTCTGTGCCAGTAAATAATTTTTTTTTTTCACACGTGAATAAAAAATGGAAGAAGAAAAGCTTTCGGAACTTCTCGCGAAATACAAGGAAGCCAAGGATGCGATGGAGACGCAAGAAAAAAAGATGGAAAAATACCGCAAAAAAATAGAGAGCAGGATGACCCTTCACGGCCTCGACAAGTTTGACGATGGCCAATGGCAGATCCGTAAACAGGTGCAACAACGCATGCTCTTTAGCAAAAAACAGGTCCCCTTGGCGGTCTGGAAAGAATACGCCACACCCCACAAGGTGGAATTCTTTGTGATTCGTAACAAGAAAAAAAATTAAAAAATGATGTCGTGACAAAAGAACCGTACGTACGTCCATTATCTTAATTTGTACACTATCATGTCTCTGGAATTTCTTTTGGAACACGGAGAACTGGAAACATTTCTAGAGGCCGAGGACATTGCCCACATTGAAAACGTCAGTCATGCGTTTCGGGGGTTAATGTATAGTCAGAGCATCGCAAAACGATGGTTGTCGTCGCGTCTGCCGTTCCCTATCGGATGGAAGAATCCCACCACCACGCGTCATTGCTCCAAAGGGCTTTTGCTCAAGCGCAACAATTATGTGCAGACAAGTTGTACCGTCTATTTTCGTAAGTATGTCCTGGTCGACATGATGCTTCCTGCCGTATTAGGGACGTGGAAAGAAAAACTATGGGAATGGTACTCTCGGAAAAAACTCTTGACGCATTATTTCTTCTTTGTGGATGCAACGCTGCCACCCCGGATGCGCTGTCTTCCCAACGTGTACTACTGGGAAATCTTGCTGGAGAGCCATCCTCGCGGGTTTTGCTATGGCTTTGCAGCCTTGGACGATTTTCGGTATATCCGGTGCGCGCGGGTGCACGTTGGGTTTACCAAGCGTTCCATGGGGTACTCCCAGAATGGAGATATTTACCGTGACGATGCTCGGGTCAATAAGAAACGAGAATTTTACTCCCAAGGAGACGTTGTGGGATGTGGATACGACGTTTCTTCTCAAAAAATATGGTTTACCAAGAATGGGGTGGTGGTGTCGGAGCATAAATGGTGCACGTCGGGGTTCCCAACGTACCCGGTGCTGTCCATGGACAATAACGTCAAGTACTCCATAAACGACGGGTGGTGTAAACCCTTTGTGTTTGATTTGGAAACACATTGCAACGGAAGTATAAGGACATGGATCCAATAAAAGAAAAAAAAAACAACAGCCCTACGATGACCGACGCCTACTACTACACCAGAACCTCGTTCCTGGCAAGAAAGAAAAAACCACACGCGCCATGCCCCATTTCCATGGCCATGTCCGCATTTGGGAAATCCCTGCGTGCATTTCTAGGTCCATGCTTCTGTGGTGCCTCGATTTGTTAACGTTGTGATGGGAAAATAGATGGTAAAATTTATTTTTTTTTAAATAATCGAAATGAATAAAATTATAAACGGAACTCGTGTTTCGATTCGTGCATTTTCTTTTCTAGTGTCGGTGGTATCATTGTTACGAGATGGTTACAATAGCAGTACGTATTGTGGTGGGCAGTACATCGGGAATAAAACAATCGTCACGGCAGCGCACTGCGTGCAACGCACCGTTGCGGGAGATGTCTGTGTATGGTTTGGGTTATCCCAACTGCAAGAGGGGATGGATACGTGCTACCGAGGAGGCCATCGTGTGTCAAAGTCCATTCTTCATCCGTCGTGGGACCCCGAGACCATGGCGAACGACGTCGCACTGCTCTTTCTAGAAGAGGCACCCCATGAGGAGTCCACCCCGATATTGTTGCCGGAGCCAGAATGTAATTCTTATGACAAGGTGGGTACGCTTCTCTCCGTCCTGGGATACGGAAAAACGAACCCGGACGATGCATTCGAGGAACAACGCCTACAAACCTATTTTCTCCGTATCGGACAACGCGTGGTGATTCTCCCCCCGCAAAAGTTTGAAAAACTCCTCGTTAACGAATCGGTCATGCTTGTCGCGGGCGACCCTCGACTGTTAACCGATATTTCGGAAGCGAACGCCGGAGCCAATGGGTATACGGATACGTGTCAGGGGGACAGTGGGGGACCCCTCTTTTTTATCAACGAAACGACCCACCAGAGCGTCCTCGTGGGCATCACAAGCTGGGGAATAAGTTGCGGGTATCTCGGTCTCCCCGGGGTGTATACCCGTGTCTCGGCCTTTTTGGAATGGATTCGCGCGTCGATGACGTGAGCTTTTTTTTTTGGTATCGTTTAAAAAAAAAATGTTGAAAATAAAAGAATGGGGTTTAATTCGACACGTTTTACACCGGGAAGATTCGCCAATCATTTCTTCCGGAACATGGCGGTCCATTTTATTGCGAAAAAGAATAACCTGCGTATCGACTATTCGTTGGTTCCCGAGTTTGCGTCCATGGGAATCCATTTTTTCTCGGGAGAAAACGTTTACCATGAAATCGTACCCATCTACGACTCCAATTTCTTTTCTCTGATTGAAGGCCCCCCTGTGTACAAAAACATCCAAGTGAGTGGTCCCATGCACTGCCAGACCAGAGAGTTTACTGTCTTTCTTTCTGATTATTTCTCCTCGAAAGAAATACAGCAAAAGGTGATCGATTGTAACCAGTACAAGGAAAGGTACGGAAAGAACGAGGACGTGTTTGTTCACGTTCGTTTGGGGGACGTGCCACAGTTCAATCCAGGATACGAGTATTACAACTGCGCGCTGAAGCAAGCAAAGATTTCTTTCGGTTTTACGGGGGGGTACATCTCGTCCGATTCCATAGATGACCCGATGTGTCAGCGTCTGATGAAAAAGTACAACCTCAAAAAGTGGGAGGCCAACGAGGTGGAGACTATAAAAATGGCGAGCACGTGCAAGATATTGATTCTTTCCAACGGCACGTTTTCGTGGTTGATGGGTTTCCTTGGTTTTTTCACCGAGGCCGTCTATTTCCCCAAAATGCATCGGGTATGGCATGGGGATATCTATGTGAATGACCAATGGATCGAGCTCGACCCGCGCTGTCTTCCCAACCGTTAAGTATTTTGTTTTCAATCCTTTTCAGAATCCAACGTGGAGGACATAAACAAATCGGAATCGGACTCGCCACGCCACACCAAACCATACCATATTTACCACTATCAGAAACTATAGTTTTTTAAATCCAAAACCGGTTTTGGATTCATTTAAGGCGTCTCTACCTCTTGTACAAAAAATGTCCATCTATCGGCTCAACACGTTTATCAAGGAAAACAACCACGATGTCATCGACTACTGGGTCGAGAGGTCGCTTATCCGGTACGTGCGGGTGGTCTCGCGAAAAACAGGGCACCTGTACATGGTCAAGGTGGCCGGATACAACATCTCGTTTGGGGAGGATCGCGACCCACTCATGAAGACCGAGTGTTTCTATCTGGAAACCCTCGATGCCAACGACAGCGTGCCCGACAATTTAGGGAAGCTGTACGACACGTTTTTGAGCGCGTATCCCGAGCACCGCTACCGTTTCGTGCTCCACCAGTGCAATTATTTCATGGAATCCCGGGAATCTATTTTCAGGGTGTGCAACATGCCCAGCAATGGTTTTTACAATGTCCATCTGTTTGTGGAGCTCGAGTGGTTTTATGAAAACTTGTATGTGGTCAATCACGAGATTGACCGTAACCTGACCAGTATTTTCACCAAGGCCAAAAAGGTGTACGACGGGTTTTTGCCCACGTACTCGAATTTTGTGCGCAATGCCGACAAGGACATTTCGTTGGTCCAGACCACGTGGGCGTACTTTATCGAACAGAGCCAGTTGCTCGAAAAATCACGAAAATTCTTCGTCTCGCTCTGTGCGACGGAAACCACGCATTCGGCCGAACTGAACGAGCTCGGGAACATTCGCGCCGAGGCGCTCTCCTTCCAGGACACCGTCCGTCGTTCCTATACAAGGAAATCATTGCACGAGAAGCTCTCGAAACTGCGTGGGCTCCATGTCGGCACCCTTGAAAAGATGGTGTACTTCCAGTCGCTCCAGAATAACCTCTTGTTGCACTTTTTGTTTTTCCTTACGGAGATTACCGTTCTCCTCACCAAGTTTCACACCCACTTTATCGAGCTGGAGAACCTGGTGCCTTCCCAGCACCGGAAAAAATCCTTTGGGATGGACGAGGCTTAAAGAAATTTCTTTGCAAACATAAAAATAATGCTCGAGGTCGTCTTTATTGGAGAGACCGCCACCTATTTTTATTTCCAAGACTATGTAGAATCCCTCGTGGCTGCTTCCAAAGAAATGGATCTTTTGTGCTCCGTGGAGGTATGGGAATCACCAACGTCCTCCTTCGCCAAGCTACAACCTGACAAGATTTACGTATTTATCCAGCGTCTCCCTCATCAAATATTGTCGACGTGCACGTTCCAGGATTACCCGCACCTGGCGGTCCTCAACACCGAGCAACTGACGAGACCCGGATGGAACCATGCGATAAAACAGGTGCACGACCGGGGTATTACCGTGCTGGACTACAGCATAGAGAATGTACTGGTGTCCGGACTTTCCCGGCATTATGTTGTCCCGTTTCAAGATGTTAACGAGGGACCACCACCCAAACCCAAAGTTGGGGATGCGTGCATGGTCTGGGCCGATGGTTTCTTGAACCGGTGGTCCGTATTTTCTTCGATTCCCAAGGCCACCAATATTCTCGGTTTTGGAAAAAAACGCGACGATATTTTATTCCAACACAAGGTCCTCGTGAATGTGCACGCCACCGATGAATACAATGTCCACGAACACATGCGCACCGACCGGTGCGTCTACCAAGGAATGATTGTGGTGACCGAACCAAGTGTGAATACGGATAAATTACCGTTGCGTCCCTACATGGTCGTGGAAGAACGGTCCAAGATACCGGCGCGTGTCCAATCCATTCTTGAAAATTATGACGCGGTGCACCAACAGCTGTTTGGTAGCATGGACCGGTCCGCGCTCCAACAACAAGCGAGAGAGATGTGGCGCAAGGTATATCACGAATTGCAGACTCGAGCAATAACAAAATAATTTTTTTTTCCTCAAGAATAAAAAAAAATTAAAGAAATGTCGACCTATTCGTGTACGTGTACCGACGGTACATTCCGGTCCGATGCCACCTCGTGTGAGGGTTGTTCGTCCTGGTGTAACACGGCGTCGTCATGCACCACCCAACCCAACTGCATGCAGACCTGTTACCTCAATGCCTCGAAAACCACAACCGCTGCGATTGCCGGTGTTTCCATCGGCATCTTTTTTGCGCTTCTCGCCGTCACCGTGATTTTCTGGGTGTTCCTCGTGTGGTTTTCGGTCCACGTGCTGAAAAAATGCAAGGGCAAACCGGGATGGCTCAACGGCACCGTCATTGCTCTTCTTGTTCTCCTATTTCTCATGGGATGGGTCCCGGGTCTGGGGTTCCTACTCCTCGTGGGACTTTTGGTGTTGCTCATCATCTACAACAACAAGTGCAAAAAGGTCAAGTCGACCTAATGTTTTGGGATGAGTATTGAAAATATTTTTTTTGGGATGCAATAAAAGCAATCATCAATCCATGATTATCGAATCGACGAGTCCCCTGAAACGCTTTCGTACCAAAAACGAGGAGGCATTCCACATGGTCATCCCAGTGGAAAAAATCCTCGGAAAGGGCGCCTTTGGTATCGTATACGGCCCCTTCTCGGCCAAACAGATGCGCAACCTCCTTTTCCAACTATATCGACCCGTCCCCGGTGCGGTACCGGGATGCCACTGTGATTGGGATGGCGTATGCTCGACATGCCTCGCGTCCATGGAGAGGGCGACAGGCATCCAGTTCAAAAGAAACAAACAACAGCAAAAGCAAAAGCAACAGCAAAAGCAAAAGGGCGTCATCGATATAGACCTTTTGATTCCGGAAGGTGCTTCGTATGTCTTCAAGGCCGATTTCCATTCCCGTAGGCTGCAACAGTGTCCCAAGCTGGAGGAGTTCTACAAGATGCCGGTAGTGTACCAGAAACATTTCATTGTTCCCATTGTGTGTGGTGTGACCTCGTTTGCCCGGTTCGAGGTTCAGCGTTACGGGGGTATCGATTTCTTCAATGTATTGACAACGGGAAAACCATGGGATAGGATGGACACGTTCCTTCCTGTCGTCGATTCCGTGATACGTATCGTCGAAGGATGCTTTTGGCTTATCGAACATTCCGGGATGCTCGTCACGGACATCAAGCCCGAAAACATGACGTATGACCCGGTCACGGGAAACATCTCGCTCATCGACATCGAGTACGCCTTTCTCCACCAATTGAATCGGCGCGTCGTGTACACCTCGGACCAGAAGTATGTACCGGTCCAATTCTTTAATCATGTTTTTTTCCCGGAAAAGAAGAATCGCGACCAGAGACGACAACGATTTTTGGAGAATGCGAAGCGGGAGACCCCTTTTGTGGTCAACCAATCACTGGATCCCGACGAGATGGTTCGTATCTCCCAATTTTGTGTTGTGTGGGTGATGACCCATGTTCTCCTTCTCGTCGTCGAGTACAAGTTTCCGCAGATGAAGCATCTTAAAAAAATGGTCCAGGATTGGGTGGCGCATCTTCAACACCATCGCTGGAATACAGAGATGGTCTTGGTGGTGAATGGTATGAAGAATTTGAAACAAATCCTGGTGGATGCTGTGGCCTTTGCACAATCGGCGACCACTCCCCAAGCGAGTAAAATAAAGTCGTAAAAATTTTTTCACATAAAAAAAAAAATATTCCCCACACCAAATAATAAAATGGGACAATCACAATCAACCACCCCTACGACACCCAACGAATGGACCCCCGACCAGGTGAAGGAGGCCACTGGGCTTTCCAAGGTTAGCGCCTCGGACGTCAAGGCACTCAACGCGCTTTCCCCTTCCGAGAAACGAGAGCTCATGGCCTCTCTCCACAAACAGTCCAAGATGACCGACGCGGCCATCAAGGCCATCATCAAGGATGCCAAGGCCAAGGCCAAGAAACTTCCTCCTCTCAAGAAGGCTCCCAAGGAACTCTCCGAGAAATCCAAGGCCCAACTGGCGGAACTCCCCCTGGACGTTGCTGTTGTCACCCAGTCCAAGATCGAAAAGGTGCTGGCCAAGAAGACCAAGGCGTCCAAAGCCCTTGTGCACAAGGAAATCGTCAAGGCGCGCACCGCCTGTGGCGCGTGGAAGGCTAGCAAGAAGGCTCACCCTACGGCCCCCAAGAATCCTCTTTCGGGCCGTCCCCTCGAAAAGAACAAGACGACGTACAAGCTCGTGAACACCATCTGCAAGGCCAAGAAGAAGGCGTGCGCTACCCCCACGCACAGCCCTCTGACAGGCAAGCCCCTCAAGGAAGGGTCCAAGGAATCCAAGATGCTCAAAGAGCTTTGTCTTCCCAAGCTCGCCAAGGTCGCTCCCAAGAAGAAAACGACGACGCCTAAAAAAAAGTAAAGACGATGATAGTAAATTGGAAAGTAAAATAAAAAACTCTTTTTTATTTTTCAACCATTCTTGATGTTCTATAACATAGCAAAACATTTTTTTTTTCATGATGAATAGCAGAGAGAGAGAGAACAATGCACGTTACGAATTTTATGTGGTTCTGTCGTTCCTCCTTTTCTGATTTTTTTCATGGTAAGACGGTGCTGGATATTGGTGCAGGGGATATACACGGAAATAATCGGTCCTTATTTACCGACTGTGAGTACCACGGTAATGATGTCGTCTGTGCTCCCAACGTCACTATGGTCTGTCGTACAAAAAATTTAGCGTTCCCCGATGCCTATTTCCATACCATCATCTCTACCGAATGCTTTGAGCATGACCCCGAATATCAAGAGTCTATCCGCAATGCCTGTCGCATGTTAGAACCAGGTGGTTTATTTGCATTCACCTGTGCGTCCACCCATCGACCCGAGCACGGCACGCGAAGAACCTCCCCTAGTGATTCGTTCGGAACCATGGCGGACATGGCCGACATGCAAGATTACTATAAGAATCTGACCATTGAGGACGTTCAAGAATGTGTAGACCTCGACGAGGTCTTTATGGCATGGCGAAGCTACTATCACCCTTATTTTTGCGACCTGTATTTTTGGGGAATCAAAAAAACAAGGGGTTCGGAACCCGTCGACATCCTTCTACCCTTCCCTTACAACCACCACGATTCCACCGTGATCGAAACAGGAAAAAATATCCATGAGAAATGACATTATTTCGAGAGATGAGAAAACCAGTATTCTTCTTCTGGGGTGGGAACAATACCGGCTTCGGCCACGACAGCGGGGTCCACTACGCTCATGTACACGTCCAGCGTAAAGGTGCGAAAAATGTCCTTGTCCCGGTCGGACATGGCCTGAACCAAAGAAGCGAGTGGGAGTGTGGACCCATAATCAGGGGCAAGGTTTTCGTACGAATTGTTGGTGACAAACGAAATATTTTCAAGGGAAACAAAATAGTGGAAGAAATGGCGGATACATTCGGTCAGGTCGGTTTCTATCCTAGTGGGTGTATGGGCTTTGGAAAAAAACTCGTGGTACTCTTGGAGGGATACGCTTTTATCCGATAAAAAGTAGAGGAGGTGGACCCATGCCGTTATCCAGCGATACGCGAGAAGACAATGGGGATGATTCAGTAAAAAATCCTCGGACATTTATTTTTATTGTACGCTACATTTTTTTTTTATTTTAAAAGGATAAATGCTACCGGTGCTGGGAGTTTGTTTCATTGCCATTATACTCTTTCTTCTGTTTCTGGTCTTGTGGTTCCGGTCTAAAGAGCGTGACCTCACACAGAATCGTTTGGTGCTCACCCGTGCTTTTCCCACCGAGGCCACCGTCGCCGAGATCAAGGAGTTGTATCATCCCCACATTCGCGACAAGATGTATAACTACAACCCTTCGATGTTTGTATATCGCAAGAAACGGTACATTGTTCACCGCCTGTCCACCTACCATATGTGTAGTAATATCCTGAAACATATCCCTCAATTCAAGGCGACGTTTGAGCGTGGTGGAACTCTCAATTCCATTGTGATACAGACCCCGCTGGACCACATGATTTTTGTAGATTACCCACAGACTACGGACTTTCCGTGCCCCGAGGCCTATGAGGACCCTCGAAGCATTCTCTTCGGAGAAAACCTGGTCCTCATTGTCAACAACGCCCAGCACGAAAAGTGTCAGAGGACGATGGTGGCCCTCTTTCTACGTCTCGACGACGTGAACGACCTCGAGTGCGCTTCCCTCCTTCGACCGCATAAGGTCCTCGAACTGACGTATGAAAAAAGTCGACCCATTGAAAAGAACTGGATGCCCTTTGTGCGCCATGACGAGCTGTATTTTGTGTACAGCGTCAATCCCCACGTGGTGTTGCGTTGCGACACCGAGACAGGGCAATGTGTCGAGGTAGCCAAGACTCGTTATGACAAAAAGGAGGTCCCCACGTACCTTCGTGGCGGGACGCCGTGCTTGCCTTTGGGAGACCAATTTCTGACCGTGGGGCACGCGCGTCACTCCATTGCCGGTGTCAAGTTTGTCTACACGTCGGTGTTCTACCTGTTTGAAAGCGACCCTCCTTTCCGTATTATTGCCCTTTCTCCCGAATTCTTTCTTGACGACGATTTCGAACCGCACAAGTTCAAGCAAATCATCCAGTTTGTTTCTGGAATGGTACTGGACGACAAAGACGGTCGTCTGTACGTTTCGTACGGGGTCGGCGACTGCCAATCGAAAGTCTTGTCTCTTCCTCTCGAAGCCGTGTTGTCGTTGCTGAACGTACGTCCCAAGGCTCTTTCGTAGTGTTTGTTGGTTTACATCTGTTCCTCGGCGTTCGTAGACGAGCATGCGGGGCACGTGCACATGGGACCCGTCGGACCCTGAACCCCTGCGGGACCTTGAAGACCCTGAACACCTTGGAGACCGGGGTCTCCCTTGTCCCCTTTGACACAGGATTGTTTCTGGTTTTTGAGGTCGATGTACTTGACGGTGAGAACAATCGTGGCAATAATAAAGCACACCAGAATAAGACCGAGGATGGTTAGGGTGACAATTTCGAGAGGGACTTTTTTGATAAGCGTGGTAGATGTCATTGTTTTTTTTTTATTCTCAAAAAAAAAAAAAAAAAAACGTTTTGAAGGACGAAAAGATTTAACACAATACCCACATTTATTTACAGGGCAACTCCGTACACTATTTTATGCCTCCCCGTTTTTGGGGAGGAA
>Ga0114966_10005526_pt1 | contig 10687 bp, 7 predicted proteins | sample M_130207_XF_Meta_FD_87029 | JGI IMG/M metagenome (GOLD analysis project Ga0114966, IMG submission 87029) | Freshwater microbial communities from Lake Montjoie, Canada to study carbon cycling - M_130207_XF_MetaG | ecosystem: Environmental > Aquatic > Freshwater > Lake | place: Lake Montjoie...
CCAATCGCGATCTCAATCCCGCCAACGCCATCATCATCTACGCCTGGAACGAACACGACGAAGGCGGCTGGCTCCAACCCACACTCGGCTCTGATGGCAAGCCGGATGAGGCACGCATTCAGGCGCTGGGGAGGGTTTTGCGCCCAACGATGTTGAAAACGGAGTCATCGAAAGAATGAATCTTAGGGGTGTCTTATACCGACCCCCGCTACCCCTGATGCCGCATCCGAAACTGCTTTGGTGTTAGGCCGATGCGTTTGCGGAAGTGTTGGGTGAAGGCGCTTTGGTCGCAGAAGGCGTGGGCGGTGGCGATGTCGATGACTTTATCGTTGGTTTGAATGAGGGCTTCGGCGGCGGACTCGATGCGGATGCGGAGCATGAGTTCGTAGGGCGTGACGCCGAGGGCTTGGTGGATCTTGCGATACAGCGTGCGCTCGGAGAGGCCGCATTCGCGGGCGAGTTCGGCGGTGCTGAGGATGCGGCTGGTGTTCTTCTGGATGTGGCTGACGATGAGGGTGACTTCGCTGCTGGGCTGATGACGGCTGCGACCTTCATCGCGTCGGGTGAGACCCATGAGGCCGATGATTTTGCCGTTTTTGCCTCGCAATGGGACCTTGGTGGTGAGAAACCAAGTCAGCGTGCGCTGCTCGTCATACCAAACTTCGAGGCGATTGATCAATGGTTTGCCCGTGCGGAAGACCAGCGCGTCATCGGCTCGGTAAGCCTTGGCGGCTTGCTCGGGGTAGAAGTCTTCGTCGAGTCGGTCAATGACATCGGCTTCACGTTCGAGGCCCAGGCGGGTCCACATCGGCTCGCTGGCCGCGATGAGGCGGCTCTCGCGATCCTTCACAAAGAAGAACACGTTGGGCTGCTGATCAAACATGAGCCGGAATGCCTGTGGATCGGTCATGCTTGCAAAAAAGGCACTCTGGATGGACTTGGGAGACATGGCAGGATGATAACAACTTTTGGCAGATCTAGGCCATGTATTTCCGAATGGAAGGGCGTTTTACTTCACACGTGAAATCCCGCCGCTTCTTCTACCTCACCGCCCTGCTGCTCGCGCCGCTGGCCACACTGCACGGTGCCGATGTGCCGAAGCCTGCGGGCAGGCCGAACATTCTCGTTATCCTCACCGATGACCTCGGCTACGACGACGTCGGGTGCTACTGGACGCCGGACAGCCGCCCGGGCTTCGAGAAGATCCGGACACCAAACCTCGACCAGCTTGCCGCCGAGGGCGCCCGGTTCACCGATTTCTATTCTCCCGCCCCCGTTTGCACACCGTCCCGCGCAGCACTCATGACCGGCTGTTACCCGGTGCGTGTGGGCATGTCCAGCTTCGGACGCAATGGCGGCCACGTCCTCTACGAAGCGCACATGGAGGGGCTGAACCCCGACGAGGTCACCCTGGCTGAGATCTTGAAGGAACGCGGCTACGCCACCGCCTGCGTCGGCAAGTGGCACCTCGGGCACCTGGCCCCATTCTCGCCGCGCCAGCATGGCTTCGACGCGTTTTACGGGATGATGTTTCCCAACGACATGAAACCCTTTGTCCTCCACCGCGACGAGACGGTCATCGAGCCGCACCCCGACCAGAAGACGCTCACCGAGCAGTTCACGGAAGAGGCGGTGAAGTTCGTGCGGGCGAAACGCGACCAACCGTTCTTCCTTTATCTCGCCTACAGCGCACCGCACATCCCGTTGCACGTCTCCGACGGCTTCCGGGGTAAATCGGCGCGGGGCTTGTATGGGGACGTCGTCGAATGCATGGACTGGGGCGTGGGCGAGGTCCTGAAGGCCCTGGACGAAACCGGGCTCGCAGACCAGACACTCGTGGTCTTCACCTCGGACAATGGGCCGGACACGCGCGGACCCTACGACAAGCGCGGCCAGGCCTTCCCCCTGCGGGCGGCGAAGGCGACCACGCGGGAGGGAGGCGTGCGTGTTCCTTGCCTGATGCGTTGGCCGGGCCGGATCCCCGCCGGCCTCGTCTGCCGCGAGATCGCCTCCGCGATGGATGTCCTGCCCACCGTGGCCGGTATCGTCGGAGCGCAGCCTCCGCAGGACCGGATCATCGATGGAAAGGACATTCTTCCGCTGATGACCAAGCCCGGTGCGCCGAGTCCTCACGACGCGTTCTTCTACTACAACGGGGAGAAACTAGAGGCGGTCCGCAGTGCGAACTGGAAGCTCGTCTTCCCGCGCACTGCAATGGACGACACCCCGTATGAGCGGAAGCCGGGAGCCGTGAAGGAGGCACTTCTGCCCGAGGCGCTCTACGATCTCGCGGCGGACGTGGGCGAGACGAAAGACTTGATCAGACAACACCCTGAAGTCGCGCAACGTCTGCGTGCTCTAGCGGAGAGGATGCGCGAGGACATGGGTGACTCCGCCACCAACCAGAAGGGCAAGAACCGCCGCCCCGTGGGCCGCGTGCCTGCTACGGGCCAGTGATGCCGCGCTCACGACAACCTAACCAAGAACGAACCGATAAGACCAATACGCCATAAAGGCATTTTACTAACTGCATGAAATACCGCCATTTCTTCTCCTTCTTCACTCATTGCCTTCTCGCCTGCACGGTGGCATCAGCCCACAACACGGTGCTCACGCTGCGTCAGGATGATGCGGCGAACACGATCTCGGTGTATCGCGAGAACGGCAAGGAAGCGATCCTCACGCAGAATGCGCGGCCGGATTTCCGGCCTTACCTTCATCCGATTGTGGCACCGGATGGAAAGGGCTTGCTGACGGAGTATAGCCCAGGGCATCACAAGCATCAGACGGGGCTCTATTGGGGACTGAAGCAGGTGAATGGGCGCGACTATTTTCACAATCCGGGTGCGGGCTTCTGGCGCAAGGTCTCCAGCACTGTGCTCGTGCCGAAAGGCGAGGTGGTGAAGTGGACGACGGTTTATCAACTGCTCGATACTGAGGGCAAGCCGGTGATGAACGAGACGCAGGTGTGGACGATGCGCGATAACGATGGCCGTTACATGCTGGATCTGGAATGGAAAGGCGAAGGGCTCGTGGACTTGACCATGGTAAAGCAGCCATACGGCGGACTCTTTCTGCGCATGCCGTGGAAGCCTGGGATGGAAGGCGGCGTGATGAACAGCGTGCGTCAGAGCAACGGGCGTGCTGAAGGACAGCGCTCGATCTGGGTGGATGTCGGCCTGAAACTGGATGGTCGCGATGACCAGGCGCACATCGCGATTTTTGATCATCCGAAGAACGCTGGCTACCCGCAGCATTGGCGTGTGGATGGGCAGATGGGCGTGGGGCCTTGTCGCGCGATTACGGGCGATTGGAAGATTGCCAAGGGCAAGTCCGAGACGGTGCGGCATCAGTTCTTCGTCTATACGGGCAAGCTCAACGATGTGACAGTCACAGATGCGTGGAAGGCCTACACAGGTCAGGGTTCGGATGCAGTGATGTGGGGCATCGCGAAAGCAGAAGGCAAAGAGGCGGCATTTCTTACCGGCGAACAAGCGGTGGCAAAGATGACGGTGCCTGAGGGTTTCGAGGCGAAGCTCGCTGCGGTGGAGCCGATGATCACGCAGCCCATGGCGTTCTGCTGGGATGATCGCGGGCGGCTTTGGGTCGCGGAAAACCGCGACTATGAAACACGCAGCGCAGGTTTTTCCGCCGACGGCAACAGCCGCATCCTGATCCTCGAAGACACGAATGGCGATGGGAAGTTCGACACGCGAAAAGTCTTCCTTGAAGGCATTCCCTTTCCTTCGGCCATCGCCGTGGGCTTCGATGGGCTGTGGCTCGGCGCACCGCCGAATCTGCTCTTCGTGCCGGACAAGAATCACGACGACAAAGCCGATGGCCCGCTCGAAGTGCGACTCACCGGCTGGGGCATTCAGGATCGCCATGAAGTGTTCAACAGCTTCAGTTGGGGACCTGATGGTTGGCTCTATGGTTGCCAAGGTTTCGCCACGCGCTCAACCGTGGGCAAGCCTGCCGATGGCGGCAAAATCTTGCGCAAGGGCGATCCGTTCCCCGTCGAGATACCGGTCAAAGATGGCCAATACATTGATGGTGGTGTTTGGCGGTATCATCCCACGAAGGATCGCTTTGAAGTCGTCGCGCACGGCTTTAGCAATCCATGGGGTCTCGATTTCGATGACCACGGCCAGATGTTCATCACCGCCTGCGTGATCCCGCATCTCTGGCATGTGATCCCCGGCGGCATCTATCACCGCCAGGGCGGCAGCCACATCAATCCGTATGTCTTCGATGACATCAAGACCATCGCCGATCATCGCCATCGCTCCGCGCATGGTGGTGCTCGTGTGTATCTCGCGGATGAGTTTCCCAAGGAATACCGCGACCGCATCATCATGGCGAACCTCCACGAGCATGATGTGATCACCGACATACTGGAGCCCAGCGGCTCGGGCTTCATCGGTCATCATGGCAATGAACCGCTCTTCGCCAATGACAACGCTTGGGTGGGTTTCAGCATGGAGATCGGACCCGATGGAGCGGCGTATGTGCTCGACTGGCATGACACCGAAATCTGCGGCAATGCCACGCACGACAAAGACACGGGCCGCATCTATCGCCTCGCGCCGAAGGGCCTGCCAGGGAAGTCAGGCATCAATCTCGCCGCGCAGTCCGATCTCGAACTCGTTAGCCTGCTGACGCATCGCAACGATTGGTATAGCCGCCGTGCTCGCGTGCTTCTCCAGCAAAGTGCTGCTGCGGGTCAACTCAATGCCGCAGTGCCTGCGAAGCTGTGGGAACTCTTCACGCAATCCAAGACCTCCGCGCATCAACTCCGCGCACTCTGGGCTCTGCACATCACGCAAAACCTCCCGGCGGATCGTTTGCTGCCGCTGCTTGATCATGCCGAGCCGTATGTTCGCGGCTGGGCCATTCAGTTGCTGGGCGAAGATCGCGCTTATAACTCAGCAGCGTTGGCAAAGTTCGCCGCGATGGCGGAGAAGGACAGCTCGCCTATCGTGCGGCTTTATCTCGCTGCGGCGCTTCAGCGTATGAACGTGGCGGAGCGCTGGTCCATCGCGCAAAACCTCGTCGCTCATGCCGAGGACGCTGCGGATCATAACTTGCCGAAGATGATTTGGTTTGGCATCGAGCCGATGGTCGAAGCCGATGCCTCGCGGGCGATGGCGCTTGCCACGCACAGCAAGATCCCGCTGCTCGCGCCATACATCGCCCGCCGCGCCATTGCTGCCAAACAGCTCGAACCCGTGGCTGCCACACTGCTTAGCAACACCGATCTCGCCTTGCGTCTCCAGCTTCTGGAAGGCGTGCGCGATGGGCTCAAATCGCTGGGCCGCAATGCGGTCACAAAGCCGAAGAACTGGGACGAAGCCTTTGCCGCGCTCGATGCAGTGAAGGATGCAAAATTGAGCGACTTCACTGCGCAGATTGGTCAGCTCTTCGGCGATGCCAAAGCCGCCGAAGCGCAGCTTGCTGTGCTCAAGGACAAAGCGGCACCCATTGAGCGTCGCCGACAAATCCTGACCGCCTTTGCCCGCGATGCCTATGCTGCCGCGCTGCCCGTCGTGCTGTCGCTGCTCAATGAGCCCGCCATGCGCCGCGATGCCATCCGCGCACTGGCTTCGTTCGATGCTCCGCAGATCGCGCCGACATTGATCCAGCGCTATGCCAAGCTTCCCGCCGCCGAGAAAGCCGAGGTCGTCACCACGCTTTCCGCACGCCGCAGCACCGCGCAGGCCTTGGTCGCTGAGCTGAAGAAGAACACCATTCCGAAGACCGATGTCACCGCCTTTGACGCCCGCCAACTCTACCGCGTGCTCGGGCCATCGTTCGTCGAGTTCTGGGGTCCCATCACCCAGCTCGCCAGCGATAAGCAGGCCGAGATGGCGAAGTATAAAGCCATGCTCACCGATGCCGTGCTTGCCAAAGCCAACACCAGTCATGGTCGCGCCATCTTCGAGCGCACCTGCGTCGCCTGCCACACACTCTACGGCGCAGGCGGCATTGTCGGCCCCGATCTCACCGGCTCGAATCGCGCCAACCTCGACTACATTCTCGCCCAGATCATCAACCCCAGCGAGGTCATGCAGGAGAGCTATCAACTCGTCATCGTCACCACTCGCGATGGCCGCACCCTCTCCGGCATGGTCGCCGCAGAAGACAACCAGCAGCTCACGCTCCGCCTCGTCGGTCAGGACAGCGTCGTCACCAAATCCGAGATCCTCTCCCGCGAGAAATCCCCCATCTCCATGATGCCCGAGGGCCTGCTGAAAACCCTCAAAGACGACGAAGTCCGCGACCTCATCGCGTATCTGCGCACCACGTCGCAGGTGCCGCTGCCAAAGCCGTGAGGCCACTGAACACCTGCTTCAGCATCCCATCAATCCCGCGCTCCACGCGCAACCTCTGGGTTTTCGCGAGGGCATGGCGTCCGTGAGGCCGATCCTAACCGCAATGCCACCGGACTCCACCATGAGCCGTCCTGATGGAATGCGTTCGGGCAAGCCCGATGAAGCACTCACTCAGGCGCACGGGAAGGTTTTGCGCCCTGCGGCGTTAAAGAAACCGTGAAATTTTCCATCGCCCTCATCGCCTTACTTTTGTCAGTGCTGCAAGCCGCCGAACTCGCACCCGTTGCAATTCACGAAACCTTTGGCGCTGACTTCAATGCCAAGCGGTTCATCACACCGATTCCCAATACGAACACCGAGGTGCGCGATGGCGTGCTATGGACGCATGGGTCCAGCGGCGGGAAGTATCCACCGATGGTTTATCTGGCAGTGGAGGGGAAGGACCTTGCCATCTCGTTTCGCTATCGGCATCTCGGTGATGGCGGCATGGTTTGGTTCTTCGTCGATGGTGATGATGGCTTTGGCAGCGAAGATCACATGCTGCGCGTGAAGTTGCTCCGTGACGGTGTGCAACTGGAGGTGGATGCGCATTCCAAGGATGAGCATCATCCGCTGCGTCAGAACAATCGGCCTGCGGATAAGGTCAGTGGTGTATATCGACTCAATGAGCACTTTCCAGTAGAGAAAGTGGACTTGAAGAGCAATGACTGGCGTGAGGTGAAGCTCGTCTTCCAAGGTGAGCAAGTCGTTATGAGCATCGATGGCAAAGTGTGGAGCAAGACCCTGAGTCGGGCGAACTTCAACGCAGGCAAACGCAAGCTGCTGTGGATGCAGAACGGCGGCGAGAAAGGGATCGAGATCGACGACGTTCACGTTCAGGCCACTTCACCGACACCCTAACAGCACTCATGAATCGACTCTTCACGCCCATCGCCCTCTTCAGCATCACATTCGTCACAGCAGCCCTCGCTCAGGCGGATAAACCACTGCTGAATGACAGCGCGCTGCCCGTCATCGCCGCGCCGAGCTTTGCCGAGCCGTTGGTGGCACCGTTTGTGACGGCAAAAGGCCAATGGGTTCCTGCAGAAGGCGTTCTTAGCGTCGTGGACATCCCAGCGGAGAAACACATCCCCGTGCTGCATCACAAAGTTGGCTTGGCCAGCGCGGTGATCGAATTGGAGTTCCGTTGGGATGGAGTTGGCTCGTTCCTCGTGGGTTGTGATTCAGATAAGCATGTAGGCCGCGTGGTGATCAATGCCAAGGGACTAAGCATCGCGGAAGACTCGGTGAAACCTTCACACACCATCGCGCAACTCCCACTCGCCGTGAAACAGGGCGAGTGGCACAAGCTCCGCGTCGAATGGAAAGGCGATCAAATGGCCGCATGTCTCGGTGGCGCCGAAATCCGCGCCCAACACGCCTTCCTCGCGACAGCGAAGAGCCGCAGTTGGCTCGCAGCCTCACAGTCGGTCAAAGTCCGCAACCTCAAGATCAGCGGCGCGACTACCATCCCGTGAAGTAAATCGCTCAACAAATGTCCACCACCGCTCACATCGCCATCATCGACTGGCGCACCGCTCCGCAAGGCGATGCGGAGTCTAGCATTGAGAAAAACATCATCGGCAATGCCGCGAAGGTCACACGCCATCTCTGTGACAGCGATGCCGATCTTACCGACGAAATCGCCAGCGCGAACGCCATCATCATCTGGCATAACATGCCGCTGACGACCGCTGGCATCGACAAACTCAAGAACTGCCGCGCCATCATCCGCAACGGCGTCGGGTTCGACAGTGTGGACGTCGCTGTGGCTCGAGAGCGTGGCATCGCCGTGTGCAATGTGCCTGACTACGGCACCGAAGAAGTCGCCGATCACGCCATCGCACTTGCCATGGCTCTGTGTCGCCAAATCATGCCGCTGGATGCGGAAGCCAAGCAACTCGGCTGGAACATCAAAATCGGCACCAAACTCCGCCGCCTCAGCACGCTCACCTTTGGCATCGTCGGCCTCGGCCGCATCGGCACCGCCACGGCCTTGCGAGCCAAAGCGCTCGGCTACCGCGTTATCTTCCACGATCCCTACCTCCCGAATGGTGCGGATAAAGCCGTGGGCATCACACGCTTGCGGACACTCGATGAATTGCTCGCTCAAACCGATGTCTTGTCGCTCCATTGCCCCTTGAATGAGGAAACGAAGCATCTCATCGCCGAGCGCGAGCTTGCGCAGCTCAAACCAGGTGCCTTCGTCGTCAACACCGCCCGCGGTGCCGTCATTAAGAAGACCGCCATCCTCGCCGCCCTCCGCGAAGGAAGCCTCGCCGGAGCAGGTCTCGATGTCATCGAAGACGAGCCACTGCGCACCGCAGAAGAAGCCGCCACACCCAATCTCATCGCCACCTGCCATGCAGCCTTTTGCAGCGTGGAATCGAAAATCGAAATGCGCAGCACCTCCGCCCGCATCGCGCTGGCAGCTGTTACGAGTCAAGCATTGGAGAATGTCGTGAACGGTGTCGCTTAGGTCAGCCCGCTTGGATACCGGCTCATGGCATCGAAGGTCGAAAAAGCAGATGCGCGGGAGGTAGAGACGCTCAACATTGCCAAACTCGGGCGAATGAGAACTGCATCTCGCTCCGATCTATCCAACCCATGAACACCCAACCTACGCCCCTCTCTCGCCGCCGCTTCGTCGGCGCTGCCGGCCTCGTCGCCGGAAGCATGATCACCCGTCCGCTGTTTGGCCAGAACGCCGCCAGCAACAAACTCAACGTCGCCCTCATCGGCGTGTGGGGCCGCGGTCTCGCTCACTATGAAGCCCTCTCTGAGGAAAATGTCGTCGCGCTGTGCGATATCAACGAGGCGCATTTCCCGGATGCGCTGAAGCGCTTCCCTGGTGCCACGACCTACATCGACTGGCGCAAATGCCTCGATCACAAGGGCCTTGATGCCGTCATGATCTGCACGCCGGACCATACGCATGCGTTCATTGCCAACTGGGCGCTGAAACGTAATCTGCATGTCTATTGCGAGAAGCCGCTCGCCATCACGGTCGATGAAGCGCGCACGGTGCGTGCGACTTGGGAGACCAAAAAAGGCAAACTCGCTACACAGGTCGGCATGCAGCGCCATGCGCAGCCGAATTTCAATCGCGTGAAGGAACTCATCCGTGACGGTGCCATCGGTGAGTTGAAAGACGCCTACGCCTGGGGCAATCGCCAGATTCCGAAGCCCGGCTACTTCCCTGAAGAAGGCACACCACCTCCCGGCTTCCATTATGATCTCTGGCTCGGCCCAGCACCGTTCCATCCCTACAATCCTGCCTACTTCTCTGGCAAAGCCGGGGCAAACTGCCTCTCCTGGAACATGTTCTGGGACTTCGGTGCCGGACAGATCGGCGACATGGGCAGCCACACGATGGATCTGCTCTGGAATGCCGTGGATGGCAGCCTGCCCACCTCCGCCGAAGCTAAAGGCGAGGCCTACAACTCCGACGTGACGCCGGTGAACTGCGAGTCGCACTTCGAATTGCCAGCCAATGACTGGCGTGGACCAATCACGGTCAGTTGGTATCAAGGTGGTGCCATGCCGCGTTCGCCGAAACCGTTCATTGATCTCACCAAGATCGGCCACGGTGCCATGTTCAAGGGCACCAAAGGTTTCCTCATCGCCGACTTCGACACGCGCATGATTCTGCCCTTCGGCGATGATGCGGACATGACTTACTACAAATCACGCAAGTCGGATGACCTGCTGCCAGCCGTTGGCGTGTTCCAGAAACAGTGGTTCGATGCCTGCCGCGACCCGAGCAAGAAAACGGCCTGCGACTTTGGTTACAGCGCTGACATGATCGAGATGATGCTGCTCGGCCTCGTCGCATATCGCGTTGGCAAGAAGATCAAATACGACGGTAAAACCGGCACAAGCCCCGACACCCCCGAAGCGAACGCCTTCATGAAGAAGGAATACCGCGACGGCTGGAACATCGACGGTTAATCTAGCCTGCGCCCTAGCACTCATTCTCCCGTCGTCACAAAGTTGTGGCGACGGGATTTTATTTGCCCAGCTGAATACGTTATCTTGATGCATCGCCTCACCCTTCCATGAAACCGCTGTTCCTTTTCCTTCTCGTCTGCACCTCTCTCGCCGCTGAAGACGGCTTCACCCCGCTCTTCAACGGTAAAGACCTCTCCGGCTGGGACGGCGATCCGAAGCTTTGGAAGGTCGAGAACGGCATCGTCATCGGCACCAATCCCGCACCCGAGGCCATGGCGAACAACAGCTTCCTCATCTGGCGCGGCGGCAAAGTGAAGGACTTCGAGCTGCGTGCCACTGTCCGCGTCATCGGCGACAACAACAGC
>Ga0114966_10005527_pt1 | contig 10685 bp, 11 predicted proteins | sample M_130207_XF_Meta_FD_87029 | JGI IMG/M metagenome (GOLD analysis project Ga0114966, IMG submission 87029) | Freshwater microbial communities from Lake Montjoie, Canada to study carbon cycling - M_130207_XF_MetaG | ecosystem: Environmental > Aquatic > Freshwater > Lake | place: Lake Montjoie...
CGCGACTGCAGCGTGTTCCAGATGCCACCGCCGATGACCAGCACAAAGGCGACGAGCAGGCACACCCAGAACACGGTGTAGTGGGCCCAAAGATCCTGACCCATGTCGTGCACAGCGAACCCGAGGCAGAACCAGATGATGGCGACCACCACCAGGAGGCCGGCGAGCGTGAACGGCCAGACCTGCGGCAGGTCGTCGTCGTTCTTCTCGTGAGCCATCAGTCCTCCGGAACGCAGTTGCTGGAACGGGCGTGAGGCTACCACGACATCCGGCGCGCACCAGCGTGTCCCATAGGGCGAATGTCCCGCTACGCGGGCGGATCGTCCCCCGACGAGATCTGCCGCGCCACACGACGCTCCCGCGCATCAACCGCAAAGCGGCCGCCTGCCGACCGATACAGGCGCGCAGGCCGGCCCCGGCCTTCCGCACGCACCTCGCCCGAGTCGTCCACCACGCCAGCCGCCAGCACGTCGCGCCGGAAGTTGCGCGAATCCAGATCGCGCCCCAGCAACACTTCATACACCGCCTGCATCTCTCCGAGCGTGAAGAGATCGGGCAGCAGGTTGACGGCCACAGGGGCGTAGGCCGTCTTTGCACGCAGACGCGAGAGGCCGTAGCCCAGTGCGGCATGCTGGCCATCGGCGAGCGTCGGCGGATCGTCGTGCGGAAACCAGCGCACCTCCACCACATCGGCACCCGGGGCCAGCGGATGGCGGCCGGCATCAATGAGCGACAAATACGCCACACACGCTGCGTCGGGGGGCCGGTCGAAGGTGAACAGCTGCTCCATGGCGATGTCGCGGATTCCCGCGACGTCCAGCACCGCGCGTGACGCGGCCACGTCGAGCGGCTGGCCGTCGTCGACGGGGCCGGCGGGAAGCAGCCACGCACCGCCCGGGCCACGTGCCAGCAGCACATGCAGGCGTCCGTCGCGCACCGTGAACACCGCCACCTCAACCATCACCCTCATTCGGCGCGCGCCTCCCGCTCGGCCATACCCGCGAGGCCAAGTGCGTTGTTGCCCAGCCAGTTGAAGGCCGTCCAGCGAATGCGCGCCTCGGGGGTGGCGATGGCGCCATCAGATGGCCACGCCTCCTCGACCGCCTGCCACAGCGACTCCATGTCGCCCGGCGCCTTCGCCCACGAATCACGGGCGGCCTGCCCCATTGCGGCCTGAGCCCGCCGGCCCTGATCAAATGCCTCCGCGGGATCACGCGTCGGCCCTGCGTGGCTCACGTAGGCGCGGGTGGCGCCGAGGGCCTCAAGGGCGTCAAGGGTGTCGAGCGCGGCGTCGACGTCGTACTCGGGCGGCGGCAGCGATGGGTAGAGGTCTCCCCCACCCATCTGCACGCCGATGGCATCGCCGCTGAAGAGCACGCCCTCGCCCTCGTCGAGCAGCGCCATGTGATGCCGGGCATGTCCCGGCGCGTGCACCGATCGCAGCACGCGACCGCCGCCGAGCGGTATCTCGTGCCCGTCCTCCGCGATCACGATGCGATCCTCAGGCACCGCCAGCAGGCCGCCCATCACCGGCGCCAGGTTTCCGAACAGTGCCGCGGTGCCCTGCACGAGGCGGTCCGGCTCCACGAGGTGGCGTGCGCCACGAGGGTGCACAACCACCGTGGCGTTCGGAAACGCCTGCGCCAGATCGCCGACCGCGCCGCAGTGATCAAGATGCACGTGGGTGAGCACGAGCCATGCGAGATCGTCTGCACCAATGCCCATGTGATGCAGGGCGTCGCGCACCGTGGCCGCGCTGGTCTGGGCACCGCAGTCGATCAGCGCAGGCGATTCGCCCTGCACCACCTGCACGCAGGTCATGCCCGGAATGCCACCGAGGAGCGTGTCGATCTGCATGATGTCGCCGGGGTGTACGTCCATCGTCCCGAGTCTCGCATACCCTTCGGCCATGTCGAACGAACGTGAAGTTGCATGGGCCGCGGCGGGGGCCGCATGTGCGGCCCTTGTGGAAGACGGAATGCGGGTGGGCCTCGGCACCGGCCGCGCGGCGAACGCCGGCATCGTGGCCCTCGGCGAGCGCGTGCGCACCGAAGGCCTCCGCATCGTCGGTGTCGCCACGTCCGAGCGAAGCGAGGCGGCGGCGCGGGATGCCGGTATCTCCACCGGACCGCCTGGACAGCCGCTGGACCTCGCATTTGACGGTGCCGACGCCATTGACCCAACTGGCCTCTGTGTGAAGGGCGCGGGCGGGGCGATGGTGCGCGAGCGCGTGCTGGCCGAGTCGGCGGCGCGCTTCCTTGTGCTGGTGGATGGCCCCAAGATCGTCGCGTCGCTCGACGAGTGGGGCACTCTTCCCCTCGCGGTCGTGCCATTCGCCGCGGACCGTGTCACCGATCAGCTTGCAGACTTCGCTCCAACCCGGCGCGACGTCCTGAGCGACGACGGCATGGTGCTCATCGACCTGCACCCCGCAGCAGGGGCGGACTGGGAGAGCGTCGCCCACAGGGCACGTGCGCTGCCCGGAGTGCTCGATCATGGCCTGTTCCGCCTCGTGCTCAGTGACGTCCTGGTGGGGCACCCCGACGGATCGGTCACCTCGCCCGCGTGACCGCGCTCGCCTCCGCATCAGCAGCGGTCGCCCGCGTGGCAGGCCGTGCGTCACGTGCGTTCGGTCGCGGGGGCGGCACATCCGTCCCCGGCGTGGTGCTGCTGAAGATCAACCCCGGAGCCGTCGGCACATTGGCGGCTGGCCTTGGGGGCGGCACCGCACTGGTATCGGCCACCAATGGCAAGACCACCACCACGCGTCTACTGGCGGGCGCTCTTCGGAGCGACGGCGCGGAGGTGGTGACCAATGGTGCCGGGGCGAATCTCCTCACCGGTGTGGCCGCCGCGCTCGCGTCGTCCCGTCCGGGCAATCTCGCCACCGCGCGCGGCCTCTTCGAGTGTGACGAGGCAGCGCTCGCCGCGGTGACCGATCGGGTGCACCCACGCGCGATCGTGCTGATGAACCTGTTTCGTGACCAGCTCGACCGCCACGGCGAACTTGAGGCAATTGCCGATCGCTGGCACGAGATGCTGACCACTCTCTCCCCTTCCACTCGCTTGGTGCTGGGGGCCGACGACCCCGCCATCGCCGCGCTCGGCGATGGCCGGGACGTCCTTTGGTTCGGCATCGACGACCCCGCAGTGGCGATGGACTCACTGCCGCACGCGGCTGACTCAACCCGGTGCCGCATGTGCGCCACGCCGCTCCGTTACGACGGCGTGTGGATTGGCCATCTCGGACGGTGGATGTGCCCCTCGTGCGGGCACGGGCGACCGCACCTCGATGTGGCGGTCACCCACGCCGGACTCGAAGGGGCGTCGGGATCGCGCCCCCGCGTGCGCACGCCCGAAGGGGAGGTACGCCTGCATCTCACGCTGCCGGGGCTCCATAACGTGCTGAACGCCACCGCAGCCCTGGCGGGGGCCATCGCAATGGGGCTTCCCGCCCAGGCGGCCGCCGCGGCAATCTCGGAGGTGCCCGCCGCGTTCGGACGCGCCGAGACGATCACCGTGGACGGCCGCGAGCTGGTGCTGCTGCTGGCAAAGAACCCCGCCGGTGCAAACGAGAACGTGCGCACGCTGCTGCTCGACCCGGGCGACCACGACCTGCTGGTGGCGCTGAACGACCGAATCGCTGATGGACGCGATGTGTCGTGGATATGGGATGTCGACTGGGAGCCGCTCCTCCCGCGCGTTCGGCGGCTCACCGCCACCGGCGAACGTGCCGCTGACCTGGCGCTGCGCTTCCGCTACGCCGGGCTGCCTGACGACCGCCTGCACGTCATCCCCGATCACACCGCGGCGCTCACTGACGCGCTCGCGGCGACTCCGGAGGGCGCACGCCTCGAGGTGCTGCCCACCTACACCGCCATGCATGACATCCGTGCCGATCTGGTGGCTCGCGGCGCCGCAGGGGACTTCTGGGATGACTGACGTGGCCACCACCAGCCCGGCTCGGGGCTTCGCTGCCGAGCACGGCCACTACCTCGACGATGCGGGGTTCTGGCGGGCGCATGCGCGGCGCCTCGGCGGCCCGGTACTCGACCTCGGCGCGGCCGCCGGACGGGTGGCCATCGGCATCGCGGCGGATGGTGTGCCGGTCGTTGCGCTCGACGCCGACCCGGAGATGCTGCAGGTGCTGCAGGAGCGCGCCGATGCCGCTGGCGTTGCAGACGCCATCGCCACGATCTTCGGAGGCATGCAGGACGCCCCGCTGCCGTCGGGGATGGCGCTCGTGATCGTGCCCATGAACACACTGCAAGTGCTCGTGCAGGCTGACGACCGGGCGCGCACCTTCACGCACGTGGCTCGCGCGCTCCGGCCGGGTGGCGAATTCATCTTCGACCTGAGCGTCCCCGACCTCGACGACATCAGCGAACGCCTTGGCGACGTCATCCCCACCGGGACGCATCACGACCCCGACTCTGGCGCACTCCTCGTGCACACCGCCGTGTACGACGCAATCGACCCGCACACACGCACCCTCGACTTCCGCGTCATCGTCGACCGCACGTTGCCCGACGGTGCGCAGATACACGACGAGCGCAGCCATCGCGTGCACCTGTACACGCCGGATGAGGTGCGGGCACTCGCCGTGCAGGCGGGGCTCGAGATCGTGGCCCTCGACGGCGGATTCGCCGGAGAGCCGTTCGACCCGCAGCACTCCGAGCGCCAGGTGTGGCGCTGCCGCAGGCCGGTGGCGTCCGCGTGAGCACCGTCGTGCGCCTCTGCCATCTCTATCCCGACGAGATGAACATTTACGCCGACCGCGGCAACATCGCCGTGTTCCGCCGTCGCCTCGAGTGGCGCGGGATGGGGCTTGAGGTGGTCGAATGCGGGCTCGACACGCCCCTCGATCCCACGGCCCACGACCTGATCTACCTCGGCGGCGGGCAGGACCGTGATCAGGCCGTCGTGGCCGATGACCTGGCCCGCACGAAGGGCGATGCCATCAGGTCGGCCGTCGAGGACGGCGTGGCGTTTCTGGCGGTGTGCGGCGGCTATCAACTGGCGGGGCACGGCTACACGGGAACCGACGGGTCGCGCATGCCCGGAATCGGCCTGCTCGATGCCGACACGGTGGCCGGCGACACCCGGCTCATCGGCGACGTGCTCATCGAGGCACACCTTGACGGCACGTCACATCAGGTGGCCGGGTTCGAGAACCACGCGGGCCGTACCGAGCTGGGGGCGGGCGCAACGCCGCTCGGGACCGTTGTCGCTGGTCACGGCAACGACGGTGCAAGCGGCCACGAGGGCTGCACGCGCCTACGGGCAATCGGGACCTACCTGCATGGCCCGCTGCTGCCGCGCAACCCCTGGCTGGCCGACCGCATTCTGGGATGGGCCATCGAACACCGCACCGGACAGGTGCCGGCGCTCGCCCCGCTCGACGACACCCTTGAGGATGCCGCATTCGCCGTTGCCGTGGGACGCGCCAGAGGCGACCGGCGTGAGCGCCTCATGGGTCGCCGGGCCTAGCGCCCGGTCGAACCAAACCCCCCGGCACCCCGGCCATTCGACTCGGGAAGGTCATCAACCTCGGCAGCAGCGCCGAGCGCCACCGGCACCAGCACCAGCTGGGCAATGCGGTCGCCTGCGGCAATGGCCACGGGCGCGTCGCCAAGATTGATGAGAATCACCTTCAGTTCACCGCGGTAGCCGGCGTCAATGAGACCAGGCGCGTTGCCCACGGTGAGGCCCATGCGAAGGGCGTTACCCGACCTCGGCACCACGAGCCCGGCCATGCCCTCGGGAATGGCGACGGCCCAGCCCGTGGACACCGCTGCGCGCATGCCGGGCCCCAGCGCAATGTCCTCGCATGCCACCAGATCGAGCCCTGCGTCACCCGGATGCGCCCGCACAGGCAGGGCGGCATCCGGGTGCAGCCGCTTGAACTGGATGTCAGGCGTCAACGAGACGGGCGATCCGTTCCGCTGCTTCCACCAGACGCGCATCGGGCGTGGTGAGGCTCATGCGCACAAAGCCCTCGCCACTCGCGCCATAGGCGGAGCCCGGGGAAATGACCACTGCGGCATCCTCCAGCACCTTCTCGGTAAACGAGGCGGAGGTCTCGCCGTCAGGGACGCGGGCCCACACGTAGATGGCGCCCTTCGGTGGCGTCACGTCCAGGCCAATCGCGTTCAGCGCATCCACCAGAATGTCGCGTCGGCGGCGGTAGATCTCGCACATGGCTGCCACGTCCGCCTGATCGCTGTCGAGCGCGGTGACGCTGGCTTCCTGCACCGCCTCGAACATGCCGCTGTCGAGGTTGGTCTTGAGCTGCCAGTAGGCAGAGACGACCTCGGCGTTGCCCACCACCGCGCCAGACCGCCAACCGGTCATGTTGTAGGTCTTCGACAGCGAGAACACCTCGATGCCCACATCCTTCGCCCCGGGCGTGGCGAGGAACGACGGCGCCACATAGCCGTCGTAGGTGATCTCGGAATACGCGTTGTCGTGCACCACGATGAGGTCGTGCTGCTTGGCAAACGCCACGACGCGCGCGAAGAAGTCGTCTTCGATCACCGCGCCGGTGGGGTTATTGGGGTAGTTGATGTACATGATGCGCGCACGGCGCAGCACGTCGGCAGGGATCGCCGTGAGATCGGGCTGAAAGCCCAGTTGGGGCACCAGGGGCATGGCCACGGGCTCGGCGCCCACGAGCAGCGGCCCGTTGGTGTACACCGGGTACCCGGGATCGCTCGCAAGCGCCACGTCGCCCGGATCGAGCAGGGCGAGGTTGAGGTTGGCGATGGCCTCCTTGGCCCCGAGCGCCGGGATGATCTCGGTGGCAGGGTCGAGTTCAACGCCAAAGCGGCGGTCGTAGAAGCCGGCGACCGAGTCGCGGAACGACTGACGGCCACGGTTGCTGGGGTACTGATGCGTCGACGGGTCGGCCACGGCCTGCTGCATGCTCGCGACGATCGCCTCTGGCGTGGGCGTGTCGGGGTCACCGATGCCCAGCGAAATGATGTCGACCCCGGCGGCCCGCTTGTCGGCGATCTTCTGCTCAATGGCCGCGAAGAGGTACGGGGGCAGCAGCCCCATACGCGCTGCGCCAATGGGACGGCTCATGCGCTCACCACGCGGCGCGTGAGATCGGCCGACATGCGGCCCTCGTACACCGGCTGGGCCGATCCGGTCATGGTGACCTCCAGGTCGTCTGTGACATCAATGATCAGGTCGCCGCCCGCGAGATGCACGGTGACGGGGCTCTCCGCGCCATCCAGCCGCACCGCGGCCACCGCAGCGGCGCATGCGCCGGTACCGCAGGCCATGGTCACGCCCACGCCACGCTCCCACACGCGCATGGTGATCTCGCCCGGCCCCTCGCGGCGGATGAACTCCACGTTGGTGCGCTGCGGAAAGCGCGGGTCAACTTCGATCAGCGGACCAAGCGTGCGCACCACCGCATCGGGGTCGTCGTGGCGGATGATCGCGTGGGGGTTGCCCATCGAGATATCGGCAAACCGCACATCACCCAGGTCGGTGCTGAGCGGCTCGTCCCCCTCGCCCGCCGGGAACACCGCGCGGCCCATGTTCACCGCCACCACGTCGCCGTCAACGTGAACGTGCACAGGGCCCGCGCCCGTGACGATGCGCCCATCTGCGGGAAGGCGCCCGGTCACGTCCAGATAGCGGGCCACCATGCGTATTCCGTTGCCGCAGTTCTCTGCGTTGCTGCCGTCCGGATTCCACACCACCATCTCGGCACCCTCGCTGCTCATGCGCACCTCGAGGATGCCGTCCGCGCCGATGCCGAAGTTGGGGTTACACACCGCCTGGGCACGCGTGGGGGTGATCGGCACGGGCCAGTCGCCCGCCTCGGTCACCACGTAGTGGTTGCCGAGCCCCTGCCACTTCTGAAATGGAATTCCGGTGGACACGGGGCGGGAGGCTATCCCACGCCACCACGGGCGCGTCGCCAGTGCGCCACCACCTCGTGCGCAAACCCGTCCGCCGGGCGGTCACCGAGGTCGATCAGCACATCGGGTGCCATACGTCGCATCCATGTCTCCTGCATGCGGGCGAGGCGCCGCGTGCGCACGTTGAGCGCCTCCTCAAGGCCCTCCGCTGGCATCTCGCCCGCCGTGATCGCGGCCACCTCACGCATTCCAATGACCTGCGTGGGTGCGCGTGCCAGATCGGGGTGCTGCAGGGCCGCCTGCAGTTCGGAAACCAGCCCATCGTCCAGTTCGCGACGCACCCGCTGCGCGATGAGCTGGTGCACCACGTCGCGAGGGCGGGTGATGCCCACCACAAATGCCGGACGCCGAAGCCGCTCGCTCCAGATATCGCCACCCCCGTCTGGGTCGTCGCCCATCACCACCCGCTCGAGCGCCCGAACCACCCGGCGCGGATTGCTGGTGTCGATGGCTGCTGCCGCTGCAGGGTCGCGCGCCTCGAGTTCTGCCGCCGCGGCGCGCAGATCGCGCTCCACAAGGTCCTCCGCCCAGCGGCGCAAATCATCCGGGGGCGCTGGGCGCATCTGCATTTCGGTGAGGGCGGCCCTGATGTACAGCCCCGTCCCTCCGGTGAGCAGCGGCGTGCCCCCTGCATCTGCAATCCGGTCGATCTCCGCGTGCGCGCGAGGCGCGTAGGTGCCCGCGCTTGAGTCGTCCTTCAGGCCCAGATCGGCAACCAGGTGGTATGACACCTCTGCGCGCTCGGCCGCGCGCGGCGCATCCGCAGCGATCTCGAGGCCCCGATAGCGCTGAAACGGATCGGCCACCACGATCTCGGCCCCAAGCGCCATCGCCACCGCATGGGCAAGCGCGCTCTTCCCGGCCGCCGTGGGGCCGAAGATCACCAGCACCTCAGGTGGGCTGGTCAGGCCCCCACCACGGTCGGCACGCCGGCCATGTGCCCCGACAGGCTCGTCGAAGTGGAATCATCGATGACGACCGGCACGATGTCTCCGGGCGCTGCCGTGCCGGGGAAGCTCACCATCACGTTGTGCTCGGTGCGGCCAGCCATGCGGGTGTCGTCGGTGCGTGACGGGCCCTCAACCAGCACGTGCTGGGTGGTGCCCACGTGCCGCGCCAAGCGCTCCCGGGCGGTGGCCTGCACCACCGCGATCAGCGCCTGAATACGTTCGCCCTTCACTTCCGGCGACACATCGTCCACAAGCGTCTCCCCCGCTTCCGTTCCGGGCCGTGGCGAGTACAGAAAGGTGTACGCGCCGTCGTACCGTGCCTCGGCCACCAGCGACAGCGTGTCGGCGAAGTCGTCGTCGGTCTCGCCCGGGAACCCCACGATGAGATCGGTGGTGAGCGACACGTTCGGCACGCCCTCCCGGATACGGGTGACCAGGTCGAGATAGCGCTCGCGGTCGTACGTGCGGCGCATGGCTTTCAGAATTCGCGTTGACCCGGCCTGCGCGGGCAGGTGAATGTGCTGGCACACCTCAGGGATGTCGCGATGGGCAGCAATGACATCGGCCTTGATGTCCTTGGGGTGGGGGCTCATGTACCGCACGCGGGCAATGCCATCCACTGCGCTCACAGCGGCAAGCAGCTCGGCAAACGTGGCGCGCGAGGAACCATCCAGGTCGCGTCCGTACGAGTTGACGTTCTGGCCGAGCAGCGTCACCTCCACCACGCCATCGGCTGCCTGGCGAGTGACCTCGGCCACCACATCGTCGAGCGGACGGCTGCGCTCGCGGCCACGCACCGACGGCACGATGCAGTACGAGCACACGCAATTGCAGCCCACAGAGATCTGCACCCAGGCCTGATGCGCACGGGAACGCCGCAGCGGCAGTTCGCCGCTGAACCGGCCATCGAGCGTGAAGGCGCCCACCGGAGCGATGCGCTCGCGTGCGAGGAACTCACCCAGCCTGTTCACCTCGCCGGGGCCGAACGCGATGTCGACAAAGGGGAAGGTGGTGAACACCGTATCCTTCTGGCTCTGCGCCCAGCAGCCGCCGACGGCCACCACCACGTCGGGGCGCTCCCGCTTGATGCGCTTGGCCTCGCCGAAACTGCCCGTAAAGCGCTCGTCGGCCGACCCGCGAATGGTGCACGTGTTGAACACGATGAGGTCCGCTTCGTCCCGCTGGTCGGCCGGCACGTAGCCGAGCGACTCCAGCAGTCCGCGCATGCGCTCAGAGTCGTGCGCATTCATCTGACACCCGAAGGTGGTGAGGTGGTACCGGGGCACGGCTGTAGATGCTAGCCGTGCCCCGGTACCACGCACTATGCGGCCTTGGCCTCCGGGGCGTCATCCGCCACCAGCACCTCGCCCGTCTCGGGGTCGACCTCAAGGGCCTCCTCGGACGGTCCGGGGGGCGTGGCCGACACGCCGGCGGCCTCGCGGATGCGTGCTTCGATGACGTCAGCCACGTCAGTGTGCTCCTTCAGGAAGGTGCGCGCGGCATTGCGACCCTGGCCCAAACGCTCATCGCCAAACGAGAAGTACGAGCCGCTCTTGGTGACGATGTCGTGCTCGAGTCCGAGATCGATGAGGTTGCCCTCGTGCGACACGCCCTCGCCGTAGAGGATGTCGAACTCGGCCTGACGGAACGGCGGGGCCACCTTGTTTTTCACCACCTTGACTCGGGTGCGCGACCCGATGACCTCGGCGCCCTCCTTGAGGTTCTCGATGCGGCGCACGTCGAGGCGCACCGACGAATAGAACTTGAGTGCCCGACCACCCGACGTGGTCTCGGGCGA
>Ga0114966_10005528_pt1 | contig 10684 bp, 10 predicted proteins | sample M_130207_XF_Meta_FD_87029 | JGI IMG/M metagenome (GOLD analysis project Ga0114966, IMG submission 87029) | Freshwater microbial communities from Lake Montjoie, Canada to study carbon cycling - M_130207_XF_MetaG | ecosystem: Environmental > Aquatic > Freshwater > Lake | place: Lake Montjoie...
CGCAGATCAAATGAGTTTTGCCGATATCGAAAAGAAAATTGCGGAATACGGTAACAAAGCGCGCGACGGCAAATTGGGTATTGAAGAAATGACGGGCGGTACTTTCTCTATTTCTAATGGCGGCACATTTGGTTCTATGCTGTCAACGCCCATCATTAACCCACCTCAGTCTGCCATTTTGGGTGTGCATGCAACCAAAGACCGCGCGGTTGTTGAAAACGGGCAAATCGTGATCCGTCCGATCAACTATTTGGCGATGTCTTACGATCATCGAATCATTGACGGACGCGAAGCCGTATTGGGCTTGGTTGTGATGAAGGAAGCTTTAGAAGATCCATCGCGCCTTCTCTTTGACATTTAATTTTTAAAAAATCATGAGTAAACAATTTGACGTCATCGTCATCGGCGGTGGACCTGGTGGATATATTGCAGCGATTCGTGCCGCTCAACTGGGCTTTCAAACAGCCTGCATTGATGCATGGAAAAATACGGCGGGCGGTCCTTCGCTAGGCGGCACCTGTACCAATGTGGGTTGCATTCCTTCTAAGGCTTTGTTGCAATCGTCGGAACACTTTGATCACGCCAACCATCATTTTGAAGATCACGGCATTTCGGTCAAAGGCATCAACATGGATATCAAAAAAATGTTGGCGCGTAAAGACACGGTCGTGAAACAAAATAACGATGGGATTTTGTATTTATTCAAAAAAAATAAAATTACTTTTTTCCATGGAACTGGATCATTCGTCCAGGCTGTTGATGGTGCCTATCAAATTCAAGTCAATGACGCAACGAACGAAACCATCACGGGCAAACACATCGTTGTTGCAACGGGTTCTAGTGCACGCGCGTTGCCTGGCACACCCTTTGATGAAGTTAATATTTTGTCAAACGACGGCGCACTCAAAATTGATCACGTGCCCTCTCGATTGGGTTTGATTGGATCAGGTGTGATTGGTCTGGAGATGGGATCGGTTTGGCGCAGATTGGGCTCTGAAGTTACCATTCTTGAAGGATTGCCAACATTTTTGGGTGCAGTTGACGAACAAATTGCCAAAGAAGCAAAAAAATCTTTTGACAAACAAGGCCTCAAAATTCAATTAGGCATCACAGTTGGAGAAATTAAAAACTCCAAAAAAGGTGTTTCAGTTACGTATAAAAACGCCAAAGGTGAATATCAACTGTTGGACGTCGACAAGTTGATTATTTCTATTGGTCGAGTTCCCAACACCGACGGTCTTCACGCAGACAAAATTGGATTAAAACTCGACGAGCGCGGCGCCATCGTCGTTAACGACGAGTGCAAAACTAATTTGCCCAATGTGTGGGCGGTGGGTGACGTGGTGCGTGGCCCTATGTTGGCTCACAAGGCAGAAGAAGAGGGCGTTGCTGTTGCAGAGCGTATCGCAGGACAACACGGTCACGTCAATTTCAACACCATTCCTTGGGTCATCTACACCAGTCCAGAAATTGCGTGGGTTGGAAAAACCGAACAGCAACTCAAAGAACAAGGTATTGCTTACAAAGCGGGTACTTTTCCGTTTCTTGCCAACGGTCGCGCTCGCGCATTAGGCGACACCACTGGCATGGTCAAGTTTTTGGCTGACGCAACAACCGACGAAATTTTGGGTGTGCACATTGTAGGGCCGATGGCCAGTGAACTCATTTCTGAAGCTGTTGTAGCCATGGAATTTAAAGCCAGCGCAGAAGACATTGCGAGAATTTGTCACGCACATCCCAGCTTGAGTGAAGCCACAAAAGAAGCCGCATTGGCTGTCGATAAACGCACACTCAACTTTTGATCACTGCTGGTCTTTGGCTTTTATTTTGTGATGTGTTTACATTCGAATGGGTTTTTGAATAAAACCTCTGCATAGGCGATATAGTTACGCATCATGTCCGTTCTCCAAGCCTATCAAGCTGAAATCAAAAAACGCGGTTATCAAAGCGATGCCGCGCAACTCAACGCCGTCGCCGCTTTGCAAAGGTGCGCCGATGATTGGTCCGTCTATAAAACAAAACGATCCAACAAAATAAAAAAAATTATCAATCATTTGCCTGTACCCAAAAGTGTTTATTTGTGGGGTGGTGTGGGCCGTGGCAAAAGTTTTTTAATGGATTGTTTTTATCAATCCGTTCCTATTCAAAGAAAAACGCGATTGCATTTTCATGAATTCATGCGAGAAGTTCATCGCGAGTTGCGTGATTTGCAAGGCACCGTCAATCCACTCGACGAATTGGCGCGCAGAATTTCTAAGCGATTCAAACTCATTTGCTTTGATGAATTTCATGTGGCTGATATCACAGACGCCATGATTTTGCATCGACTGCTCAGCGCACTTTATGCCAACGAGGTGGGTCTTATCACCACATCCAACTTCAGGCCCGATTTACTTTATCCCGATGGTTTGCACAGAGATCGCATATTGCCTGCCATCGATTTGCTCAATCAAACCATGGATGTGGTTCAGGTTGATGCGGGCGTTGATTACAGACTTCAAACGCTCGAGCAGGCGCAACTCTATCAAACGCCGCTAAGCCAAGAAGTCGAAGCGCAAATGAACGCAACGTTTAACAAGCTTGCAGAAGCGGTCGATGAGTCTCCAACTCTTCAAATCGATTCTCGACAATTTCAAGCGATTCGTCGTGCGGGCGGCATAGTTTGGTTTGATTTTCAGGTGTTGTGCGCTGGCCTGCGGTCTCAAAATGATTACCTTGAAATTGCAGCGCAATTTCATACGGTGTTCCTGAGCAACGTACCCAAAATGAACGAGTCAATGGCGTCACCCGCTCGCCGCTTTACTTTGCTCATCGATGTTTTGTACGATAGGCACATTAAATTAATTATTTCAGCCGAGGTGACACCAGAACAGTTATATACCCAGGGTCCACTTTCTCATGAGTTCCCTCGTACTGTATCTCGACTCAAAGAAATGCAATCCGCCGAATTTTTGTCCCTTCAGCGTCGTCATGTTGATACGGGGCTCACATGATTAGATCAATCTTTTTTGCTTGTATATTTTTACTCGTGCCACTTTTTACCTTGGCGCAAACACAAGCTGAATCTACATCACTCGATCCCCAAATCATCAAAGGCATCGACGTTACCCAAGAAAGAAAAAAATTAGAGCAGCAAAAAATGCATACCAATGATTTATTTAAAAATGAAACCAAAATTTGTTACTCTAAATTTGCCGTCAACGATTGCAAAGCAACAGCCAAGCAAAAAAATATTACAACCCTCAACGAAATCAGACGTCAAGAAATTATTCTCAACGACATAGAGCGTAAGAAAAAAGCGGGAGATGCGATTGATCGATACGAAGAAAAAATGTCTTTCGAAAAAGCACTCGAAAATGAAAAAAATCGTCAAAAATTATTAGACGCTCAATACGAGAGAGAGCAAAATTTAAAGAAGAAACAAGAAGACGCTGAAAAAAAGAAGCAAGACGAGTCTAGCAATATTCAAAATAAAAATGCACAAATCAAATCCGTTCAGGACAAGCTAGCCAATCAAGATCAAAAAATAAACAACGCAGGCTCTGAAAGGTCCAAATACGAAAAAAAGCTTTTAGACGCTCAAGAACACAAAAAATCCGTTTTAGATAGAAACGCCAGTCGTAGAGACACGCCCTCTGACCCTCTACCCATACCGGGTCAGCCAACAAAGTCGCCCTAAAAATGTCCGACTATTCTCAACTCCAAAAAATGGTCCTCGAAGTTTTTAATTCTTCAGGCCCGTTAGCTCGCTCTACCGAACAATTCAAACCCAGAGATGGTCAAACGCAAATGGCATTGGCAGTGGCCAAACTTGTCGAAGAGGGCGGATCGTTGGTTGTAGAGGCAGGCACGGGTGTGGGCAAAACCTATGCGTATCTGGTTCCCGCCTTATTAAGCGGCGAAAGAATCTTGCTCTCAACCGCCACCAAAACATTACAAGATCAATTATTTTCTAGAGACCTACCCAAACTGCTCGAAGTGCTCAATTTGCCGCTTCGAACCGCACTCCTTAAAGGTCGTTCCAGTTATTTGTGTCAGCATCGTCTCGATTTAGTTCATGAACAAACCATGCTGGCTGATCGAAGTGCTGTTGATCTTTTAGTCAAAGTAAAAAAATGGGCACCTCAAACTACAACGGGCGATTTGTCTGATTTGCCAGGCCTTGATGAACGATCGTCTCTCATTCCCTACATCACATCATCGCGCGACAACTGTATGGGTTCCGAGTGCAGCTTTTGGCAAGAGTGTCATGTCAATCAAGCCAGACGCGAGGCCATGGCCGCTGACATTGTGGTGATCAATCACCATTTGTTTTTTGCAGATTTAGTGGTGCGCGAATCGGGTATGGCCGAAATTTTACCCAGCGTTCGTGTTGTTATTTTTGATGAGGCACATCAACTTAATGAAACGGGCACACAGTTTTTAGGTCAGCAAATCACAACAGGGCAGTTGCTTGATTTCACCCACGACCTATTGGCCGCAGGAATCCAATTGGCCAAAGGTCTTGCCGATTGGACAGCCATTGCTTCGCAAGTCGAATTGGCCACACGAGATCTGCGATTAACCATTGGCAAGCATCCCAACTCCACCAAACTCAAATGGGTCGATGAAATACCTGAAGGCATTCATGATGACTCATGGAACTCATCTTGGGACGCGCTTGTATTCGCCATCGAACAAGCAATGACGCATCTTGAAAATGTTTTAGAAATCGCGCCAGATTTTGAAAAATTACAAGCAAGAGCCACAGAGGTTTTAAACACCATTTCATTTTTTAGAAAACCCTGCGAATTGGGTCAGGTGCGATGGGTTGATGTCACCAGTCAAGTTCGCTTCGTACAATCACCATTGGATATTGCGCAGGTTGTTCAATCCCGAATGATCCAAACAGAATTTGTTGGCAGTGATGAAGGTCAAACCGCAAACACTACAACCAATTTGCCAAGAAGTTGGATTTTTACTTCTGCTACTTTAGGTACAGACGATCAATTGAGTTGGTTCACACAACCCTGTGGTTTATCTCAATCGACCATACTCAAAGTTGATAGTCCATTCGATTACGGACAACAAGCTTTTTACTACGTGCCTGCAGATATGGTCGAGCCCAAAAGCCCATTGCATTCCGAGCAAGTAGCAGTGTTGTCACAGCAAGTGGCTCGCGCATTAGGCGGTCGAACACTGGTACTCACAACAACACTCAGAGCGCTCAACGCTATTTCCGATATTTTGAAAGAAGATTTAGATCAGCCCAACGACCCAGAGGTGCTGTATCAAGGTCAATACCCCAAGAGATACCTCATGGATCGATTCAGGCAGGCGATAGAGCCGCAACAGCGAGGTTGTGTGCTTGTTGCGTCTGCCAGTTTTTGGGAGGGCATTGATGTGCCTGGTGAAGCCTTGCAAGCCGTTATCATTGATAAATTGCCTTTTCCTCCACCTGGAGACCCGATGGTCGAGGCTCGTTCGCAGCGTTTAACCAGTTTAGGAAAAAGCCCATTTAATGATTACGCCATGCCTGAGGCCGCTATTTCTCTTAAGCAGGGTGCTGGCCGACTCATTAGGCGCGAGACCGATCACGGTGCGCTCATTATTTGCGATAAGCGCTTAATCACAACCGGATATGGGAAAAGACTTTTGTCTGGTTTGCCGCCGATGCGCCGCATTCAAACTCGAGTTGAATTTGATGCGGCTATTCAAGAACTTACCAAATTCGATACCAAGGTTTTTTAATTTCGTCCGTTCCAAGTTTAGGCAATGTAGGTGCAGGCACTTTTTTATCTTTGCCATAGGTGGAATCAAAGACGCGTTGGATATCATTTTTTAATTGCGTCAAACCCAATGCTTCATAAGATTTAATTAATATTTTTAAAGCTTCTTCATTGGAAGGTACATCCGGATATTCGGCGATCGTGCTTTGGGCACGATTGATCGCTGCAACATAAGCACCTTTTTTAAAATAAAAATCAGCAACTTTGATTTCTGATCTTGAGAGATTATTCAAAATAAATTGCATCCGCATTTTTGCATCTTCTGAATACTTCGAATTGGGAAAACGCGCAACCAATTCTTTGAACGCAGCAAATGCATCTTTGGCGGCCATTTGATCGCGTTCAGAAATATCTTGTGAGACGATGCTCGAAAAAAATCCTGAATCATCGTTGAAATTCACGATCCCTTTTAGAAAGTATGCATAGTCAAGTGCAGGGCTGGCGGGATTTAATTTAATGAATCGATCCAAAGTTGCGGTTGCCAAGATGGGTTCATCATTTTTATATTGCGCATAGGCTTTTTCGAGTTGGGCTTGTTGACCTAAAACCGTACCCGTTGCGCGGCCTTCTAACTTTTCATAAAGACCGACGGCTTTATCGTATTTGAGATTGTCCATTTGCTCGCGCGCTTCAGCGTAGATTTTTTCTGGTGTCCATCCTGCCGTTTGGTCTTTTTCGTCCAAAGAGCAACCCGCGATGATGAGAGAAATGCAAACAACAGATAATCGGAAGATCCTATGCACGGCAAACCCTTTTCTTTTAAAAACAAACCTTGGCTCTATTATCAACTATGAAAGATCAAACGCTTGAAGACGAAGATTTTTCGATGGCGTCGGTCGACACCGAGGTTGAGCGACGAAAATTGTCTGTTCCCATTTCGATGCACGGCCAACGGCTCGATCGCTTTTTAGCCGACTCTATTTATGAATTTTCACGCAGTTATTTGCAACATCTGATGAGTCTCGGGTACGTCAAACTACAGAGTGACAAGCCCATTCTGAAGGCCTCATACCGAGTGAAGGCAGGCGAAGAATACCAAATTGAGCTTTTCCCTACCGATGAGTCCAATGCTTTTGTTCCACAACCCATTCCCATTGACATCGTCTTTGAGGACGAATCAATTTGGGTCATTCATAAGCCTGCGGGCCTGGTGGTCCATCCTGCGCCAGGAAATTGGAGTGGAACCTTGCTCAACGGTTTATTGGCTCTTGACAGCCGAGCGTTGAGCGTTCCAAGGGCGGGCATCGTTCACCGATTGGATAAAGATACCAGCGGTTTGATGGTTGTGGCACGTACCCGTCAAGCGATGGACGCCTTAGTCGATATGATTGCCCAGAGAGAAATACAGCGGGAGTATCTTGCTATCGGACACCGAAGTTGGAGCGGACCACAAGTGCGCGAAATCCAATTGCCAATTGGCAGGGATCCCAAAAATCGAGTTCGCATGGCGGTGGTCGACTTATCCAAAAATTCAGGCAAAGAGGCGCACACCACGCTTAGTTGCTTAGACACTCAAGCCGAGGGTTGTTTGGTTCATTGCCAGTTGCACACGGGCAGAACCCATCAAATCAGGGTTCACATGGCTGCCATTGGGCATCCCCTTTTGGGAGATGTTATCTATGGAGGCAAGCCCTTAGAAGGCATCGGTCGACAAGCCTTACATGCCTTTCGATTGAGTTTTTCTCACCCTTTTACCCACAAATACTTGAGTTTTAAGCTCGATTTGCCGACTGATATCCAAAATGGATTGAGGCTGTGGGGCCTCAGTTACAATTAGAACGCAGGGTAAAACCGATGTTTTCAAGCGATTGGACATCTCCCTTTCCTCAATTTTAGAGTTTGACACGGAAATAAAACATGAATACGGCGGATGCCAAACGTATCCTTGAAACAGCATTGATTTGTTCTCATCAACCGATGAATCTTCGAGATTTGCAAACACTTTTCAATGATGACATGGGCGTTGATACGATCAAAACCTTGCTGGAATCCCTGCAGTTGGATTGGACAACCAAGGGCGTTCAATTGGTTCAAGTTTCAACGGGTTGGCGCTTTCAAAGTCGTCCCGAAATGCGCGAGTACTTAGATCGATTACACCCCGAAAAACCACCTAAATACAGTCGCGCTGTCATGGAAACATTGGCCATCATTGCCTACCGCCAGCCCGTTACTCGGGGTGATATGGAAGATATTCGCGGTGTCACCATCAATTCGTTGATCATCAAACAATTAGAAGACCGTGGATGGGTTGAAGTGATTGGTCATCGCGAAACCGTCGGCAGGCCTGGTCTGTATGCAACCACCAAACAATTTTTAGATGATTTAGGTCTTACATCTCTAGAGCAGTTGCCACCAATGGATACAGAAATGGGCGCGCTCGAAGAGAACTTCATGCCATTACAAAACGCAATCGATGTCAATCAACTCACCATGGCTTTGGAGACCGAACCGGAGACTGTAGATGAGACCTTCACTGAAGAACAAGGGCCTACCCCGCTACATGATGACATCCCCACGAGCCACTGAACCCAACAAAAGTATTCCAGAAGATCCATTGCAAGCCAGCCATGCTGAGTCTGGCGATATTGATTTTGACGATATTGTTGCTGGCGTCTTTGATGAGCCATTAGATCCCATACAACTTCAAGCACCTAAGCGTGTTTTATTACCGCAACCCGATACGCCCAAATTACACAAAGTTTTAGCTCAAGCAGGTTTGGGCTCGCGCGTTGACATGGAAAAATTAATTGCCGAGGGGCGCGTGAGCGTCAATCAAGAAGTGGCGCATGTGGGTCAACGCATTCAATACGGCGATCAAATCAAGGTCAACGGCAAACCCGTTCAAGTCAGAATTGCACTTTCTGCACCGCGCGTCATTGCGTATCACAAGCCTGCAGGTGAAATCGTCTCACACGATGACCCGCAAAACAGACCCACCGTATTTAGAAAATTACCCAGGGTCTATCATGGCAAATGGCAATCTGTGGGTCGCCTCGATCTCAACACCGAGGGCTTGCTTTTATTCACCGATTCAGGCGAGTTGGCCAATCAATTGATGCATCCGCGCTTTGGCTTAGAGCGTGAATACGCGGTGCGTGTTTTAGGCGCACTAAGCAACGAAGAAAAAAAGAAGCTGTTGGATGGCGTGCAACTCGAAGACGGACCCGCACAATTTGCAAGTTTAGAAGACGGTGGCGGTGATGGTGCCAACTGCTGGTACAGAGTTACCATCAACGAAGGGCGCAATCGTGAGGTCAGACGCATGATCGAAGCAGTTGGGCATGCGGTCAGCCGATTGATACGCATTCGGTATGGAGCAGTTGCGCTTCCACGTGGCCTTCAACGGGGCGACTGGATGGAGTTGGGCGAACTTGATATTGCCCAACTTTTAAGAACGGCCTCCAAACCGATCAAAAAAAGTACCCCACTCATTGGGGCCGAAAGCCTTTATCAACAAAGAAAAGAAGATGCGGCTTCAAAATCCAGAAAAAGAAGCCCTAGAAAAGCGACCGCGCCAAGTCGAAAGTCTCGTTAAACCTACTTTCAGTTGATAAACCTTGTTTCTAAGGGTGATGCAGTCCCTTTTTACAGGGGAATTCACTAGTTCAAGCTAAAATAGGTTGGCTTTAGGCCACTGTGGCCTTTTCTTCATTCTCAAGGAATTATTTCAATGGCAATCGAACGTACTCTTTCCATCATCAAACCAGACGCTATTGCAAAAAATGTCATCGGTCAAATTTATTCGCGCTTTGAGGGCGCTGGTCTCAAAATCATCGCATCACGCATGGCGCATTTGTCTAAAGCCGAAGCCGAAGCTTTTTATGGGGTTCACAAAGAACGTCCTTTTTTCAATGATTTGGTCAAATTCATGATCTCGGGTCCTGTGATGATTCAAGTTCTAGAAGGTGAAAACGCCATTCTCAAAAACCGCGATTTGATGGGCGCAACCGATCCCAAAAAAGCAGCTGCCGGCACCATCCGTGCTGATTTTGCTGACAGCATCGACGCCAATGCGGTACATGGTTCAGATGCCGCTGAAACAGCCCGTCAAGAAGTCGCGTTCTTCTTTGCAGGTCTCAACGTTTTCAATCGTTAATTTTTAAAAAGCGATTCACCATGTCGGTCAATTTGTTGGAATTCGATCTCGATCGATTGACCGAATGGTGTGAAAGCGTGGGAGAAAAAAAATTCCGCGCAACTCAATTATTTAGGTGGATCCATCAAAAGGGTGAGAGCCAATTTGATGATATGACTGATCTTGCAAAGTCTTTGCGTGAAAAACTTCACGCTACGGCTTGCATCACGCCCATGCCGATTTTGTCGAGGCACAATTCTGCTGACGGGACCATCAAGTGGTTGTTTGATGCGGGAGACGGTAACGCCATCGAAACCGTTTTTATTCCAGAAGAAGATAGAGGCACCTTGTGTGTTTCTTCGCAAGCGGGATGTGCGGTGGGGTGCCCATTTTGTTCAACGGGCTATCAAGGTTTTAGTCGTAATTTAAGCACCGCCGAAATTTTGAGTCAGTTGTGGACTACCGAACACCTATTGCGAAAAGAAAAAAATCAAACCGAGCGCGTCATCACCAATGTCGTCATGATGGGCATGGGTGAGCCATTACAAAACTACGATGCGCTGATACCTGCACTCAAAACCATGCTCAGCGAGCACGGATATGGCTTGTCTCGCAGGCGTGTCACCGTATCCACATCGGGCGTTGTGCCCATGATCGAGCGCTTAGCCAAGATTGCCCTGTGGCCTTGGCTGTGTCGTTGCACGCACCCACCAACGAATTGCGCAATCGTTTGGTTCCCCTTAATATCAAATATCCTCTCGAAGAATTCTTAAGCACTTGCAAAGATTATTTGCTCAAGGCGCCACGTGATTTTATCACCTTCGAATATTGCATGCTTGAC
>Ga0114966_10005530_pt1 | contig 10682 bp, 9 predicted proteins | sample M_130207_XF_Meta_FD_87029 | JGI IMG/M metagenome (GOLD analysis project Ga0114966, IMG submission 87029) | Freshwater microbial communities from Lake Montjoie, Canada to study carbon cycling - M_130207_XF_MetaG | ecosystem: Environmental > Aquatic > Freshwater > Lake | place: Lake Montjoie...
AGGGCAACGAAAGAACAATGTAATGATTTATCGACTCGGTATGCTAATTCCATCGGCAAATATAGCTACAGAGATTGATATGAACAGGGTGTTGCCGAAAAATTATCAAGTTCATTTCGCAAGACTCAGGGTTGACTCTGTAGATGAAGAAGGCTGGCATCAACTTAATTCTGACATTAACTATCAAGCAGAATTACTATCTAGCATAAAACCTTCAGCAATGATCATTTTACAAACCTCTGCAAGTTTTTATGGTGATGCCGATTATGACAATAAACTCATGAAGCGTATCGAAAAAATATCTGGGGTTCAAACCTTTTCAACTGAATATCTATTTGGTCAAGCGCTAAAGGCTTTAAATGTGCAAAAGATCACAATTCTTTCACCATATAGCACTGATTTGTTAAGGCGAGGGCAAGACTATTTCGAGCGTATTCACGGGCTCGATATTATTGATGCTCAATCATTTAATATGACCGACCCTGACGTTATTGGTAAATTGACTTCAGAACCTGCGAGAAAAGCCGTAGAAAAACAGGCTGAACTTAAACCCGATGCCATGTTGATTGCTGGCGGAGCCTATCAAATTATGGGACATGTTTCTAAGTGGGAGGAGGAGTTTGGCATACCAATTCTCACGACCAATCAAGTCGCAGCTTGGGGGTGTGTACAAGCCGTTAAAGGTATAGAAAAAATTAACGGTTATGGTTATTTATTAGAGAAAATGCCTAAATATCGTTCGGTAAAGTAGATGCTTAGTTAGAAATTTATGTCGCGTCAATTTTGATTACTCTAATTTAATATTTGATTGTTTGCCAAGGCGTGAAATTGATGATCCGGTATCTCTCAAATATTTAATGAAAATCTCCGGAGAATTAGGTTGCAACTCCATTCCTTGTCGATTAATAGCCTCTTTAAAATCTGAATCATCGACAAGCTTAACTATAGCGCTATTTAGCTTATCGACGATAGCTCTTGGCATTCCTGCTGGTCCAACAAGCGCGAACCATCCAATTAAATCAAAGCCAGTTAAGCCACTTTCGTCAAGTGTGGGAATGGCCGGAGATAAAATGGAGCGCTTAATACTAGTAACGGCAAGGGGCCTGAATTTTCCACTTTGTAACAATGGCATTGCAGCAGGCATACTTGGAAAAATAACATCAACCTGACCACTAGCAAGCGCTGTGACAACTTCGCCACTTCCTTTGTACGGTACGTGCAGCATTTTTAACTTAGTTAGTGAATTAAAAAGTTCACCGGCTAAGTGACCCGTACTACCAATACCATCAGAACCGAAAGTTAATTGATTGGGCTTAGAACGTCCAAATTCAATTAACTCGCTTATGCTTCGCGAGGGTACGGTTGAGCCAACCAAAACAACCAATGGTGTTATGGTAACTATTGAAATTGGGGTAAATTCAGTTTCTATATTGTAATTTTGAGTTGCGCTCAAGACGGAATTAATAAACGTTCCACTTGCGGTCATTAATAAGCGATACCCATCGGGATCAGATTTGGCAACTTGATTTGCTGCGATGGTCCCCGCTGCCCCTGGTCGGTTTTCAATTACCACAGGTTGTCCAAGATTTACCGACATCTTTGTTGCAAGTAGTCGAGCTGTAACGTCTGTCCCTCCGCCAGGAGCAAAACCTACGACAAGTTTTATTGGTTTATTAGGATAACCTTGAGCGCATACCGTTGTATTAACAAACAGCATAGGCATGATTAAAAATATTGCACTGATTGTATTTAAAACTTTATTCATGATATTTTCTTTAAAATTTAGTTGACAATTTAAACTTACAAATTTTCTTATAACGCTGATTGCTCATTCGGTTTCAGGTAGCAGAAGCTCTGTGACCATCACAATCATCTCAATGCAACTTCGAATGACAATTTGAGTCAGTATTCCAGTCAAAATAGCGATTATGATCGCTAACCAATTTAGATTCGACCCTGCCAAGATAAGAACTAAAAAAAATACAAAGCTAGTTGTTAAATAAGAAATACTTTTCCCGTAGCGAACTAAAAAAAACAAATAGGGAAAACGAGAAAGTCGGTGAATCTTTTTAATATTTTTTGTATATTTGATATTTTCAAATTCCCTAATACCAGTCGTTTCGGTTGAATTTGATGAAGTAATCGTAAATTTCTTTCCCTCTAAAGTTGCCACCTTCTCTGCAGCCAGTAGCCCAAAACACCCTGACTTAATTAAGCCGCCTACATATGCAGAGTTTTTACCGCCCTCAATTCCTCCGGTGGTGGCGCCAGCAGCAAAAAGTCCTAAAATTGCATTGCCTTTTTCATCGAGAACCTGAGCATCACAATTAATCTCGATCCCTCCCATTGTGTATGTTATTGCCGGACATATAGGTATAGCCATAAGTGGCAAATTACAAATTTCATACGCTTTAACTTTTTCTGAACGAAAAATCTTTAGACTCGGTAGGGTATTTCCCGAAATTGCGCTGTTGTACTCTTGTAGAGTTTGTGTAAGCATTTCTGATGGAACTCCCATTTTGAATGCCAGTTCATTTACTGAGTTGGCTCGTAGGATGGTTCCACCGGCTTGCTCAAGTAAGGGATTTGCAGGGATACGTGCTGAAGTGCCAGGGCCTTCCCATATCGTTTGATCAAAGACTGCAAAAAACTTTTTAGAATTAGATAACTTTGCAATCTCATTAGCTAGGAATACACCATTTTGACCTTCGTCAGCTATGCGGCAACCTGAGTCGTTAACAACAATACCTGCTGTTGCAAGTGCATCGATTTCAGGGTAGGGCCAAACATTGTCATTACTTTTGGCATCTTCGCAGATTAAATGGCCATAAAAACGATCAAGTGAAGTTACAGCCGCACCTACAGCCTTTGCCATTAGTAAGCCATCACCGCAACCTGTACGAGCACCACGCTGAAATAAGTTATTAAAATTTGGGGTTATATAACGTTCAACCAAAACTTTGTTTGATTGAAAGCCGCCGTCAGCGATTAAGACATTCTTTGCAAACCAAGTTTGAGATTTTTCTTCACAAAGGCCCTCTGCACCTATGCATTTATTCTCCTGCATTATGAGATCAGTGACGCGCGATTTAAATTGAATGATTCCACCTAGACGAATAAACTCATTTACTAAATGACGGATTGCAATATCTGGGCCTTTGTTTTTCCAGTCAATACCAGCTCGAAGTGCGCGAGGTGGCGCCATACACCAACTATAAGCTTCTTGTTGATTAAATTTCATAAATTTAATTTCATGCTCTTGAAGCCACGTCACTAGTCGAGTACCTGTGATAGAGAGGGCTTTCGCTAATTCTGGTTTTGCTTCATTTTCAGTAACGGTATTAATAGCGTTGATTAACTCTTGAAATGGACGCTTTGGATTATGAAAGGCAATATGCAAAATTCCACCAGACTGGCGAGAGTTACAAGGATAATTAATATCCTCACCTTTTTCGAGAATAATAACTCGCAGTCCTAACTCAGCTGATCTAACACCCGCCACAAGTCCAGCAATACCGCCGCCAACTATTAGAAGGTGATTGGGTGAAAGATTTTTTTTCATTGATCTTATTTAGGGATAAGCATGTCAACGATCAAAATAACGAGTTCAGTAAAGGCCTTGAGAAAAATGTATGAAATTACAGCTGTAAAAAGTGCAATTAAGATGAATCTCCATTCATAGGGATTTAAACTCGCAATAATTAAACCTATGACTGTTGCAAGAAATTTCGCACTCGGGTTGCCAAATCTTACAATCAAGTTAAGCATTTGGTATTTTTCCATTTTTATCTAAACTTAATTTGATTTTTGAAACAGTTTACCTAAACTTATTCCTGAATAAGGCAGACTTAGTGTAGTTAAAATTGCTTTTATGCTTGCTTGTGTCGTTGTTATGACAGGCTTTTTGAGATGGGATTCAATACTTTCAATCATTGGTAGTGTTCGCCAGTTCGTACAGGCGAGCAGTACGGTGTCGGCGTCAGTTTGATCGATCTCGATCGCCAGATCAAATGCCGATTGCGGGGGAAGCCTACCAATGCTGAGATTGTCTTCTATGCCTAAACCCTTGTATAGCAAAACCTCAAAACCATTGGATTCTAAAAAGTGAACGATCTTATCGTTAACAGAATTAATAAATGGAGTTCCTAGCACTAATTTTTTTGTTCCAACAAGGTTCAAAGCTTCCAGCATTGCAGTTGATGTAGTTATTGTTTTTGTACCGGTTAGTTCTTCCATTCTTTTTGCAATTTTTTCATCAAAACCTTTTCCATGAAACAAGCTGGGTATTGTTGCAAACAAAACCAATAAATCCATGCCTGCTGAAGCAATCAAGGTACTTGCGCGTTCAACATCACGTACCATTGCCTCTATAGCCTTTGGCTCAACACCGCTTAAGTGGCTGAGTCGACTACTGTGTAGAGAAACCTCTTTGGGTAAAGTGTGACCCAACTCTACCTCTACACTTGTGTTTGAGGAAGGAATCAGTACACCTAAACGATATTTAGTGGTTATAAATTCCATACGGATCCCATCTCAATTTAAGCGTGTTACACAATAATTCAGAGAGTGCGATCACGCACTACGAATACTTTCATCAAAGAAAGTGCTTGGTGGTATAACGTCGGCATCAATGACTACATCAATGAGCGCAGGACGACCTGAGGCAAATGCCTTTTCAAGAGCGGGTCTTATCTCTGACGGGTGTTCTACTCGAATACCCACACAACCAAATGCGCGAGCTACAGCAGCGTAATCTACTTTGGTGTAATCACAACCTGGTTGCTCCTCGGTGATTTTGCCCGGTTGGTTGTAATATTTGATGAGAAATTTTTCGTAACCAAGGGTGCTATTATTTAGAACTACATTCACAGCTGGAATGTTGTATCTGGCGGCTGTTTCCAACTCGCCAATACAATAACCAAGACTACCATCGCCAATTAAACTAAGTACTTGCCTACCAGGTGCGGCAAGCTGTGCACCAAGTGAAGCTGGCAATCCCCAACCAAGTAAATCAAAGCCTCTTGCATAAGTGATAAATGGGCCTGGAATGGGTGTATCGTAATGTACATTGACCCATATTGAGGAAAAACTTAAGTCGCCAAGCACAATTGCATCAGGACGTAAAAATTTAGAAATTTCGTGCATCAATCGCTGTGGTTTGATAGGTGTTGCATCTGACAATTGATCAGGTAATATTTTTGCGCGCCAAGCATCTACGCGTTTTTTAACTACGTCATATCTTTCTTGAAGATGGCGCTTTTCTGGAACAATTTCTTTTACAGCCAGGATGAGTCCTGCTAAAGCATGTTTTGCATCAGAGACGATTCCGACCTCTGTAGGGTAATTGCGCCCAATTTCTTCCGGGTCAATATCAATGTGGATAACAGTTGTCTTTCCTGGAACAGGGCTCGTCCATTTATTGGTTGTATGCATATCGGTATTGCTACCAATGAAGAGTGCAAGGTCAGCATCTTCTACTGTTTGATTAGCACTAAGTCGCGAATGAATTCCGCATACGCCTACTGCAAGTGGGTGTTTTTCTGGTATCGAACCTTTGCCAAATAAACTGGTGGCCACTGGTATAGATAAATATTCTGCTAGCGCTATAAGTTCTTCCCATGCACTTGCGCGAACAACCCCCCCACCAGCAATGATGACTGGTCGTTTTGCATTGACCAATAGGCGTGCAGCCGCTTTAACTTTTTCAGGATCAGGCCATACACGTTGTGCTGGCCAAGTTGAATACTGCGGGTCAGCTGCTATATCGAAATCCCACTCTTGGTACATCGCGTCTGGATAAAGCTCAACTTGAACAGGGCCAGGGCGTCCTGTAGTTGCGATTGCATAGGCTCTACTTATTAGTTCAGAAACTCGTGCAGGATGATGTACCTGTATGCCCCATTTTGTATATGGCTTAAGAACATCAAAGGTATCATATACGCGACCACGGCAGAACATGATCGGATTTTTAGCTGATTCGGTTGGTGTTCGTGCAGCTGTTATTGCAATAACAGGAATTGAACTCATCCATGCTTCACCAATACCAGTAAGTAGATTGGTTGTTCCAGGCCCCTCAATTGCAGTACAAACTCCAGGTTTATGAGAAACACGTGCATATCCATCTGCCATGCATGCGGCACCTCTTTCATCTCGGGTTAATATAAGTTTGACGTCGTCGCGTCCTGCAAATTCTGCAAATAATGGAATAGTACTTCCAGGTACTCCAAACAAATACTCTGTTCCGTGTGCTTTTAGTGTTTCAACAACGGCTTTTGAGCCGCGCATGCGTACTCCGTTGCTTGGCATAGGTGTTCCACGGAATGGATCGCTAATTGACATGAAATTACTCCTTTTGTGTTTTAAAAGAATCCATTTGACCAAGATTTGGCCAAGCAGAGCTAAGTATGGAAGCTGTTTTTTGTAAGGGGTTAATGTAAGCTTCGAGATGTTTCAATTGAAGTCGCGCCGTAGGGCCAGCCACACTAACGGTTCCTATTACCCGATTCATTTTAGTTGGATGAAATATATTAACTGCTATAGCTGACATGCCTAGCTCATCTTCATCAATCGATATTCCATAGCCACGAGCTTTGGTTCTATCTAACTCTAAAAAGAATTTATTTTTTTTGAATGTTTCGATCTTATTAACTCTAACGGAATTCATCTCATTTTTACTCAATATAGAGTAAACATCATCAGCACTTAATGTGCTCAACCAAATCCTACCAGAAGCAGTAGTTTTTAAGCGAACATCAACACCCATTTCAGGATCAAACCTTAATCCATTGCTAGCACCCTGGGCTTTTGAAACCCAAGTGAGGCGGTCCTCATCTACAAGTGCCATTCGAACCAGCTCCCCAGTTTTAGAGGCTAGTTGCATAAGGGATTGTTTGGAGGTATCTCCAACACCAATAGCTGCTAAATGCTCAAATCCAAGAGTAGCAAAGCGTGTGGTCAATTTGTAGTGTTGAGAGTCTTGAGCCTGAACAACGAAACCCTCATGTTCCAGCTCTTTTACTAATCGATGTGCTGCACTTTTTAAAAGATTTAATTTGTTAGAAATAACTGTCAAGGATAAGCCTTGTGGCTCGGTCGACATCATCTCCAAAGCATCAAGACAGCGTGTCATCATTGTTTCAGTAGTCATTTATTTTGTGGGTTTTTTTTAATCGGGGTTGATATTCGCACTTTTGACAACGCGAGCCCATTTTTCCGATTCATTGCGAATAAGCTCACTGAATTCGTCGGGGGAGTTGGTTACTACATCAAACCCCTGAGCAGTTAAGCGCGAATTAACTTCTGGCTTCTTTAGTGCAGCAACTAAGGCTATGTGAAGTTTATCTATTGTTTCTCGCGGTGTACCCTTTGGAGCAACGACACCTTGCCAAACTAAAACCTCATAACCGCTAACACCTTCCTCTAATACGGTTGGAATTTCTGGTGCTAGTTTTGAACGCTTTGCTTGTGTAACGGCAAGAATATTTACTCTTCCAACTTGTGCCAATGGAAGAGTGGTTGGTAATTGTAGGAATCCCACTTGAACTTCGCCACTCAGCACTGCATTAACTGCGGGAGCCCCCCCTTTGTATGGTACATGAACCAAATTTAGTCCGGCGGACATATTAAAAAGCTCCCCAGCTGTATGAATAATGCTTCCGGTGCCAGAGGATGAGAAATTAAGTTTGATATTTTTGTTTTTTGAGTAGGCTATAAGTTCTCTTACATTTTTAACAGGCACACTTGGATGAGTTGAAATCGTAAGGGTGCTAACTGAACCTAGGGTAATGGGTTGAAAATCTTTGATTGAGTCGTAACTTAGATTTTTGTAAATACTTCGCGAAATTGCAAGAGGGCCAACATCGGCTACCAACAAGGTGTAACCATCAGGTGGGGATTGCGCTACAAAAGCTGCTGCAACGGTTCCACCAGCCCCAGGTCTATTCTCAACAATGACAGATTGCCCTATTTGTGGCGTCATCGCTTCGGCTATTGATCTAGCAAGGATATCAACTGTTCCACCTGGAGCATATGGAACGACCAGTCGTATGGGTTTTGTAGGAAACCCCTGTGCTGTTAGAGAAAATGAAATAGCAACTGAAAGAATGCCGAAAACAGCATTTCTCAACATTGAATTGAGTTGAGGGAGCATAATTTTCCTTTCCAGTTCATTTTGGAATCCGGTTCCAATCTTCATACGATTAGAATATGTTGTCAAGTGTTTAAACATGAAAGTATTTTTTTGATTTAGTCCTTCAAACCCAATTGACTCATTGGGGTTACTACTAATCAATATTTTTTTGTAACGCTAAATTATTAGATATTTTTATGAATATTCAAGCTGATTTGGTTTGTGTTGGTGCTGGAATCGCAGGCCTTGTTGCGGGATTGCGTGCAGCTGAGCTTGGATTGAAAGTCATTGTCTTTGAAAAGGGTGAAGATAGTAGTTATCCATGTAACTCACGATTTAGTTTTGGCGTTTTACATGCAGCTCACCGCGATCTCAAGCTGCCTATAAAAGAGCTAGAGCTTGCTATGCATCAATCAATGGGTGAGTTTTCAAATCATGATCTGATATCTACTGTTGCTGCAAACTCTGGTCGAATGATCGAATGGCTACAACGACACGGAGTCAAGTTCATCCGTAATCCTGCTCGGCAATGGGTATTTGCCCCTGCCAAGCCGCTCACTTCAAAGCTTTTATGGAAAGGCATGGGCCCCGATTATGTTTTGCGTACTTTAGGTCTTCAATTGAAGCATTATGGTGGAGAACTGATTTACGGTACGCGCGTTATAAAATTATTTCATAGCGATGATGGCGCATGCTCTGGGGTAGAAGTTGTTTCGAATGACCAAGCGATGAGGATTGATACAAAGTTTGTTGTGATTGCGGATGGAGGCTTTCAGGCCAATTCAAATTTGGTTGGTAAATACATAACATCTAGATATGACTTACTATTTCCTCGCCATGCAGGTAGTGGTTTAGGCGATGGAATCGAAATGGCTTTAGCGTCTGGTGCACATATGGTTGGACTGAATAGCTTTTATGGGCATCTATTAAGTGTAGATGCGTTTAAATCCAAAGAGCTTTGGCCTTATCCACAAATTGATTCAATTGCCAGTTCTGGAATATTGGTAGACTCCAAGGGAAATCGTCGTTTGGATGAAGGTAAGGGCGGTATATATTTGGCTAACGGAGTTGCCCGATTTGAAATGGGTACAGCAATGGTTATATGTGACAATTTAATTTGGGATAATGCGGGTAAAAAACATCAAATTCCACCCAACCCATTACTTGAACTTCACGGCGCGACCATGTATCGCGATGAGACAATTGAAAAGCTAGCAATTAAATCCGGCCTGCCACCTATTGCACTTGTTAATACAGTTAATAGTTATAACGAAGCTGTAAACAGTGGTTTATGCGAAAAATTAGAACCAATGCGATCTACAAGCATTCGCCCATCGCAAATTTCGCATCCTCCATTTTTTGCAATTCCAGTTTGTGCGGGAATTACTAATACTTCAGGTGGTATTTCAATCGATTCAAATGCTCGCGTTCTCTCTAAAAATGGAGTGCCGATCCCTGGTCTTTATGCTGCAGGCGCAACTATCGGCGGTCTTGACGGTGGCGTGAACTCTGGATATATAGGCGGATTGGTAAAAGCTGTATTCGGTTTAAAAGCCGCTGAAAATGCATCGTTTAGTAAGTAGAAATTAATAGGAATCAATGACAACTAGTGCAATTAAAAATGGTTTGCGTGTAATTAAGATTCTTGCAAACCAATCCCAAGGCGTCACTTATAGGCAGCTCATGACGGAGCTCGATATTTCGTCTATAACTATAAAAAATTTATTGCTATCTATGGAGAGTCGTGGTTTTTTACGTTTTGACGTTCAAACAAAAAGCTATCGACTTAGCTTGAAACTTGCAAAACTTGGAATGGCTTACGTTGAGCATAGCGGCGTGTCAGCGGTTTACCAACCATTGTTAGAACAACTTGCTCAGGAGACTGGGGAGTTGGTGCGAATAACTTTAAAAAACGGGAATAGGTTGATATGGGTAGGCATGGCTAAGGGCTCACATAAAGGTTTACGTGTGGCGCCTGACACAGGTAGTGATGTTTGTCTTCATGCAACCGCCGCAGGTAAAGCATGGCTTTCATGCATGGAGCATGGAAAAGCTATCAAGTTAATTCTTGATCAGGGCTTGGTTCATTCAGATAGGTTTGGACCCAAGGCCATTCAAGCTGTCAATGAATTGTTTGTTGAACTCAAGAAGACTGAAAGACAAGGTTATGCAATAAGTATCGAGGAATATCTTCAAGGCATGTCAGCTATTGCAGTTCCAATTTTTAGCCAGAATCCATCAGTAGGGGATGCAGTTGGTTCTATTAGTATTGCAGGCCCAACCGTTCGTATGAGTAAGACGAGATTAAAAGAGATGCTACCATTATTGAAAAAAATAGGAACAGAGTTAGCAATGCTCAGCCCTATTTTTGCAGCTAATGTCTTTCCAGCTTAATTTGTCTTAGTGCCATTCCAATGAGTTCGGCCGCTGTTTTAATTACCTAATCGCACCCAAAGTGGGCGAGGCTATGAAAGTAACCTGTGGCAATCAGCACGCCAACCTAGCCAACCCAGCTCAACTCTTCTGGGGTAGCGACTGGCCCCTCTGAATATGG
>Ga0114966_10005531_pt1 | contig 10681 bp, 10 predicted proteins | sample M_130207_XF_Meta_FD_87029 | JGI IMG/M metagenome (GOLD analysis project Ga0114966, IMG submission 87029) | Freshwater microbial communities from Lake Montjoie, Canada to study carbon cycling - M_130207_XF_MetaG | ecosystem: Environmental > Aquatic > Freshwater > Lake | place: Lake Montjoie...
GGCATGTTGTGCTTCTTGGCCAGCAATGACGGCGGCCAGACGCCTTCTTTTTTCGCGCGGTCGCGCGTGGCGTTGCGCTCTTCGATCGATTTATAAGGCCAGATGTGGATGAACTTGTTGAGCGCGCCGACTTCCGAGATCCACGCCGCGCACAGCGGGCTCAGTTTGACGCGGTCGGCGATGCCTTTTTCCCACAGCGCGACGAGTTTCGGCAGTTCGCCGCCATTGGCCAGTGTGTAGATGCGCATTTCATAGTACGGGCCCATCGTGCCGGGTTTCAGTTCCGGAGACACCGCCAGCGGCGTCATGATGTCGGAGCGCATGTTGACGAGAAACTCCTTGACCTTGGGCGGCCAGCTGCCGTCTTTCACGGCTTCTTCGCGGATGCGCGCGCGCTCGGCGAGGTCTTTGTAGCCCCAGACGTGGACGATCTGATTGAGCGGGCCGATTTCCGTGTGCCAGAACGCGGCAAGCAGCGAATGCTTTTTGCGCTTCTCGTAGGCTTCGGCGAACCGCAGCTCGACTTCGGGGACGGAATGCGGTTTCAGGTCGTAAGTTCTCATTTCGTAAATCATGGTGTTTCCTCTTTTGCGGTGGGATGAAAAAGGCGTCTCGCGCGCCCGTCAAGACGAAATGTAACGCGAAGACGCTATCTTGACTAGCAGACTCTGGACCGTTCGCCCTGAGGTATCGAAGGGTGAACGCTGTCCCGCTACATACATCGCTCGTGCTTCTATACGTCAGCACGAACGGCCAAAAACGGAACTTCAGTCAACGCGTCGCGGATTTCGCCCAGCGCACCGGCAGCAGCGTGGCGTCGCCTTTGCCCATGCCGTCACGCGACGCTTCGTCGAAGCAGGTGAGTGCGCGCGCGGTGACGGGCAGTTCTCCGCCCAGTTCGCGCGCTTCTTCTATCATCGTCTGCAAGTCTTTGCGGATGGAGTCGATATCGAACGTGATGGCGCCGGTGTCTTTGCCGGCGAGCGCCAAGGCGATCGCGCTGCCGCGAACCTTGAGCATATTCGGGCCGCCCGAAGTATCGGCAAATATGTCGACGAGCCGCGCGGGATCGAGGTTAAGCGGTTTGCACAGCAGCAACGCTTCGCCGAACGCCTGCCAGTAGACGAGCAGCGGCAGGTTGATCGCGAGCTTCATGCTGGCGCCGGCGCCGACCGGGCCGACGTGTTCGACGCGACGGCAGAGCTGATCGAGCAGCGGTTTGGCCCGCGCCACGTCTGCCGCATCGCCGCCGGCGAAGCCGAACAGCTTGCCGTCGCGGGCGGGACCTACGGTACCGCCGACCGGGCATTCGATCATGGCCGCGCTTTTCGCGTTAATTTTGGCGGCGAGTTCTTTTTGGGTGACGGGCCGCACGGTGCTCATTTCGATGAACAACTTCCCCTTGATATTTCCCGCAAGCAGTCCGTCCGCGCCGTCATATGCAGCTTCCAATGCCCTCGCATCGGTCAGTATGCTGATGATGATTTCCGTCTGCGTCGCAAGTTCGCGCGGTGTTGCGGCGGTTTCCACGCCGGACGGGGCGAGCGCCTGCGCTTTGGCGGCAGTGCGGTTCCACGCGATCACCTCATGGCCGAGGCCGGCGAGCCGCGTAGCTATCGCGGCGCCCATTTTTCCGATACCGACGATGCCAATTTTCATTGCTTCTCCCATTGTGCCGATGCCGCAAGTTGACACGCGCGGCAGCGTAGAGTCAAATTAATGCGCGCCGGCCACCAAAATTCAAACTGTTCCGAGAAGAATCCAGCGAAGGAAAAATCCCATGATGTTTACCTGCACGTCCGGCTGTACCGAACCTGCGCATCGCCACGCGCCCGCGCTCATGTTCCGCAAGGGCGCGGCCAAGTCCATCCGCAAGCCGGCGGCGGCTTCGACTAAAATCGTGCGCGACCGCAAAGGCCGCAGCCGGCGCGTCGATATCCACTGCCATTATCTGAATCCGGCCATTGCGGCAAAAGTCGCGGGCTTTAATCCGAACCAATACGAACCTTCGGTGGTATTCGCGAACGCATTGACGCGCGAAACCAACGTGAAGCAGATGCAGGAGCGCGGCAGCAAGCTGACGAGCATTGAAGTGCGCCTGAAAGACATGGACAAGATGGGCATAGACGTGCAGGCGGTGTGCCCGGCGCCCAACCAGTGTATTTACTGGAGCGAACCGGATTTCGGCCTCGAACTCGCGCGCATGGCCAACGACCGCCTGGCCGAGATCGCTGCGACCTGGCCTGACCGCTTTGTCACCATGGGCACCGTGCCGCTGCAGAATGTCGATCTTGCCGTTATGGAACTCGAGCGTTGCGTCACAAAACTCGGCATGCGCGGCGTCGAAATCCTCCCCAACGTGAACGGCAAAGAGCTGACCGATCCCAGCCTTGGCCTCGAAAAATTCTTCGCCAGGGTGCAGGAGCTCGACGTGGTGATTTTCATGCACCCGCTTGGTTACACGCAGGGCGACCGGCTGATGGACCATTACTTTAACAATGTGATCGGCAATCCGCTGGAAACGACGGTGGCAGTGAGCCATCTCATATTCGACGGCGTGATGGAGCGCAATCCGAAACTCAAAATGATATTGCCGCACGCCGGCGGTTATCTCGCCCACTACTGGGCGCGCATGGACCACGCCCACCGCGCACGGCCCGACTGCCGTACCGTGATCAAGAAGGCGCCGTCGAGCTATATGCGGAAGTTTTTCTTCGACACCATCACGTTCGACAACCAGATGCTGCGTAACCTGGTCGATATTTACGGCGCCGATCACGTATTGCTGGGCACTGACTACCCGTACGACATGGGGATGGAGCAGCCAGTCAAGTTCATCGAAAGCGTGCCGCGGCTCGCGCGCGCGGACAAGGACCGCATCATGGGCGGGAATGCGGCGCGGTTGCTGAAAATCAAAGGTTAATCCAGGGTGGGCAATAAATTGCCCACGCCGCCGCAGGAACTGATTTGCCGCTTGGGCAACAGCTTGCCCACGCCACTTACCGACCTGTGTCGGTCGGCTCGTTGAAGTTCAGTTCGTCGAGGATTTCCCCGCCGCTGCCCAACCTGCATACCTTGCTGGGGGTGTTGCGCTGGGCCAGCGTGATGGCGAAGCGTTCCGCCTCCGCCAGGGAATGGAATGAGTATCCCGAGGTGCCTTTGTTGCTGTCCACGAACCAGCGTTCCGCATCGAGCGAAACGATGGTGTAGGTGATGACCGGCCCGTCGGGTTGTGCCTGATTTTCTTCCGCCATAAGCTTGAAGTTTACAAGATTTTCTGCGGTGTGCGAGGCAATAAGTCGCAGGCATGCCGGCGCCGATTGCGAGCGTAATACCGGGCTGCTATATTTGCTCGCCCACTTCAAATCGACAGGGAGCCCCAGTGAAATCACCGACCATACGCGAGCTCGCGAAGTCCGAGAAACCGCTGGTGCTGCCAGGAGCGCACGACGCGCTGTCCGCGCTGCTCATCAAGGAGGCCGGCTTCAAGGGGTTCTTCATCGGCGGATTCCAGACCGCGGGCGCGCGTTACGGCCTGCCTGATATCGGCTTGTGCCAGCTCGGTGAATTTTCGGCAGCGTTCCGCGACATGATCAGCGTGTGCGATCTGCCGGTGCTGGTCGATGCGGACAACGGTTACGGCGACGTGAAGAACGCGGTGCACCTGTTGCATACCTACGAGCGCATGGGCGTGCAGGCCATGTTCATCGAAGACCAGGTCTCGCCCAAGCGCTGCGGCCACATGGCAGGCAAGCAGGTGGTGCCGACCGAGGAAATGGAAGCCAAATTGCGCGCGATGACCGCGAACCGCATGAACCCGGACACCTTCATCGTTGCCCGCACCGATGCGCGTGCGATCCACGGCATGGACGAAGCGTTGCGCCGTGCCGAACGCTACGTGCGCGCGGGCGCCGACGGCGTATTCATCGAGTCGATGCTGAACGAAGACGAAATCGCGCGCGCCGTGCGCGAAGTGCAGACCTGCCACGTGGCAAACATGCTCGAAGGCGGCATCACGCCAATACTGACGCCGGCGGTGCTGGGGCAGATGGGTTACGGCATCGCGCTCTACGGCATCACGCTGCTGCTGCGCATCACCAAGACCATGCAGATGGCGCTCGCGGATCTGAAAAGCGGCGAGTTGAAACTGGTCGGAACCGGCACGCCGTTCGAGGAGTACACCAAAATCGTCGGCGTCGAAAAGTGGCGCAAGATCGAGCAGGACTTCGGCGGCAAGTAGTAACTCAAGCAAACCGAATCGAGCCGCAGATAAATTCTTTTTAATACCCCCTTGAGGGGTACGCAGATACACGCAGATCAGGCCAGAACGCGAGAGCAGTAAAGCCGCAAGCGAAATTCTGATTTGGACTGGTTTTTGACGTGTCCGCGTTTATCGCGTTCATCGGCGGCTGCTTGTCGTTTTTTTATTTTTCAGACGGCTTCTGGCTAATACCATTGTACTGGATGAAAAAGCGGTTTTTTCTGCTAGTATAAACGTCCTGCGCCGCTTCCCGAACAACCCGTGGATACACCGCAAAACGCCACCGCCACCCAGGATGAAAGCCACGCCTGGCTGACAGAAATCCGCGACCTCAAGAACACGGTCTCGGCGCTGCGCGGCGTGCTCGAGCAGGAAAAGATCGACAAGGAAAAATCCGTGCAGGAAGCGGTGGTGGCGAGCAGCACCGAGATCACGCAGTTGAAAGACACCGCCGCGGCGCTGCGCGATGCGCTGGAGCAGGCCCGCATCGATCGCGAAAAAGCCGTGCAGGACGCAGTGGTGACCGCCAATCATGAAATCGTCCAACTGCGCTCTGCGGTAACCGCGTTGCGCGACACGCTGGAAATCGAACGCCAGGACAAGGAACGCAGCGTGCAGGCCGCGGTGCGCGCGGCGCATGACGAAATCCAGCAGTTGAAGGCGACGGTGTCCACGTTGCGTGACGCGCTGGAAGCCACGCGGGCAAAGAATTGACATGAAGAAGCCTGCAACAGCGAAGCGGCGCAAAAACGGGGCGGCGGCCAAATCCGCGATGCCCGCGGTGGTCGCCGAGGCAAGAAAAAGCCGGCGTGTGCCGGCCAAAAAGTCTGCCCCGCCGCGTGCCGAGAGCGCCGCCTCGCATGCCAGCCGCGACCGCCGCCTGCGTTTCGCTGAACTGCTGCTCAGCATTTCGCAAAAAATGTCAGGCATGGATTCGCTCGACGAAGTGCTGACTGGGCTGGTTGAAGTCACGACCAAGGAACTCAGCGCGGAACGCGGCACGCTGTTCCTGAACGACGCGGAATCGAATGAGCTTTACTCGCGCGTGGCGCAGGGCAATTTCCACCGCGAAATCCGCCTTCTCAACAACAGCGGTATCGCCGGGCACGTTTTTACCACCGGTGAAGGCGTCATCATCGACGATGCGTACGCCGACCCGCGTTTCAACCGCACCATCGACGAACAGACCGGGTTCATCACGCGCAGCATCCTGTGCGTGCCGATCCGCACCGCCAAGGGCGACATGATCGGTGTCGCGCAGGTGCTGAACAAGGAAAAAGGCTCATTCACCAACGGCGATCTGAAACTGCTGGTGGCAATGACGACGCAGGGCACGCTGGCACTGCAAAGCGCGCAGTTCATCGAGCGCATGAAGGCGATCCGCAAGCAGGAGCTCGAATTCCTCGACATCGTGTCGGAAGTCACTTCCGACATCAAGATCGGCTCGCTGCTGCAAAAGGTCATGGGCGAAGCGACGCGCATGCTCAACGCCGAGCGCTCGACGCTGTTCCTGAACGACGAAAAGACCAATCAACTATGGTCGGAAGTGGGGCAGGGCCTGGAAGCGATGCAGATCCGCCTGCCCAACCACGTCGGCATTGCCGGCGCAGTGTTCACGGCCGGCAAAACCATCAATATCCCATACGCGTACGCCGATCTGCGCTTCAACCCGGCGTTCGACAAGAAGACCGGCTATTTCACGCGTTCCATCCTGTGCGTGCCCATCATCAACCAGCGTGGCCGCATCATCGGTGTGACGCAGGTGCTGAACAAGCGCGGCGGCCCGTTCACCAACGAAGACGAGTCTCGGCTCAAGGCGTTTACCGCGCAGATTTCGATTGCGCTGGAGAATGCCAAGCTGTTCGCCGACGTGCAGAACATGAAGAATTACAACGAGAGCATGCTCGAATCGATGTCGAGCGGCGTGCTCACGCTGGACGAGACCGAGAAAATTGTCACTTGCAACGCGGCGGGCCTGCGCATTTTGCAGGTGACGGCCAAGGGCGTCATTAACAAAGCGGCGCCGGAGTTTTTCGGCGGCATCAACGCCTGGATACTCGAAAAACTGAAGCGCGTCGCTGAAACCAACCAGCTCGACCTGACGATGGATGCGGAAATGGAGCTGGCGGGCCAGCGGCGCTCGGTCAACGTGACCGTGATGCCGCTGGTGAGCGTCGAGCAGAAACGCCTTGGCTCAATGATCATGCTGGAAGACATCTCGAGCGAGAAGCGCATGAAGGCCACGCTCGCGCGCAACATGGACCCCCTGATTGCCGACCAGTTGCTGGCCGCGGGCAATGAAGTCCTCGGCGGCGCCAGCGTGACGGCGACCATCCTGTTCTCGGACATCCGCGGCTTCACGACGATGACCGAGCAGTTGGGCCCGCACGCCACCGTGAGCCTGCTCAACGAATACTTCGAGATCATGGTCGATTGCATCAACCGCGAAGGCGGCATGCTCGACAAATTCATCGGCGACGCCATCATGGCCGGGTTCGGCATTCCGGTCGCGCATACCGACGATGAAGACCGCGCGGTGCGTACGTCGCTATCCATGATCAGCGAACTCAACGCGTGGAACTTGAAGCGCGCGGGCGAAGGCAAGCTGCCGGTCCTGATCGGCATCGGGCTCAATACCGACGTCGTCGTGGCGGGCAGCATAGGCTCGCAGAAGCGCACCAATTACACCGTCATTGGCGACGGCGTGAACCTCGCTGCGCGGCTGGAGTCTGCGTGCAAGCAGTACGCCGCGCGCATCCTGATCAGCGAGTTCACCTACAAGAAACTACGCGGCACCTACCGCACGCGCGAAATCGACCTCGTGGTGGTCAAAGGCAAGACCAGGCCGGTCGGGGTCTACGAGGTGCTTGATTACCACACCGATGAAACATTCCCCAACCTGATGAACGTGGTGAACCAGTTCAAGGATGGTGTGGAGAAATACCGCGGCGGCAAATGGGATGCGGCAATCAGTGCATTCCGCGAGGCGTTGCGTCTGAATCCCGCCGACAAGCTGTCGGAAATCTATATCGAACGCTGCGAGAAACTCAAACTCGATCCACCGCAGGGTGAGTGGGACGGGGTCTGGGTGATGGAAAAAAAGTAGGCGAGACCGGACGCGGCAGCGCCGGCTCGCCTCGGCGCATACGAGCGGACCTGTCAGGCCGCTCAATTGACGTAAAATCGGACACTATCGCGCCGGCTTACGTCGGCGCATACGAGCGGACCTTACAGGCCGCTCAATGCGCCGGGGGCGATCTTCCCGGTGACAACGGGTAAGTGAAATCACGAGGATTCCATGGTAGCTGGCATGTGGCAGTTGGGAAGATGCGCCCAGTGCGGCGCACAGGCGGCAGCTCTTGCCGTCGGGTTTATCAGCACGACCGCATTTGCCGCGGCCTTTCCGGAGAAACCCATACGCGTGATCGTCCCGTTTCCGCCAGGCGGCGGCGCCGATCTCGTGACGCGTTCGACCGCGCCCAAGATGTCGCAGTCGCTCGGCCAGTCGTTCGTCATCGACAACCGCGGCGGCGCGAATTCGAACATCGGCGCGGATTTGGTGGCGAAGGCGCCCGCGGATGGCTACACGCTGCTGACGGCGACGGCCAATCTCGCTATGAATGCGAGCCTGTATCCGAAACTCCCATACGATCTCGTCAGGGATTTTTCGCCGGTCACCACGCTGGCAGTATCGGCATTCGTGATGACCACGCACCCTTCCGTCGGCGCGTCCAACGTCAGCGAATTCATCGCGGTCGCCAAAACGAAGCAACTGAATTACGCATCCAACGGCAGCGGCAGTCCGGCGCATCTCGCCGCCGAGATGTTCAAGTCCACGGCGAAAATCCAGATGGTGCACGTGCCCTATAAGGGCAGCGGGCCGGCGGTGACGGATCTCATGGGCAACCAGGTGCAGGTCATGTTCGGCAGCATGGCGTCCACCTTGCCATTCGTGAAGTCCGGCCGCCTCAAAGCGCTGGCGGTCACCACGCTGAAGCGTTCGGCGGTCGCGCCCGAACTGCCGACGGTGGCGGAATCGGGCTTTCCGGGCTTCGAGATCACGACCTGGTACGGTTACCTCGCGCCAGCACGCACTCCGGCGTCCGCGATCCAGCGCCTCAATGCGGAGACCATCAAGGCGTTGAACGAGCCGGAAGTGAAGAACGTGTTCAGCGTGCAGGGGCTGGACGTAGTCGGCAACTCACCGCAGGAATTCGCGGCCATGATCAAGAAAGACATCGCCAAGTACGCCGAAGTGATCAAGGCGTCGGGCGCGCGGCTCGAATAGAAATACACGATTAAATTACCGCAATCACCAGCGAGGAAATGGCAATGAACGAAATACGCATACTGTCGGCGACCGGCATGCTGGGCTCGGGGTTCCGCGAGGAGACCCTGAAGCGCGCCATGACGCTGAAGCCGGATTTCATCGGCGCCGATTCGGGCTCCACCGATCCCGGCCCGTTCTACCTCGGTTCGAGCGACACCAATTTTTCGGATTCCGCCAACAAGCGCGACCTGCGGCTGATGCTGCTGGCCGGACGCGCGGCGAAGGTCCCGGTTATCATCGGCACCGCGTGCACTGCCGGCAACGACGACCAGCTGGCGCGGCTGGTGGGCATCGCCAAGGACATCGCGCGCGAAGAGAAGCTTAATTTCAAGCTGGCGGCGATCCACTGCGAGCAGGATAAAGGTTATCTCAAGAAAAAACTGCAAGAGGGCAAGATCACGCCGCTGTCGAACGCGCCCGAGATCAGCGAAGCGGTGATCGACCGCAGCGCTCACATCGTCGGCATGTGCGGCATCGAACCTTATATAGAAGCGCTGCAGAATGGCGCGGAAGTCATCATCGCCGGCCGTTCGAGCGACACCTCGATCTATTCCGCAATGCCGGTGATGAAAGGCTTCAACCCCGCGACTGTCTGGCACGCCGCGAAAATCCTCGAATGCGGCGCGGCCTGCGTGGTGCAGCGCAAATACCCCGATTGCCTGTTCGTCACGCTCACCAACGACCATTTCATCGTCGAGCCGCCGAACCCGGACTACCGTTGCGATCCGACCAGCGTCGCTTCGCATAACCTCTACGAGAATTCCACGCCCTACGAGTTGGTCGAGCCGTCCGGCATATTGAATACGGTTTCGGCCAGGTACGAAGCGATTTCCGACCGCGCGGTGAAAGTGTCGGGCAGCACGTTCAAGAAGTCCGAGCGCTATACGATCAAGCTCGAAGGCGCCGAGCTCGCCGGCTACCAGAGCATCATCGTCGGCAGCGTGCGCGACCCCATTATCCTGCGCCAGCTCGATTCGTGGCTCGCCGGCATGATCAAGGCCATTAAGGACCGCCTGCTTGCGGTTTTCGGCGCCGACATCGAGAAGAAATACGACTTCCAGGTGCGAGTGTTCGGCAAGAACGCGACCATGGGCAAGCTAGAGAGCGAAACCGCACTGGGGCACGAAGTTGGCCTCCTGTTTCAGTGCACGGCTGAAACACAGTACCTCGCGACCTCCATCATGAAATCGGTCGGCCACATGGCCGTGCATTATCCGGTGCCGGAATGGACCGGCCTCATCACGTCGATCGCATTCCCTTACTCGCCGGCGGAGATTGACAAGGGCGCGAGCTACCGTTTCAACCTGAACCACGTGGTCGAGCCGGCGACGCCGCTCGAGATGTTCAAAATCGATTACGAGAAAGTGTGAGACAACCATGCCCAAACTATGGGAAGTCACCAAACTGATACGCAGCAAGAACGCCGGGCCTTTCGAGCTCACGTTCGACGTTATATTCAAGGACCACGCGACTTACGAAAAAGTGCGCGATGCAAAAACCATCAACGCCGCGTGGTTCGCCAAGACCTACAAGCTGGCGCCTGAAGTCGTGGCGATCATCAATTACGACGCGGCGAGCGCCATCAAGATCACGATCCCGCGACCGACGATATCCGGCGACATCGACGATGCCGACGTCTACGGCGGCCAGCAGTATGGGCCGCTGGTCGGACTTGAAGTGCCGGCGTGACATTGGTCACGTCTGCCGTCTTCATTTGTAATATGGGCGCGATACACTGGCGCTTTGCACACGGGGGCGGGACATGACTTTTTACGTCGAGGCATTCAGCAAGGCAGACAGTGCCGAGAGGGCGTTGCGTCACATCGGCGATTACGAAACGCTGGGCGAAGCCATCGCCGCCGCCAAACGCACCATAGACGGCGCGCTGCTGGCCGAATACACGGGTGGCATGACGGGCGGCGATCTGTATTCGAAGTTTCAGTCTTACGGCGAAATGCCCTGCATATTCCGCAGCGAGGACAAGACTCTGAGCGGCCTGGGCTTCAACGCGCTGGTATACGCCAAGGCGCGCTCCGAGGAGCTGTGCGGTAAATAGGCTGTGCTGAACTGTTTAGATACTTCTCGAAAAC
>Ga0114966_10005535_pt1 | contig 10679 bp, 10 predicted proteins | sample M_130207_XF_Meta_FD_87029 | JGI IMG/M metagenome (GOLD analysis project Ga0114966, IMG submission 87029) | Freshwater microbial communities from Lake Montjoie, Canada to study carbon cycling - M_130207_XF_MetaG | ecosystem: Environmental > Aquatic > Freshwater > Lake | place: Lake Montjoie...
CGGGCTCCTTCCAGAGGGCCATTTTCGCGCCAAACCCCCGCCTCCACCGGTGTCACGAGTTATGAGTCAACGTATCGCCCCATTTTTCACTCCCCGGTGTCATTTTGACTTGAGGCAACACGCGGGCGGAAAATTCACAATCCGAAGATCGAAATCCGAAACAAATTCGAAGGAATGGAAAGGCCGGAAACGGCGGGCGGGCACCTCCCCTCGCCTCCGTCGGTTTTCCCGTCAGGATTGCGCCGCCCCGTCCCCACCCGGCAACTTTTCTCCCCAAAGCAGGCGGTTTCCGCTATCGCTCCCGCCGATGAGCCAGACCACCGCGCGCTTTGACCTCCAGACCCGGCTCTCGGCCGGCAATGCGGGGCTCGTCTATCGCGGCATCGAAAAGGCCACCCGCCGCCGCGTCGCGCTGAAGCTCCTCATCGATACCGGCCTGCCGCATCCACTCGACGGCGAGGCGCTCCTCCGCGACGCCGCCCGCATCCGGCGCATCGCCGGCAACAACATCGCCCAGCTCCTGGAAGTCATCCCCGACGAGGAAGTCGGCATGGTGCTCGTCTATGAATACGCCGACGGCCTGAATTGGACGGACGCGGCCAAGGAGCTCCGCCTCGATGCCGCGCAAGCCGTGGATGTCGCCGCCCAGTTTCTCAGCGCTCTCGCGGTGGGCGAAGCCATCCACGTCCCGCACGGCGAACTCAAACCCATGAACCTCGTGCTCGGAGAGCTCCCCGGCGGCCGCCTCCTCGTCTGGGTGCTGGACTGGGGGCTCTCCGCCTACCGCCCCGCACCGCCCGACGACGCCCTCCCGTGGCTGCCCCCCGAGCGACTGGCCGGCGCGCCCGCCTCCACCGGGGCGGACCTTTTCGCGATGGGTGCGTGCCTTTGCTGGCTGCTCACCGGCACCGTCCCCGTGGCGGGTGAAACGCGCGAGCAACTCGCCGCCGGCTGGCGCAAATTCCCCTCGAACGCCCTCGCCCAAGTGCGCCCCGACCTCCCGGCGAAACTCACCCGCTGGGTCGGCACCCTCCTCGACCCAAACCCGCGCGGCCGCTTCGCCACCGTCGCCCAGGCCCGGCAGGCGCTCGCCGCCCTCGATCCGCCATCGCCGCCGGTGCTGCCCGAGATTTTCCGCCCGCGCCCGAAATCCCCCTACTCCACGGTCGCCCCCGCGCGCTCCGCCATCGTCCCGCGGGCCGTCCCGCGCGTGATCCCTGGCGTGGTCGCCGTTCCGGCGGAAAACCCGCCGCCGGAGGAAGGCCGCCCGCCTCCCGAGTCGGAGCCAGTGGAGGAAGATGAAACAGCGCTCGCCGACCCCGAAATCGCCGCCGCGCCAGCGGTGGAAACGGACGCGGAACCCGCGGATGAATGCGCACCCGCCGACGAACCCGCACCGGAGCGGGCGGACGAGGCCGAACCGAGCCCGGAACCGGTCGTCGTCCGTCCGCGCACTGGGCGGTGGCTGGCGGTGCTCGCCGCGTTGGTCCTCGCCGGTGGGGGTGGGTATTTTTTCCTCCCGCGCCCCGCGGACACCCTCAGCCCGGACGAACTGGATCTGGCCCCGCCCGCGCCCGCGGCCCCGGTTCTCGCCGTCGCCGCGCCGGCCATGCTCACGGTCACCGGCCAGATCGCGGAGGAGAATTTCGACTACGGCCCCGGCGCCCGCCTGAGCGGACAAAACGGCGGCTCGGGCTGGAGCGGCCCGTGGGAAAACAGCACCCCGCCACTCGGCACGATCCGCGCCGGCTCCCTCACCACCAGCCAGCCGGTTCCCGGCGCCCCCGGCAGCCATCTCACCGTGGCCAATCCCCGGGCGACCCAGCTCCATCGCGCCCTCGGACCGCGCAGTCGGATTTTCGACGAGACGAAAGGCGGGGCGTGGTGGAGCGGCTTCCTGCTCGCCCACTCCGGGCCGCCGGCCAAAGGCGTGGGGCACGAGCTGCACTGCAACCTTTTCAGCGCCACCATCCTCGACGACATCATCCGCCTCACCTTCACCGAAAGCGGCGGTCGCCTCACCGTCACCAGCCTGCCCGCGCGCGGTTCGGCCACGCTCCCCGGCCCGGCCCATGTGCCGCAGCGCATCCTCGTGCGCCTCACCGCCAAGCCCGCCGGTGACGGCAGCTACCACGTGACGCTCGACCTTTGGGCCAACCCCGACCCGGCCAGCCTCGGACCGCCCCTCCTCAGCGCCTCCGTGGACCACGCCGCCCTCCCCGGGCACCTCGGCGTCCGCTGGGAGAAAAAAGCGACCAAAGCCAGCTCCACCACACTGCTCGATGCCCTGCGTTTTGGCCGCACTGCACAAGCCGCGCTCTGAGCCCCGGAGCCGGTGGAAAAAGGCCGCGTGAGCTGCGGGGGCCGGCGGATTCTCGGGCCGGGTGCGGTTTTTCCTCGCGTTCAGGAAAGCGCGCCCGTTCTCTTAGCGGCGAATTTTTAATCCATGGAGACCAACCTTCCCGAGGATCAATCCTCGACCGAACCGCCCCTCACCCCGCCGCCCGCACCCGCGCCGGAACCACCGGAGCTTTCGCCCGCCGACTCCGCGCCGCCGCCCTCCACGCCCGACGATGACGCAGCGCCGCCCGCGGACGGCACGACGCCGGACGATGAATTGACGCAACTCGCCGAGGCTTCGCAACGCGCGCGGCTGGCACCTGCGGAGGAGGAGCGCATGACGGCGCTGTTGAAAGAGGCGCTGCTCGCCGGACGCGCCGGCGTGGCGCGGGCCGTGGACGCGCTCCCGAAAGTGCCGTGGATCGTGGGCGTGCGGGCCATCGAGCAGGTGTGGCCGGAGCTGACCGCGGGCTTTCGCACACAGCTCCTCGCGGGGCTGGGCAAGGACGAAACCGACGCCGCGCGCCGCATGCGGCTGAGCGTGGCGCGGGCGCTTTTCAAAGTGGACGCGCCCGTGACGCTGAGGGTCGCCGTGGCCGTGGCCAAGGAGATGCGCGACAAGGACTCCGGCACGCTCGCGCCGAAGCACGCGCAGATTTTTTCCAACGTCTTCATCGGGCGTGCGAAGCCGTGGGTGGCGCAGCTCGCGCTCGCGGAGCTGAAGCCCGCCGAGGCCGATGTGCTGGTGCATTGCGCGGTGCTGTCCGTGTTCACGCTCCCGCATCCGCCCGTCACGCAGCTCGGCATTTTGAAGTGGACGCAAGAGAACGGGCTGCTCGGAAAGCTCCATCCCGAGGCGTTGGACGCCGTGAAAAAAGTCGTGACCCGCTGGACCGGTCGCTGGCAGTCGGCGCTGCGCAAAGAGGTGGCGGAGTTGCCGGAGGAAATCGCGGCGGTTTTGAAACCGGTGGGCGCGGAGCCCGAAGGCCGCGACGAAGCCGCCGGGAACGGCGCGGAGGATCGCGAGGGAAGCAACGCCGAGCGCGGCGAAACGGGCGACGCGCCGGATGAAGGACGCGAGGAGGGAGAAGGCGACGAACCACGTGCACCGAAGAAAGAGCGCCCCGTCTATGTGCCGCGCCCGCAGAAGCCGGGAGCCGAAACGGAGCCGCGTCGTGACGCGCCGCGGGAGCGCCCGGTTTACGAACCGCGCAATGGCGGCGGCGGTGGCAATGGCGGCGGTGGCAGTGGCGGCGGACGTTTCGACCTAGTCTCCACGCTGCGCCAGATCGAGCAGCACGTGCAGACGTTGCGCAACGAAATCGCTGCCGCCAAGGCGCGTCCGCGCGAGGAACGTCCGCGCCGGGCGGAAAAAGCCGGCCCGATCATCGAAGGCGCGCCGACGCCCGACGAACTCGCGCGGCTCAACCTCCAGCTCGAAGCCCGCAACGCCGAGTTGCAAACCCAGATCACCGAACTCACCCAGCACAGCGAAGACCTCGCCACCAGCACCGGCGCGATGTCCGGCGAGCCCGTCACCGACACCGGCGCGCAGCTCCGCACCCTGCTCGCGCTCAAGCTCCAGGAGGACTACGCCGATTTCCTCGCCCTGGAAAAAGAGTCCAACGACCTCGTCGTGCAGCAACATTTCAAGGGGCTCATCGGCCACATTTTTGAGGTGCTCCAGCAGCTCGATGTCCCGCTGAAAGCCGATCTCGAGAGCGTCTAAACGCTCCCGCAGTGAGTCATCCTGAGCGAGTCGAAGGATCCCGTAGCGCAGGCGTCCCGCTTGCCCCCGCGCCGCTGCGAGTACGAGCCACGCGCGTTTTGCCGCCGCGCGGGTTGAAATGCGCGCCCGGGTTTCCATAATCCGCACCGTGCCTGCCACCCTCACCTCGCTCCGCATCCGCAATCTCGCGCTCGTCGAAGAGCTGGCGTGGACGCTTGCGCCGGGGTTCACCGCGGTCACGGGCGAGACCGGCTCGGGCAAATCCATCATCGTCGGCGCGCTCCAGCTCATCCTCGGCGAACGCGCGGACAAGGCGCTCATCCGCACCGGCGCCGAGAGCTGCACGGTCGAGGCGGTCTTCGCCGTGCAAGACGACGCGCCCCTCAACGCGCGGCTCGAAGAACAAGGCGTGGAGCCGTGCGAAGACGCGCAGCTCATTTTGAAGCGCGTCTTTTCCACCGCCGGCACGAATCGCCAGTTCATCAACGGCAGCCCGACCACACTCGCCGTGCTCAAGCTGCTCGGCGACGGCCTCGTGGACCTCCACGGCCCGCACGATCACCAGTCGCTGCTCTCCGACGCGAAGCAGCTCGAACTGCTCGACGCCTTCGCCGGGGCCGACGCCCTGCGCGCGAAATACGAGGAGCATTTCGCGAAACTGCACGCCGTGACCGCCGAGCACACCGCGCTCTCCACGAGCGAGGCGGCGCTGGAGCGCGAGGTCGATCTGCTGCGGCATCAGACGCACGAGATCGAGGCTGCGCAGCTTCGCGCCGACGAGGAGGAGGAACTGCTCGCGCGCTACGGCGTGGCCTCGAACAGCCGGCGACTGCTGGAGCTTTCCACGCAGATCATCGGCCGCCTCAGCGAGGCCGACGACGCGGTGCTCGGGCGGCTCATGGAAATCGGGCGACTGGTGCGCGAACTCGAGCGCGTGGATCCGGCGGCGGCGCGCTTCACCGAGTCCCACCTCCGCGCGACCACCGAACTCGACGACCTCGCGCGCGCGCTCCAGGACTACGCGGAGGAAATGGACCTCGACCCCGCGCGGCTCGCGCAGATGGAGGAGCGCGTGACGCTGCTCGAAACGCTCAAGCGCAAATACGGCGGCAGCGTCGCGGAGGTCATCGCGTTCGGCGAGGCCGCGGCGGCGCGGCTGCGCAAGATCGAATCCCGCGGCGAAGAACTCGCCCGGCTCGAAGCCGAGATCGCCGCCGCCCGCAAAGCCCTGCTCGACGCCGGCGCGAAACTCAGCGCCAAGCGCAAGACCGCCGCGCCGAAACTCGCGTCGAGCGTGACCGCGCACCTCCGCGACCTCGGCTTCAAAAAATCCGAGTTCGCCGCCGCGCTGACCGCACTGGAAAAGCCCGGCGCGCACGGCCTCGAAGGCGTCGCGTTCCTTTTCGCCCCCAACCCCGGCGAGCCGCCCAAGCCGCTCAAAGCCATCGCCTCCAGCGGCGAAATCTCGCGCGTCATGCTCGCCGTGAAATCCTCGCTCGCCGCGCAGGACACCATCTCGCTCCTCGTCTTCGACGAGATCGACGCCAACGTCGGCGGCGAGATCGCGCACGCCGTCGGCGCGAAAATGAAATCGCTCGCCGCCGCGCACCAGGTGCTCTGCATCAGCCATCTCCCACAAGTCGCCGCGCTCGCCGACACGCAATTTGTCGTCACCAAAGACTACGCCCACGACCGCACCATCTCGCAGCTTCAGAAAGTGGAGGGCAAGGCCCGCATCGAGGAAATCGCCCGCATGCTCGGCGGCCAAACCGCCTCCGCCCTCGCCCACGCGAAGACCCTCCTCCGCGCATAGCGCCCTATCCTCCAGCCGGCATCCTGAGCGGAGTTCCCGGCGGGCGCAGGCGGGCGGGAGCGCAGTCGAAGAACCTCTCACTTTTCGCGGGCGGAGGCGGCCGACCCAAGGCCCGCCAATCAGCCGCTCACGCGCCGGGATTTTCGGATGCGGACTCCGACTTGTTTTCCATCACACCCCTCCCGCTGATTTAGGAAAAAAACCCTCCACGTTGCGCCAACGGTCATCCACATTCACCGCCCGCTTATGAAACACCTCCCCCTTCTCACCACCCTCGCCCTTTTCGCCACCGCAGCGCTGCGCGCCGCCGATCCGCAGCCAGTTCGCGTCCTCGTCTGGGACGAACAGCAGCCGAAGCAGAAGCAGGCTTACGGGGACAAGTTCCTCGGCGAAACCATCGCCGCGCATCTCGCCGCGCTGCCGGGCCTCACGGTGAAAAACACGAACCTCGACGCGCCCGAGCAGGGCGTGGATGAGGCCACGCTCGACGCCACGGATGTCGTCATCTGGTGGGGCCATGTGCGGAACGGCGCGGTCACCAATGCCAATGCTGAACGCATCGCCGCGCGCGTCCGCGAGGGGCGGTTGGGCCTGATCGCGCTGCATTCCGCGCATTGGGCGAAACCTTTTGTCCGCCTCATGCAGGACCGCGCGAAAGCCGACGCGCTCGCGCAGGTGCCAGAGGCCGAGCGGGCGACGGCGAAGTGGGAGTTCCTCAACGAGGCGCCGATCGGCAAAGGGGTGAAACGCGATGGCCCGCTCACGCCCGCGCTCACGCGCGAGGGCGACCTGTGGCGCCTCGTCCTGCCCTTCTGCGTTTTTCCCGCCTACCGTCCGGACGGCGCGCCGTCGCGCATGACCACGCTCCTGCCGCAGCATCCCATCGCCGCCGGCCTGCCCGCGAAGTGGGACGTGACCCAGACCGAAATGTATGACGAACCCTTTCACGTCCCGACGCCCGACGCGGTCGTATTCGAGGAGCGCTGGGACAAGGGCGAGCGCTTCCGCAGCGGTTGCGTCTGGCACGTGGGCAAAGGGCGCGTCTTCTACTTCCGGCCCGGTCACGAGACCTATCCGGTTTTCCAGCAGGCCGAGCCGCTCAAGGTCATCGAGAACGCGGTTCGCTGGCTGGCGAAGCCAGTCGGAAAGTAGCTCCGGGTGCAGCCAGAAAGACGGAACTTCCGGGGAAACCGGAGCGCGGAAGCTCGCCGCTCGGCGGGACGCCGGTCAGGCGGCACCGTCCGCGTGAGCTTCACGTGAGCGCGTGAGGCTGACGGCCACGAACGAGGTCTCGGGGAGGATGTATTTGCGGAGTTCGACCGCGACGGTGCGGATGGCGAAGCGCGCGAGCAGGAGGCTGGCGATTTCCTCGGCGAGCGTTTCGATGAGGCGGCGCGGGCGGACCAAACTGAGCGCTTTCACCTCCTCGCAGACGCGGAAATAATCAACGGTGTTTTCCAGGGCGTCACCGAGCGCTGAAAAGTCGTGGACCGGCTCCAGCACGAGGTTCACGGTGAGGCGCTGGGCGGCGGCGCGCTCCGCTGCGGGCACGCCGATGTGGGACGAAAGTTCGAGATCCGCGATGAGGATGCGGTCGGTCATGCAACTCAGCCGATGCGGAATTTCACGTCGCGCACCGTGCGGCTGCCGAAGCGTTCCTTGAGCTTGGCGAGGATCTTCGGCTTCCAGAAACGATCGAGTTCGAAGTGGACGGTCGGCTGCAACACGCGCACCGTCAGCACGCCGTCCTTGAGTTGCTGCGGGGCGGAGTGTTTCGCCACAAATTCCCCAACGACTTCGTGCCACGCGCTTATTACCTGGTCCGCTTTCAGGCGATCCTTCAAGCCGAGCGAGGCCATCACTTTCCCCACCGCATCCGCGACCTGCGCAGCGCGGTCCGCACGCTCCGGCGTCTGCGGCAGACCGCGCCATTCTGCGAGGACGCGGGCGCGGAGTTGGGCGGGCTTCATGGCTGGGGAGTGTCCACGAAAGGCACGAAAAAGGAAGGTGGACGGGGAAGATGGCGGATGGCGCGGCGGTACGGAGCGAAACAAACGCCGTCATCCTGCCGCCAAAAAGAAACCCTCGCCGACGCGGCGAGGGTTGCTCGAAAGCTGCGGGGCGCTCAGGCGGGGCCGTCGCTGCCGATAGCTTCGACCGGGCAGCCTTCCATCGCTTCCTTGCACAGCCCGGTTTCGGCGTCGTTCTCGGGCTGTTTGTAGAGGTAGCTGTGACCGCCGTCATCGTTGCGGGTGAAATTGGCAGGGGCGGTTTCGCGGCAGAGGTCGCAGTCGATGCACTGGTCATCCACATAGAAAGCGCCGGCGACATTTTCGGGATATTTGTTTGCGTGGTCAGCCATAGTTTGGTTGGGAATTTTGGAGTGCCCAAAATAGGGGCGAATCCCGGGGTGGCAACGCCTTTTTGTGTCATGTGGACGGGCGGTCCGGCGGCTTCCCGGTTGACCCGCTCCCGCGCGCTGGCGAGAGTCGCGATCCTATGAACGACACACTTCCAGACGCGCTGGTGCCCGCCGAGGGCTGGCACGTCCTCCACCTTTTTTACAAGATCGAACACGGTGCCTGGGCGCTCCTCGACCGCTCCGAACAGATCGCCGCCAAAACCCGGCTGAGCGAACTCATCGCCGAAATCCGCGCCACCGAAGCCGCGCAGGTGCTCACTTTCGCCATGGTTTCGCCGAAGGCCGACCTCGGCTTCATGCTGCTCGCTGCCGACCTGCACAAAGCGAACGCCTTTGAAAAGCGGCTCTCCCTCGCCCTCGGTCCGGACATGCTCGTGCCGACTTATAGTTTTCTCTCGATGACCGAGCGCAGCGAATACACGACGAGCGAGGCCGAATACGGCGAATCGCTGGTCGCGGAGGACAGCATCGCCGCGGGCACGCCGGAGCATGAGGAAAAGCTCACCGCCTTCCGCCAGCGCATGGCGAAATACATGAAAGACCGTCTCTACCCGGTGCTCCCGCCGTGGCCGGTCATGTGCTTTTACCCGATGAGCAAACGCCGCGGCACCGCCGGGCAAAACTGGTACGCGCTGAGTTTCGAGGAGCGGAAAAAACTCATGGCCGGGCACGCGAAAATCGGCCGGACGTGGCATGGCAAAATCCTCCAGCTCATCACCGGTTCGACCGGGCTCGACGACTGGGAATGGGGTGTCACGCTGCTCGCGCACGACCCGATCAACCTGAAGGGCATCGTCTATGAAATGCGCTTCGACGAAGTCAGCGCGCAATACGCCGAGTTCGGCGAATTCTTCATCGGCCTCCAGCTCCCGCTCGACGAGATCTTCCGCCGGGTGCAGCTCTAGCCCCACGCGCATGAACGCGAAGCTGTCCCGCCTCCGCGCGCAGCTCCGCGCCCACGCGCCGCTGGTCATCGCCTACAGCGGCGGCGTGGACAGCGCGTATCTGCTCGCGGAGGCGCACGCGACGCTCGGCGCGCAGGTGCTCGGCGTCATCGCCGACAGCCCCAGCCTCCCGCGCCAGGCGCTCGCCGATGCGCTCGCGCTCGCAGAGAAAATCGGCGCGCCCGTCGAGGTCGTGCGCACCGAGGAATTCGCCAACCCCGAATACACCGCCAATCCGCCGAACCGCTGCTACTTCTGCAAAGCCGAGCTTTTCACCAAGCTCGACGCCCTCGCCGCCGCGCGCGGTTTTCGCGCCATCGCCTACGGCGAAAACGCCGACGACATGACCCAGGTCCGCCCTGGCCGGCAGGCGGCGGCGGAGTTTTCCATCCTCGGCCCGCTGCGCGACGCCGGCCTCACGAAAACGGAAATTCGCGAGCTTTCCCGCGCCCTCGACCTCCCCACCGCCGACGCGCCCGCGCAGCCCTGCCTCAGCTCGCGCATTCCGCATGGCACGCCGGTCACCGTCGAGGCGCTGGCCATGATCGAGCGCGGTGAGGCGCACGTTCGCAGCCTCGGCTTCCGCATCTTTCGCGTGCGCCACCTCGCCGGCGGCCCGCCCTGCGCGCGCGTGCAGATCGCGCCCGAGGAGCTACCCCGCCTCCCGCAGTTCCGCGCCGCCCTCGAAGCCGGTCTGCTGGCCGCCGGTTACGCCGCCGTCGAGATCGACCCCGCGGGTTACCGTTCGGGCGCGTAGCTCCCGCCGCCCGTCATGCGCGCCGCCACCGCCGAGGGCACGGCCCGCACACTCCGCCGCGCAAGCGCGAAGCCGGTCGCGCTTGGGGATTTTCATTTCCCGCTTTGCTCTTCCCACGCGAGCGCCTTTACTCCGCGCCGCCCGCCCTCCCCGGCGGGCTTCCCAAACCTCATCCCGTCTGCCCCTATGCTTTCCACGCCCCGCTCCACGCGGTGCGCCGGCCTGTCCGGCGTGCTATTTTCCCTCCTCGCCCTCAGCGCGCACGCGCAGGACGCCGCTCCCGCCGTCGCGAAAATCGACACCGGCGACAACGCCTGGATGCTCGCCAGTTGCGCGCTCGTCCTGATGATGACCGGCCCCGGCCTCGCGCTCTTTTACGGCGGGCTCGTGCGGACGAAAAACGTGCTCGCCACGATGATGCAGAGTTTTTTCCTCATGTCGCTGGTCAGCATCATGTGGTTCGTCTTCGGCTACGGCATGGCCTTTGGCGAGGGCAACGCCTTCGTCGGCAACCCGCTGCAATACCTCTTCCTCAAAGGCGTGGGCGGCGCGCCCAACGCCGACTACGCCGCGACCATCCCGCACCAGACCTTCATGCTCTACCAGATGATGTTCGCCATCATCACGCCGGCGCTCATCACCGGCGCCTTTGCCGAGCGGATGAAATTCAGCGC
>Ga0114966_10005536_pt1 | contig 10676 bp, 9 predicted proteins | sample M_130207_XF_Meta_FD_87029 | JGI IMG/M metagenome (GOLD analysis project Ga0114966, IMG submission 87029) | Freshwater microbial communities from Lake Montjoie, Canada to study carbon cycling - M_130207_XF_MetaG | ecosystem: Environmental > Aquatic > Freshwater > Lake | place: Lake Montjoie...
ATATTTTTATCATTTATATATGCAGAATCTACTTTTAATACGTTATTATATTGGACCCATAAATTATATTTCGGAATATTAGTTGTTCTCCATGCTAAAATTAAACCAAATGTAGGATTTTTTTTTAAACCCTTTTCCATATTTCCAATAAAACTACCATACTGAGCGAAATTTTTAGTCAATATCTCTATTCTATTACTAATTTCATTATATTTAGAAAGCAATTTAACAATTTTATCATATGAAAGTGTTTCACGGTCTAATTGTAAAAAATAGTCTGCTTCTGATGCTGTTACTTGTTGAGGATGTTTATAAGTTTCAAAGTTATTGGTTGTTAGTTTTTCTTTAATTCTAGTCATTTCAGTTTTCAATTTGTTTATTTCTTCAAGATAATTAGCTAGGCTATCTAAATCTGGAAAGGTTGTTTTTATTAAAGCTATTTTGAATGCTAGTGCAAATATTTTTTGAGTATATTGATTTATAATATCAGTTGTTATTGGATTAACATTAGTAGTAGATATACGTTCTGTAAAATCAATTATATATTTGTTTAAATTGTCTTCTGTCAGAACACCATCTTGTCCATCCTCTGGAGTGTTATCTACCTTTAATAGTGGAACACCATTTTTATATCTAACTATATGAGTTATAAATCTCCCATACATTTTCATTAATTTTTCCATATTACTTTCCAATACACTATCAAAAGGTGGATTAGAACCGGCTGGTAATCCTTTTACTCCTTTAAAAAAATCTTCCATAACTTTCAATTTACTTTGTGATTTTTCTAATGGATCTTCAATTTTATAAACTAATGCTGAATGGAAACTATAACCTTTTCCAGTTCCAGTATAATGATGTGTAAAAATAACATTTATACCTAATAATAAAGCAAATGCCAATAATATTCTATCATGTGTAACTAAATAAACATCTTGTGGTTCAAAAGTTAACACAGGATTATTAGCTCCAGATGCAGTTTTGGTACCATCGGTAACTTCTTTTTTTTTAAATATACTAGCTAAATTAAACTGAGGTGAATTATATTCACAAAAATTTCTTTGACCTGATGCTACAAGACAAGTCAATAAAGCTTGAAGCCAATCGCCAGACCTTTTTTGTTGAAGAGCACAATTATAATCAAATGAATCAGTTAAAGAATATTTGTTTTTAAATTTTGCTATTTTTTCTAATATATTTCTGACTACAGTACTTACTGCACCTATTTCATTCATATCACCACTGTTAAGAACAGTTTTAGTAGGCACTGCTGTATTCCTTGGGTCAGTAATATTAATTGTCGTACTTAATGATGAAAAAATATATTTATCATCAAATTGTAATTCAGATAAATTAAAACAATAATTGGTAAAAAACTGGGTATATGATGAAATCTTAGAATCTCCATAAGAATAAACATAACTGTGAGATTTTGTTAAATTATGTGGAACTGCTGCTCTATATCTTACACCCATATTATCAACTTTAAATGTTTTATCTTGTAAATTTGTTTTTCCACCCGGGTCATTTTCTCCTTCTGGCGATTTAATTAAATATGTTTTAAATTTCTCCGGTATTTTGGTACCTGTATTTAATATATCTTCAAATTTTACACTAGTACAATCAACAATAAAAGCAATATTTTTAGTATCAGATGTTGGGGTATAACCCATACGTTGAAAAAAAGTTTGGGCATCTATTACTGTGTCACCTTTGGTTTTTATACCATTTACTGCTATTTTTTCAGGCTTAACATCAAAATACGTTACAACATATTTATTACCGTTTTTTGTTTCAACTTTATGTTGCGTTTGAGTTCTAATTTTTTCATTTGTTTTACCTGCAATATCTTTAACATAATCAGGGTGTAATACTTCACTGGCATCCTTATCTAACAATCCACGAGCATTACCTGTAGGAACTTTTCCTTCTTTAATGTATTTCATTACAAATAATGGTACATATGGTATACGTGTAAATATACTACCAGTATTTGAGTTGGTGGGTTCTACCCATTCAAACGACTTATCTTTAATCACAGAAGAAATAGCCTCTTCTTCACTAGGAATTTCATCATATGCAATAGGTATACCTGTTTTATACATTATAGCTTGAATATTAGCAGCATTATTAAGGTCAGTTGTTATACCAACTACACCCTTATCTTTTTTATCTATATCATGTGATGTATCTGCAACAGATAAATTCGCTAATATTTGTTTTATTTCATTAATCTTTGGGTCATTTTTTACTGTGTTTTTAAATATATCGTATCTTTTAATCTTATTCGTATTAACATCAATATTAGGGTCAACCGCAGCCATTATATAAATTAATATAATATAATATTTTAAATAATAAAGCTAAATGCAAATAGGTAAATCATCTCTAATAAAATAAGATTGTCCGTCTTTTGTCCATTGAACAACCATTGTAATTATTTCTACACCAGCTTCAATTGCAAGTTTGACGGCTTCTCTGTATTCAGGGTCAATAATAGATGGTTGAAAACGGTCTATATCGGTACGTTGTATAACATAGCACATTATACAACGTGTAATTGATTCTTTTTTAATAAGAGTAAGCTCACGTATATGTTTTAGAGCCCTTGGACTAACAGGGTCCGCACTTTTTTTTCTATATCCGTCAGGAAAATAAGCCACTTTGGAATCTACAGACCTATCATCATAACATTTTCCTTTACGGTCTTTAGCAGTAATGTCTTCATAATCTGCAAGTGGTACATTTTTCACTTCCATTATAAATGGCACTCCATTTGCATCAATCCCGCTAAAATCAAATCGTGAATCTACTTTACCCTCCACAAATATAGTAGTTTCTCTCCTATACGTTTTAATATTTTGTAATTTAGATAAATAATTTTGTTTCAAAGCACATTCAGTAATGTCTTCTGCTAATTTTGGATGAATGCCAACAATAATTTCTGTATTTTTCTCTCTTATAACAGAAAGATAAACTTTATATTCACACTTTAGTTTGTCAGAATTCTTTTTAGAAGGAGGAACAACTGACATTAAAATATTTGCTCCATTGTCAGCTAAACCGCAGCAACCTAATGATGCAGTATGAGCCAATACTTGATTTTCTATTATTTCATTTTCAAGACCTAAAGGCATAACATCAGCAACATAGGGCGATTTTATAAATTTGGAAGGGCGTTTAATTACGGTCCCTTCTATTAAATTATCTAATTGGATAAGTAATTGATTGTTCATATTTATTTTATTATATTTATAATATTTAGTATTATATAAATTTCAATTTTATTTTAAAAGTAATGATAATAATATAATAATAGTATAAGTATGAACCTAAAATCAACACCAATAGTAAAACCAGCTATTCAAATTATTCCAAATGAATTAAAAATAACTATAAATACAAGTGTGCCAGGATTTCAAATTATAAAATATAATTCAAGTATGACAATTAAGGACAAGGGTAAAAACCAAATATGCTTTAATCCTTTGGTAAAATTAGATAAAAATGTTATTGAAAAAATACCCAAAGAAATAAGAATTTCAGAATTTTTTAATAAGGGATTATTTGAGAGTTTAATAAATATGCATCCAATGACAAAAGAACAAACATTAAAAGAAGCAACGCGAAAAGGAGTTGTTGATAATAATATAAAAGTTACACTAGATACTATTTTTTCAATAGGAAGTGTTATTTATATTAATAAAGAACCATATGCTATTGCAGATATACAATGGACAAATGGTGATTGGAAAATTGATACGAAAGAAAAGCCTGTTGAAATTGATACAAGTAAAATAACAAATCCGCAGACGTATGCAAATATTATTAAAGAAGAAATAAAAACTGGTGAAACACAATTACAAGATTTACAAAAAAATACACCAGGTTTACTTAGTGGTCCAAGTTATACTGGTCCACCTGTAGTAAATGTAGTTACTATAATTCCTCCAGTAACACCTGATAAACATGAACCTGTTGTAGCTCCTGTTGTAGCTCCTGTTATAGCTCCTGTTATAGCTCCTGTTATAGCTCCTGTTGTAGCTCCTCCTTCTACAGCGATTATTCCTTTTAAACCACCTCCTCCTGCTGTAACACCTCCTGCTGCAGTACTTCCTATAGCTTCTCCTTCTACAGCTATTGTGCCTTTTAAAGCTTCTACAAATATAGTACCTGCTCCTTCTACAAATATAGTACCTGCTAGTAAAGTTGTCGAGGTAATTGATATTGATAATGAAGAAGAAGAAAAAGAACAATTATCATTACCAATTGAACGTCTACCAGAATGTACTCTTCCTTATCCTCGTGGAAAATATGAACCCACTGCACTATTACGCGAATATTTTGGAAATATCAACTATTATAATTTGGTAAACCAAATATTTTTACGTATGAATGCAGAGACAAAACAAATAATAAGAGATTATCTAAGAGGGTCAACAGTTGTTGGAATAGATTATACAGCAGAAAGTCTGAGTAGAGCTGCTTATATAAAATTAATAGAAGGAATACGGATTTCGATAAATAATGGAGGAGGTGATTGTTTATTTTTAGCAGTCGCAAGTGCTATAAATTGTTATAATTATAAATACCCAGGAAATACAATTAAAAGTGGTATACATGGAAAAAGAAGAATAAATTTCACACAATTACAATTAAGAGAATTAGTTTATGAGTATTTAATTAGCGATAAAGGAAATTTACAAGATAAACAAATAATAGTTGATGCAGATATTGATGGATTAAATACAAGATTTTTGCAAGAATTAACACGAAGAGATTATGGAACACCTGAATTTAATTTAACAGATGGTGATTATTTAGATTTAATAAATAATACATATGTGTCATTGCCAAATTTTTTAGTAATAAAACCAACAATTGTACCAGCTTTAAATTCATCTGAATATGCTGCTCCATTTATTAATTCAATAAATATAAATAATAGAGAAGAATTAAGAGATTATATACTTAGTAATGAATATTGGGGAAATGAAGAATCATTGAATGCTTTATGCGATAAATTAAAAATAAATATTATTACTATACACTATAATCCAGATGCAGTTAATTTGAGTGAACAATTTAGAATATCCTCAGGCAATTTACTAACAACAGATGGATGTAACGATTGGAGTAAATTTTTATTTTTATATGAATCAAATAATCATTATGAATTAATCACATTTACATATACAACAAGAATTCCTAGTAGGAATCCAAAAAAACAAATTGGATTTGTTTTGAGCTCAGAAACACATGTTATATTTAATAATGACTATATATTATTGCCACCAATATTTATTTTATTTTTTATATATGGTGCAAAATATGTTTCTAGAGAATCTGAAAATTTGGATGCAAAATTGTTACCTAATATATTTAATTCTATAAATAATTCATTTGAAGAAATTTTAAGAGAAAATAATAGAGATACAATAAATTTTTTAGAAAGTTTTAATAATTATTTTACTTCAAATAAAATATTAAGATTAATTGAACAAATAGAAACAGCAAATGCTTCAAAAGGAGGAGCAAATAATTTTGCAAAAAAAGAAGAGAAAAAAGATGCGTCTAAAATATGCTATTACATAACAATAGATATGGAATTGCAAAAAGGTACAAGTTTAAATGAGAAACAATTAAGCGATGCAAAGTGCAGACAAAAATGGAATGCCGTAAGAAAATCATATGCAAAATTTACTGGTAAAAAATATGTAATTCCTCCTGTATATGATAATTCAAAAAATAAAACGCAAAAACAGTCATTAAAAACAAATGCAAATGCAAATACAAATGCAAATACTAATACAAATACTAATGCAAATACAAATACTAATGTAAATACAAATGCAAATGCAAATGCAAATGCAAATACAAATACAAATACAAATGCAAATGCAAAGACAAATACAAATACTAATGCAAATACTAATGCAAATGCAAAGACAAATACAAATACTAATGCAAATACAAAGACAAAAAAATATAACTCGTCGAAATTATATAAAATTAGTAACCAGAATAGAAGTATAAGAAACCGTTAATACAAATTTATACTGTTATTAATTTAATATTAATACTATATATATATTAATATTATGTCAGATGATGAAGAAATAAATATGGTACAACCAATACATTTATCAAAAAGTGTTGAACATTCGTTAGATTATTTAAATAGAAAAGGTGAAAGTATTTTCGATTTTGCGGGTTCAGATTATGTAGAAGCATTATTTTACTTATATTTATTAAAAAAATATAAATCGGAATGTTATACAGGTATTGATAATAAAGCGAGACGTTTAGGCTTATCAATAGATATAAAAGTTAAATACTCAAAAGAAGAAATGAAAGAAATGGACGATTATTTAAATGATGTTGCAAGTCAAGTAGCAGATTGTATTATTAGAGGGAAAACAATTATTATTATTCCACTTCAAATAAAAGTTCCAATAGGGTTTCATGCAAACGTTTTAATATATAGAAAAAATAATAATGAGTTAGAACATTTTGAACCTCATGGCAAATATTTTGATTTTCAAAAAGAAGAAGGATATATTGAGGATACCAAAAAAAAAATATTTAATATATTTGTTAAAATGATTAATACAGAATTAATCAGAAGTAGATATAAATTGCCTCCTATTAAATATACTCAATCAAATGATGTATGTCCTTATATACAAGGATTACAAAATTTAGAAGGTGTTTCAGGATTAATAAAAACAAAAGCAGAACCAAGTGGTTATTGTTCCGCATGGTCAATGTTTTTTACTGAGTTGTGTTTAAAAAATCCAGAAATACCAAGTTCTGTATTATTAGATAATATATATGATAAATTAACAAAAACAGAAAACGCTGCGGATTATTTAAAAAAAGTTATAAGAGGTTATGCTGGAGTAATTTATGAAAAATTTACAAAAATGTTATCTGTGTTTTTTAAAGAAAAGGTAACAATAGGTATGATTAATGTTTTAAGAAATAGTAAAACTATTTCGGATAGGATAAAAGCAAAAAAAGCGCAAACTGTATTAAATATGTTAATAGATTTAGAAATAAAAAAATTAGACCCAACTTTTGATTCAAAAACAGAAATGAAAAATATAAAAGCTGTGATTAAAATGATGATGCCAAACAATTATACACGTAAAGATAGAAAAGAAAAAGAAAAAGTAGATGAAATTTTTAAAAATTTAGTGTGGAAAAAAAAGATATTGCAAAATTACGATGAATTTAATCAAATGGTAAGTCCTTTATTAGATGAAGATAAAATGACTATAAATCCAGGTGTACGTGACAGAAAAAAGGTAGAATCTGAAATAATAACAAAACTAGGTCCACAATGGAATTGGTTAAAAAAAATATCACCAAAAACAAAAAAAGCATCATCCCCAAAAGCAAAAACAATGAAAAACTGTAAAGCAAATGAAATAATAAATCTTACAACAGGAAAATGTATGAGAATAACAACAATGATAAAACAAATAGTTAAAAAAAACAAGTTAGCTTTAGCTGAAAATGACATTGAACGATTTATCGATGCAGCAAAAGTAAGAAAATTACCATTAGGTTCTGAACGAGAAATTACTGCAGCGTTAAATATATTAATAAACAGTGGAGTATTTAAAACAAAATAATATTATAGTAAAAATTTATAATATAATATTATTGGTCATAGTTTATTAATTATAGTTTATTTGTCATAATCGTATTTATAAAAATCAAATTTTGAAAATGATTGTTTTTGTTGTTGTTTTTGTTTCTCTCTCTTTGCCCTTTCTAAAACAGCAATAGCAGCAGATAATTCAACATCATTAACAACGCCATTACTATTAATATCAATTAATTTATCAAGAACTCTATATTTGGGTGGAACAATACATAAATGACTTTCTTCATTAAATAAATAATCTGATAAAATAGTAAAAACAGCAGTTAAACCAAGCGCCGTATAAATATCGCGAGTACCCATCCAAGCCATAGAAAATACTAAAAGTTGTTTACTAACAGTCCATTTCATGTATTCTTCCGTTGATTTGCTAAATTGAATAGTAATAAATTTAGAACCAACGTTAAGAAGAATCATAACAATACCAGCAAAAAATTTGCTATTATTTAAATACATAATATGATGATTAAGATATCCTATTCCATTCATTAAAGGAGTAAAAATTGTAGGTTTACCTCCTAATTGTTGTTCATTAAAATTATTAGGTTGATTATTCATTATATTAAAATAATATATTATTATATTTTTTAAAATGTTTACATTATTCCAAATTTTCTAAAAAGATTAGAAATATCAGATTTATTTTTTTCATAAAATCCTTCTGAAATAATACGTGCATCTCTTACATATGGTCTATACATTTCACGCATTTTTGGTGTAAAATTTTCAGTATCATTATCATTATAATAATGGTTATAAATATAATATAATACAAAAATAATTATTAATACAGGTATAATTTGTAAATGTATTAAAGAACTATTAGTAATTAAATATTTTTTCATTTATATAATTATATAATAAAAAATTAAAACGCAGAATATGATTCAGAAAAGCTACCGCCAAAAGGCATAATATTATCGGAATTTTTCATAAAACTATTTACAGGTATAGAATTAGATTGTTTGCCTCGTTTAATAGTATTTTCAGTGCCAATAATATCAAAACCTTCAGAAGCCACAGAAGAAGAACTTGTTGTTGTAGTAGAATTATCTTTGTTTTTTTCTTGTATTTTTGCCATAATTTGTTGTTTTTGTTCATCTGTTAAAGTAGGTGTAGTGGACGAAGTTGTTGTTGAATCATTAGTAGTTGTAGTATTGATTGTAGTTGAAGAATCATTGCTATTGTTAGATGAAGGTGCAGTAAATCCTTCCATATAACCGATATCACTAGAATTAAACATAATTATAATAAATAAAACTGAAACAACACCTAAACTTTTATTAGTATAACTAATAAACAAGATAAATAAAATTAAAATTGCTCTTCCTAAAGCAGTATCTATCAAAAAGTTAAAAAACTTAGATTGACTTAACAAAACAACAAGTATTAGGGAGGTAGCAGCTCCTAGATTATTTTTACTTACAAGCTTAAAATCCATATATAAATAAAGTTATATAATTATTTTAAAAATAAATAAAATTATATAAAACAATTTCAGTCTGTTTAACAAATTATTATCTAAATTTTTATTAAGAATGTCTTTAGCAATGTATGCTGCTCCATTTGATGAAAATTCAAACAATAATAATGATTCTGATAATTATTTAAACAAAAAAAGACAAACACATAATAAAACACAAAAAAAGTATCCTAAAGAAAACTTTGATACAGAAAAAGTAAACTCAGTTTTAGAAAAAATTCATAGTGAACAAAAAACAGATGATGAAGATGATAAAAAGAATTATCTAGGTGATTTTAATCCTCCTCCTAAATCAGAATCATCTGGCGTAAATAAAACAATTTCTACAGAACAAATGATGAATATGACAAATCAAAATGATTTAATGTTTAGAACATTAGGAAGAGCTCCTCAACCAAACTATCAAGGTGGTAATAATTTAGATTTAAATGACTACACCAATTATGGTGATAATAAATCCGCAGAAGATTACTATAAAAAAGTGTTACCTGGTTATACTCCTAGTAAAAATCCAGTCAATAAAATGTATCACAATATGAACTATAATGTGGTTAGTAATGAAGAGCCTAGTCAAGATGTATTAATGCAAAAATTAAATTATATGATATCACTTTTAGAAGACCAACAAGATGAAAAAACAAATAATGTGACAGAGGAAGTAATACTATATTCATTTTTAGGAATATTTATTATTTTTATTGTAGATTCATTTGCTAAAGTGGGAAAGTATGTACGTTAAAACGTAGTGACTGAAAAACGTAGTATAAAATAATATTTAAATTATAATTAAAAATAAAATAAATATTATTAAACGATTTAAACCATAATTGCTATATAAGTATAATATGGTAAAATATATGGTTATTCACTGCAAACATGAAGGATGTTATGATTTTCAATGTTTTGAAGATGAAAAAACAAAAACTAGGTTAACATCCATCACAATTAATCCTCCAAAAATATTTTTATTTAATACTAAAGAAGAAGCCCATGAGTTTTTTAATGATTATATGAGTGATATAGACGTAATTGACCCAAGATGCAAAAAAAACGAAGATATTGAGCATAATGATTATTGCAGCTGCGGTATAACAGAGGTGGATGATGAAGAAAATCCAATTTTATTTTATAATAAAAGAAATCAACTATTTTTTGTAGAGCATTCGGCACAAGTTTTTGTACCCCCTCAACATATCAAAGATGATGTTACTAATATGAATTTGACAAATAAATTAATAAGAACTTGTAGAAATCTTGGAAGAGAACAAAAACAAAAATATATTGAACTAGGTAAGATGTGTGAAGAGTGTATGGATTCTTAATTATAATAATATAATAAAAATTGAAACTAATTAATATATCATAATAAATAATAAAATAAAATGCCTGAAATTAATTATAATTTTAATAGTTTATATGTATGTTTGTTATTAATAATATATAATATATGGAAAACTAATTTTGAATATATAAATATAATTATAAATAAATTATATTTATTAAATTATACATAAATTATTA
>Ga0114966_10005539_pt1 | contig 10674 bp, 4 predicted proteins | sample M_130207_XF_Meta_FD_87029 | JGI IMG/M metagenome (GOLD analysis project Ga0114966, IMG submission 87029) | Freshwater microbial communities from Lake Montjoie, Canada to study carbon cycling - M_130207_XF_MetaG | ecosystem: Environmental > Aquatic > Freshwater > Lake | place: Lake Montjoie...
TAACGTTTTGAGTGGCTGTTGTAAATGGATTTGGTAACGGACTTGGTAATGGTATATTGTTTTGGTCAAAATAATATACGTTCATTCCTGTTTGTGTTCCAAGAATGCTAGCTTCAAAACCTGTTGTGTCAAAATCTAGTAGGCCGTCTTGGTCTAAAGGATTGGGTTCGTCATCACAAATAGCGGTTAGCGATGTATTAATTGAAAAGGCTTGAGGCAAATCATCTACAATAAACTGTAATTGAAATTCATCATAACAAGCACCAGTCAAGACTTGCGTTGTATTATTAGTAACACGAATTGTGATAGTTTCCGTACTATTTACATTATAAGGATTTGGCAATGGAGACGGTAAAAGAGTCCCATTGGCTCTAATGTATTTAACATTTACGCCCGTTTGACCATTTAAAACGATTGCTTGAAATGTTGAAGTATCAAAACCATAAATCCCATTTTGATCATCATCGCAATGACGAATTAGATTTTGTGAATTTATTGGATTTGCAAAAGGTAAAGCTTCTACAGTTAAAGTAACATAAGGTCCGAGACCAAAACACGCATTATCAACATTGCTTTCTACGCGGACCCAAATATCTTGAACATTTGGATAGCCAATGTTTCGATAATTTGTAATTGGAGAAATCGCTAATGAATTTCCAAAAGCATCGTTTTCAGCTAAAGCATCAGCTTGATTACGATAATATTTTATAGAATAATTTCCAGAAACAGGTAAAATGGCTTGAATATCATTTGAAACACTCGTTAAATCAAATGAGGAAACACCATCTCTATCATCATTTACAGCATCAAGATAATCATCACATTTGTAAAAATCTCTATGGAAAGTTACAGGAAGTTGTGTGGCAGAAACTGTTAAATTAAGTTGCCCTATTCTAAAACAGCCATTAACGGTTACAACTCTAACCCATACCGTAGTACTAGAAGTAGTAAAAGCTATTGGGTTTGCAATCAAAAATGCAGCATTAGCGGTAGTTGCGGCTAATGCATTTGTATAATACGTAAATGTTTCATTGGCTGCATCAACAGAAATATCTGTTTCTTTCTGACGAAGGTTAAAGGTTGAAATTCCATCGGTATTGTCATCACATTGCACTAAAATAATAGGAGTGGTAATAACTGGTAAAGGATAGGTTGTTAATAGTGCGCCTTGAGAATATAAACCGCACGTGTTCCCGTTTTTATTCAAAAACACTCTGTATTGATAACCAACCATAGCTGGTGTAACATTGGAAATGGTTAATGTAATTGTCGTAGCGCCAGAATAAGTAGCACTATTGTTAATCGTAACCCAATTTACACCTGAATCAGTTGACAATTGCCACTGGTAGCTATTGACAGGATTTGAAGTGACTGTAAAAGTGGCTGTTTGTAATTCGCAAGTTGCAAAATTTTGAGGTTGTACAGATATGGTAATAAGAGCAGGAGTCGTGTAATTTATATTTGGATTTGAATAACCAAGTTCGCTAGTTACAAGACCATTAGCATTAACAGTAAGTGGAATAGTACCTAAAAATCCGTCTGAATTTGAATCTAAAAAACCAGCCTCAATAACATCATTACATAAGTCATTATCGCTATCAGATTCAATGGCATTATAAAATCCATCGTTATCGGTATCCGCCAAAGTATAATTTAAATTGCCACTATCAATAGAGGTTTCTAATGTATTCGCCAATCCGTTTGTTCCAAAATTACTGCCATCAACAATTCCATTATTATTTGTGTCAGCTGCGTTACTTCCTGATTCATCTAGATCGTTTATACCATCGTTATCAGAATCTAAATCAAGATAGTCTAAAACGCCATCAGTATCTATATCAGATGGTACAACGCCATTTCCAAAAGTATCATCAATTCCATCTTGGTTTGAATCTGTATTTGAAATAGCGGCAAAATTTTGCCCTTGACTTTCAATATAATCCAGAACGGAATCATTGTCTGAATCCAAATCAATTTGATCTGAAACCCCATCAGCATCGGAATCTATTGGAACACAAGTTGCAATTAATCGTAAGGCAGCTCTACTTGTATTAGAATCAGACAAGTTTTTATTGGTGATTTTCACTGAGTTTAAAAGATAACCATGTATTGAAAAAGTTCCAGTTCCTGCTAATAATGGAACGTTACTATTTAATCTAAATCTAATTTCAAAGGATGAAAATTGAGTAACACCATTTTCATAGATGCCGTCGTAATTCGTATCAATTAAAAGTTGATTTGTTGGATTTAAGATGGTTAACGTTTGATTAACAGGACAACTTATAATAACTTCTGATTCGGATGTTAATAAATCTGTAGCAACTGCATTTGAATTATAATCTATAGCTACACTAATTGGTTTTGTGAAATTTGAAAGCGCATAAGAAACTGTATTGTTTTTCCCGGAAGCGGCTTCGGTTACAAAATTTCCGTCATTTGCACCAACAATTGGCGATGCTGAAGGAGTTGCACTTCCTGAAAAAGTAATTGCACCCGTATATGAGTTGTTATAAGTTCCAATAGCAATATTCCCCGAAGTTGTATTGACTAAATTGAAATTCTGATTACCAAACGATTCCAAACAATTCGTAATACCATCATTATCATTGTCTAAATCAACATTGTCATTTACGTTATCATTATCCATGTCTGTTGGGCATGAACTAACAGGTATTGTATCTGATGTTAAAGTAGTTCCACAAGCAGAGATGGTTGCCGAAACATAATAATATCCCGGAACTGTTGGATTAAGTGTAGCACCACCAGGAATTAAAACAGAATTAAAAAACCATTGAAAAGTATCAAATCCGGATAATGTACTTACATTTAATTGAACATTTGGAATACAATTGGCTTGTGTTACATCAAGCCGGTCAAATGTTATCTCGGGTTTAAAAGTAAATCCGGAATAAAATCCTCCGAAAGTTGCGGCACCACTTGATCCATAGGCAGCTAAATACAATTGGCTTGTTGAAAAGACTGATAAGTTTCCTGCAAGCCCAGTAATTGTATACGTTTCGTAATTTAAGTTTCCAATAACGTTTGTTGGGCCATCAACAATAATTCCGGTGGGTAAAGTAGCTAAAGTATAGTTGGTACCGTTTAATATAAAAGTAAGAGTAGACCCAGTTTCTGTAACAATTGTTACTCTTCCTGTAAAAATTAAATCGCCTATTTGTTCCAAAAAAGGAATATTATCAATCACTTTTGGAGTTTGACAACTTAAAGGTGGTACAAAAAACATTTCTTGATTTGCCTGATCAGGTCGACCGTTATCTCCGACACTCTGATATGCAAAAACATTTTCATTAGTATTGACGAATAAATTCCCATTGGCTGAAAAACTAGATCCATTTAAAGCAACATAATCACCAGCATTTAAAAAATAGGAAGCGGTTGCATTTCCATTTAGAAAAACTTGTGTATTGTCAACATCGGCAACTAACAATACTCTTTCAACGGCATTAAGTCCAGTGCTTTTAATGAAAATAAATTCTTTACCTGTTCTTTCTGCTGATACAATTTGGTCAAAGCCTAAATCAATATTGCTCATTTCCCCATTGGTGCCACCAAATGAACCACAATTTAGTGCAATTGGTTTGTCCGAAGTAACCAAAGATCCAATTAAACCGTCTTTATTAGCAATATCTGGACCACGTACTGCCATTACAAAGCTTTCTCCACTATTTAAAATTATTGGATCAGGGTTGTTTCCAACTACAGTATTGTTTACTAATACAACACCGGGTTTTATATCAGAAAAACTAACGGTAGTGTTATTTTCTGTGGCAAGTATAGAAACAAAAGTAAAATTTCTTTCGCTATATTGAGGTGCGTCTTCATTTGTGAAAGCTCCAATTCTAAAACGTGTCCCTAATGACGCTAAGCCTTTTGAAACTAGTTCGCCAGCTTGATTTCCATCTCCAGCAATGACTCTTGCAGAAACATAAACCACATCATCTGCTTCTATAATGTATCCTTTGTTACTTAAAATGGTATTGACTAAAATCTCGTTTACATGTAATTGTGTATTGAGACCAAATCCAATATCCAATACATAAGGAATATCTCTTGAAACAGTTCCTAGTATTGTGGTTCCTCCAAGTTGGAAAATTTTAAAATTTATTGGCGTAATGCTTGGAGTTGAAATATACATGAACTGTTCCTCAGCTGCAATTTCATTTGAACCTGATAAAGGCGGGATATAATGCGTTTTGCTAAATTGAGCAAAAGCAGTCGTGTTTAATAAAATTAATAGTGCAATTAAAATCTTTTTCATGTGATAAAAGTAATAAAAAAAAACAATTTTATCGTTTCAATGTGAAATGTCCTTTGATGGTTCTTCCGTTTCCTAGACTGATAACGAACCAGTAATCCGTTGAAAATAATTCATTTTTGTTTAAATTTCCATTCCATCCTTGAAGATTTGGATTGAAATTATAAACAAATTTTCCAAATCTATCAAAAATGGATAGTGAAGCATTAGGGTAAAAATCTAAATTTTTAATTTCCCAAATGTCATTGATTCCATCTCCATTTGGGGTGAAAAACTTAGGGTAATCCAAGACATATATATGTTCGTAGGCTACTGGATTACAACCATTTAAATCTCGAACGGTTATAAAATACTCGTTTGGAATTACATTTGTAAAAAGAGCGTTATTTTGAAAATAATCGCCATTAAGAGAGTACTCATAATTGCCACTTCCTTCCACATTAATCTGAACAGTATTGTTATACCCCAAAAAGTCCAATATGTTTATTGAGGTAATTATTGGAAAACTTGAAGCATAAACAGTAAAATTTTTAGTGGCTTGGCAACCGTAAGAATTTGTTACTGTAACGGAATAATCTCCGGGTTTGTCAATCGAAATTATGGAGCTAATCTCAGAAGTATTCCACATATAACTATCAAAACCATTGGCAACTTCAAGGAAAAGACTTTCTCCTTCGCATAAATACAAATCTTCATGTTCGAAATTTATAGGATTAAAAGATATAATTTGAAGCTGAATTGGAATAATTCCAAAACAATCTGGACCATTTATTATTCTCGCAAAGATTGTTTGACTATCAGGAATTGTGTTAGTAAAATTATTAGGCAAACTATTTGTTTGTAATAGTGCATCATTGTTGGTAGAATAATATTCAATAATTAATCCTGTTGGTAATCCATTGAGAAGGATTGGTGTTATTGTTTGATTTAAATCAATGGTCATAAAACCATCTAAAGCTCCATCTTCATCACAAATTGATATTGGATTGATTATTGGCAAAGGTGTAGTCGCAATCTGAAGGTTTATAGAAACATATCCATTACAACCAAAATCATTTGTTACTGATGCAACAACTAGATTAGATGTTGTGTTTTGATAGGCAGTTGGATTGCTTATAACATTCAATTGATTTTCGGCATCATATTGATTTTCATAATACAAAACCGAGTTCAACTGTGAATTACTTTGGGTTATTAATGGATTTAAAAGGGTTAAATTAAAAGTTGAAATCCCGTTATTATCCTCATCACATTGCACTAATGTTAGGGTTGTTTGGGCAGGAACTCCAACATATTCAATTGTAACTTCACCAATTGCTATACAACTTGAATTGTTTAATGTTATTTCTACTTTGTAAATTCCTGAACTTGTAACAGTATAAATGGGATTGGTTTCCCCCAATTGTTCAACGCCATCTTTAAACCATTTATAAGAATTATTGCCTGGTTCGGTCGCATCTAAATCATAGGTATCATTGGCGCAAATTGGGTTGTTTGTGGCAATTAATCGACTTGGTCCTAAATCGGTTCCCACATTAAAACTTCCGCCACTCAGAAAAATAGCGGAATCATAGAGCGGATTTGTTTCATCTGCAATTGCTAATTTAATATGGTATATTGTTCCAGGAATTACATCCGCCTTAGCGGTCATTGCAACCGTTTGTCCATTAAAATTTATGGGTGAAACACTAGAATTAAAACTTCCAAAATAGGCTTCGTTTTGTTCGGGACAACCACCTCCAGCTATAATTAATGGATGAACAGTAGTTACTTTTACTGGAATATTTGTGTTGGGTACAAGGGCTAAATTTTGATAACTACTAGTTCCTGCAACTTCTTTTAATAAAAATACAAATCCATCGGAATAATTACAGGGTGCAGAGCCAAGATATTCTTCAGAGGCAAAAATATAATTGAAACTTATTTGACTTGTTAAAGGAATAAAATCAAACTCTAAAATTGTAGCATTTGAAGTATTTGAAATTCCTAATGCTTGTTCTAAATCAGCATCGCCAAACCAATTGCCAGCATTTTCGCTTAATAAGTTATTATTTGGACCCTTCGTAGAAACAGCTCTACTTGTGCTTAAAACAATGCCGTGAGTAAAAGGGAAGCCACTTGTTCCGGAATTAAAATAACCATAAGTTTGTTCTCCTGTTCCAAAATCGCCACCACTAACTGCGATATTAGATATGGTTGCACAAGTAGTACTTATTAAAACATTTTCAACTAATTGTTGTGCTGAATATGTATCATCAACAATAATGTTTTGCGCCAAAATGGTTTCATTTGAGCAAAAAAGAAACAAGTAAAAAAAAAGAATTTTTAAAAACCTCATAGCATCTGCAAAGATACTACAAATCTCGTTTTTTGAGTAATTTAAAGGACAAAAACATAAAAAGCATTGTCCAAATAAGTACAATCAAAATTGCTGAAAAATGAACGCTGTAGTCCTTTACATCGTTGTCGCCAATTGCGGTTTGAATATTTTTTATTGCTGACAATCTTGTGAAAGGTTCTACAATTAAATTTGACATAGCTTCCAAAGGGAAAAATTGCATGATAGTACTTGCGGTTTCACTTTTTGGAAAGATTTTAAAGGTTAAAACACCTTTAGCAATTCCTTCGATAATATTCCAAACAAATAAAAAACCAATTGCAAAAGCAGAACGTTTTACAAAAATCCCTAAGAAAAGACAGAATGAAAAAAACCCAACTAACTTTACAAAATAAGCCAATAGGTACTCTAAATCACTGAAAACAATTGTGAATTCGTTATAAGATGAAAAGCTTAATCCTAAAAGTAAGGACATTATAAAAATAAATACTGTAGATGCTGCTGCAAATAAAACGACAGTAAGAAATTTGGATTGAATAAATTCTTTTTTACTCATGCCGTCAATTAAATTCTGTTTTAAGGTTCCATAACTGTATTCATTTGCCATCATGGAAACAATTACAATAGCTAAAAAGAATTTTAAAATGGCTGCGATATACGTGTTAAAATGCCAGATATAAGGAAAATTAAAAATTCCCATGTCTGCCAAATGCAACTTGAAATTTCCAATTTCGAATTTTATTGAGGCAATCAAAGCAATAAAAGAGAGTATAACAAAGTAGCTAATGGTTAAAATTTTGCTTGCTCTGTTTTTCCATATTTTTTGAAGTTCTATAGCGATTAATCGTTTCATCTTGATTTAAATTATGTATTGGTTAATGCTAAAAATTGTTCTTCTAAACTTGATTTTCTTTTCACTAAATGAATTAATGAAATATTTTTTTGAAATAAATAGTGATTGAGATGAGATGACTCGATTGGCTGTTTTGAATAAAACAATACTTTTCCTTCGAGTTCTTCTGCTTTTTCAAAATCAGCATGATGTTTTAATGCTTCAATTAAATCAGCATTATTCTCGGCTTGTAATTCAAAATAGGCATTTCCAGTAGACATTCCGTTTACAGTTCCAGTATATAGTATTTCGCCAAAACGAAGTACTAAAACATGACTACACACTTTTTCAACTTCATCTAATAAATGGGAAGCCAAAAGAATGGTTGTTCCTTGTGATGCAACTAATCTGATAATATCACGAATTTGATGAATTCCTTGAGGATCTAAGCCATTGGTAGGTTCGTCAAGAATTAAGATTTCGGGATCATTTAGCAAGGCCGACGCAATGGCAAGTCGTTGTTTCATTCCTAATGAAAAGGTGCTAAAATTGCTGTCTTTTCTATCGATTAAACCAACTAACTCTAATTTTTCGGTAACTTTCAAATAGTTGATGTTTTTTATTTTACAAACTAATTCCAGGTTTTCTTTAGCAGTCATATAAGGATAGAAATTGGGACGCTCGATAATAGCGCCCACTTTTTTCAAAGCTTCATGAGTTTCCATTGTGCCGCCAAACCAGCTGTATTCTCCTGATGTTTTATTGACAACATTCAAAACAATACCCAATGTTGTTGATTTTCCACTTCCGTTTGGACCTAGAATTCCATAAACATTGCCTTTTTTAATTTCGAGTGAAACATTTTTTACAGCGTGAATTTTGCCATAATGTTTGTTTAAATTTTTTATTGAAAGAATGGTTTCCAAGTGAGATTTCTTTAGGTTTAAACATAGGACGTTTTAAACTCAGTTTTGTTACGAATCTTTTTTTGGAAAATAAAATTTGGAAAGGAATTGTCTTTTTAGATTCAAATAGAGTAGTGTTTCATTAATGTCTTTAAGCTGTTTGGTCATAATAATTTTATTGCCTTTCGGATCATTAGTGGCTTTTAAATGACATGTCGAACATTCATACTCATTAAAATGGGCATTCACCTTTTTGGTAATTTTAAATTTGTGCCCAAAAAGTGTACATAAATAATCCCGACTTAGAATCCTCTGTTGTAAAGTGCTCATTTTCATACTCTAGTCTATTAGTTTAAGAAATTAAACTTACTAAAAAGTCGTTAAAAAGCAATAAATAGTCGATAAATTACATATTTTATTCAATATGACATGTAAAAACCTATAAAAAAATATATTTAATTATTGATAAGGAACAATAATGGGTTGTCCAATTAGGTAGTCTGGAACCACTAAATCATTGTTTTTGAAAGAATTAGTTTTAAAAATCGCACTTCCTTCAAAAGGGATGGAAGGATAAAATGCAAGAGACAGTTGAAAACTATTAAAAACTAGATAATCATTATTTATCAAGACACCACATCCAATTTTACTATACAAACGGTCATCAAAAAATAAATTTGTTTGATCTCCTAATAATCCTAGTGTGAAATTAAAGAAAGGACTAAAATGGAAACCATGCCAGTTTCCTGGAGCATAGGTTTGTGTTTGGAAATTAAGCACTAGTTTTTTTGTTCCAAGTAACAACGGGCTGTTAAAACCATTGATTCCGTTGGACTCATTAATATTTAAACGGTCTTTAATTATAGGTGCTCTATGGCTTCCTATAATGAGAGAAGAATTCACAAAATTTCTTATTTTCCAATTTCCTAAATACATCAAATTTGTAAAATAATTGACTTCAATTTTAAAAGTAGTTTCTTCGTTTTTACCCTTATTAAAAAAACTTCCCCATTCGATGTTTGTACCTAAATAACCAAAATCAAAATAATTTCCATAGGCAAATCGAGTCGCAAAATAGGCTCTATTTATATTATTTTTTTCTTGAATACCTCCAGTTATGGAATATACTTTCCCGTATGGAATATCTTCTATGATGCCAAAATTGAACAAATATTTGTCTTGAACGAATTTACGAGTTGTAAAACCAATACTTGTCAAGTATAAGTTTTCGGAAGCATAAAAACGGTTAGGATCATAGTCAATAGTTGGTGCTTCATAATAGCTCACTTTTTTTAAACCAATAGTCGTTACTAAATTTGTACTCATGTTGTTTTCGTCATTTCCTTTAAAAATTTTAAAAGAATGACCTAACCAAAAACTAGTAGTTCTATTTTTGAAATTTTGGATTTCAAAATCATTATTGAAATCGGGTAAAGAGTCTCTGTAATATCGATCTTCAAGAGCAATTCCTCCAGCCAATCTTGTATAGATAGAAAAGAATGGGCGTTCTATTTTAATATTCTTTGTTAAATTATTATCCAAATCATTATTATAGGAAGCTGATGCATTTAGATACGTGTTTTTGATATTGTTAATCGTATATTTTGCAAAATAACCATTGTTTTTGTCAACAAAACGTTTGCTGAAATTATTCTCCAGTTCATGACCTAAGCCCATAAAATTACGCTCTTTAATTTCAAAATTTCCTTGAGAACCCGATATTGCGCCAGTTGGAATAAGGCTCCAAGAATCTAATACACGAATTGAAATATCAACTGAATCTTTACTGTTTACGATTGCAACGGGTTTAATGATTACACTACGAACATAACGTTGACTTCTAATTAAACGTTCGGATTCTTTTGTAATTAATGAGTCAAGGGGTTGATTTTTTTTAAAGAGCAATAAGTTACGAATGGTCCAATTTTTAGATTTAATATGAAAATGATTCCCGAAATTTTCAAAGCCTTTTTTTGGTTTGTCATTCTCGCTTTCTATGGTATAGCCAAATGGGTCTAATGTTTCGATTCTAATGTTTCGAATAATTTTACCCTCATGTTTAGAAAAGGATTTTCTATTTAAAAGTTCTTGTTTTAGAACGGCTTTTGAAGGTTTTGATTTTTCATTAGACTTAAATAAAAGTTTGTAAATTACCTTTCCAAATTTACTTTTGTTTGAATAATTTTCAATGTTTTTATATACTTTAACAGAATCTTTATTAGATGTTCTCTCCTGTGCCGACAGGACTTGACAGCTAAACAGTATAAAAAACAAATAGATAATACTTTTAGGCATTGAATTTAAAAATGGAAAGGTATAAAAA
>Ga0114966_10005540_pt1 | contig 10673 bp, 12 predicted proteins | sample M_130207_XF_Meta_FD_87029 | JGI IMG/M metagenome (GOLD analysis project Ga0114966, IMG submission 87029) | Freshwater microbial communities from Lake Montjoie, Canada to study carbon cycling - M_130207_XF_MetaG | ecosystem: Environmental > Aquatic > Freshwater > Lake | place: Lake Montjoie...
CAAATCATGGTCTGCGCGGGGTGCTGATGCTTTAGTCATTGGCTCCGTTATCCAAACTGGCAATACTCAGTTTGAGATTTATTACAAGCTGTTTGATGTTCGCAAATCCCAAAGTCTGGGTGGCTTAAAAATAGACTCAGGTACAGATAATTTGCGCGCAGCAGCCCATAAAATTGCGGATGACATCATCCTCAAATTACTAGGAGAGCGTGGTGTCTTCTCCACCCGCCTATCCTATGTGATTAAGGACGGAAAACGCTATCGCTTAGTCATTTCAGATGCGGATGGTCAAAATATTCGCAATGCAATGAATAGTAGTGAGCCCATTATTTCTCCATCGTGGTCACCTGATGGCAAGAAGGTAGCTTATGTCTCCTTTGAAGATCGTAAGCCAGTGGTTTATGTTCATGAGCTTGCAACTGGTCGTCGTATTCCACTTTCTAACCAAAAGGGAAATAACAGCGCACCGGCATGGTCACCCGACGGCAAGAAATTAGCAATCTCACTTTCTAAAGATGGCAATACCCAAATCTATGGCATTAATGCTGATGGCACAGGTTTACATCGCTTAACTCGTGGTAGCACCATTGATACTGAGCCGCAGTACTCTGCTGATGGTCGTTCTATCTACTTCACAAGCGATCGTGGTGGTAACCCACAGATTTACCGTATGAGCGCTGAAGGTGAACAAGCTGAGGGCGTAAAAAGAGTAACTTACAAACAGGGTTTTGTCACTTCGCCACGCATTTCTCCAGACGGAAAATACTTAGCTTACATTGCTAATATTGGTGGCGCCTATCGTCTCTACATTCTGAATTTAGCAACTGGTGATGCACAAGCATTGACTGATGGCACTAGTGATGAATCCCCTTCTTTTGCTGCCAATGGGCGCTATGTGCTGTACTCCACGAAAGTAAATGGCAGGCGCGTATTAGCCGCCGTGTCTGTTGATGGAAACTCAAAACAGGTTCTGAGTATTCCAGGTTCTGACGTTCGTCAGCCATCCTGGGGTCCATTTATGGATTAAGGTTTACTCAGTCTTCCTCTATAAATCCTTGCTGCCATCGCCCTTTTAGGGCGAAATCGTTACTTTTCATGTTCTTAGATGCATAATATTGTCTATAAGCTCAGAAATTGACTGGGTTATTTGCTTAGCTTGTCAGAAAAGGAAAGATCATGAAGATTTCTATCGCACGTCGTGCCGCAACACTCACCCTTATTGGGGTAAGCGCTTTATTAATGGCGGCCTGCTCTAGTGTCAAATTGGATGACGTAGATTCTGCCAGTGGAAGCGGGAGTGGTGGCGGTAGTGGCAAATTTGGCTCACAACCCTGGAATGATCCTAGTAGTCCATTGTTTGAGAAGAGTGTTTACTTCGGTTTTGATGAGTACACCATACAGACTAAATACCAAAAAATGCTCTCTACCCATGCAAGCTATTTAAAAGCCAATCCAAAACAAAAGATCATCATTCAAGGTAATACCGATGAGCGCGGTACTGCTGAATATAACTTGGCACTAGGCCAACGTCGTTCCGATGCAGTTCGTAAATCATTAAACTTGATGGGTGTATCGGATGATCAGATGGAAGCTGTTAGTTTCGGTAAAGAAAAACCCAAAGCAGAAGGTGATACTGAAGCAGCTTGGACAGAGAACCGTCGCGCTGACATTGTTTACATTACGAACTAAATGAAAATGCTTTCACACTCAGCAAAACAAACGCTCTCACGAGCGTTTTGTTTAAGTGTTGCCGTTCTTTGCTTAGGGGGATCCAACAGTGCATGGGCCCTCTTCTCTGATGATGAGGCCCGTAAGGCGATTTTGGATCTACGCAAATCGCTGGCGACCACCCAACTTGAGTTACAAGGTCAAATTGAAAAGCTTAAAGCAGATAATGCTGTGCTACGCGGTAAGATTGAAGACCTTCAAAAGCAAGGCGATAACATCAACTCTAGCCAAAAAACTTACTATCAAGATTTAGATAATCGCTTAGGTAACTTTGAGCCACGCACAATCACGATTGAAGGTGTAAGTGGGATAGTCCAGCCTGACGAGAAAAAAGCGTATGACGATGCTTTAAAGTCATTTCAGGCTGGTAACCTCAAAAAGGCGAGCGAAGCTTTTTCTGCATTTGCAGTGAAGTATCCACAAAGTCCTTACCTACCATTAGCACTCTACTGGGGCGGTAATAGCAAATACGCTAATAAAGATTATGCTGCTGCAATCAACCAATTACAAAATCTGATTAAGAAATATCCTGATCATCCACGCGTACCTGCGGCGATGGTTACTATAGGTAACGCTCAATTAGAGAGTGGTAATAAGGCAGCCGCTAAAAAAACTTTTGGTGAGATCGTAGCTAAATATCCTGATACGGAAGCAGCCAAAGACGCTCAGCAGCTTCTAGCTGCTACTAAGTAACATCAACTGAGTCACCATTAATTTATGTCCAAGCTGTCTGCTGCATTTGAGAGTCTAGCGCCACGCAAACCTGATGCCCCAGCGGTCATCTTATTTTCTGGTGGCTTAGACTCTACGACGGTGCTCGCTTTAGCCAAAGACTTAGGCTATGCACCTTATGCACTCTCGGTAGCATACGGACAACGCCATTCTTCTGAACTTGCAGCGGCTAAGCATATCGCCAAGCAAATGGATGTCATGCGTCATGAGGTTGTGACTTTAGATCTCACCCGTTTTGGTGGCTCAGCCTTAACAGACTCATCGATTGCTCTACCAACCACCCCTGGTAAGGATCAAGAAATTCCGATTACCTATGTGCCAGCACGTAATACGATTTTGTTGTCACTGGCTTTAGGTTGGGCGGAGTCATTAGGTGGCTTAGATGTATTTTATGGAGCCAATGCCGTGGATTATTCAGGCTATCCTGATTGCCGTCCTGAGTATGTTGCTTCCTTTGAATATATGGCCAACTTGGCAACTAAAGCCGGAGTGGAGGCAATCAATAATGAGAATCGCTTTCGGGTTCATGCGCCCATCATCAATTTAACCAAGGCTGAGATCATCGATCTTGGCAGCACAATGGGCGTAGATTACTCCCAAACGGTCTCTTGCTATCAGGCCAACGATTTAGGCGAAGCCTGTGGTGAGTGCGAGTCTTGCCGCCTACGTCAAGCGGGCTTTAAGCAAGCAAATGTGAGTGATCCCACTCGCTACCGTAAAAGCAAATAAGCTAACTGAATTAAAGTTAGTCTTCAGATTTATTTAGCTTGAGTTTCTAGCATACGCGCAACATAACGCGCGATCAAATCAATCTCCAGATTCACAGTATCGCCCTGCTGTAACTTACCTAAGGTAGTACTTTGCAGTGTGTGAGGAATGATGTTGATATCCACCACGCAAGCATCTAAAGTATCTTCTGTTTTATTGACTGTCAGCGAAACGCCGTTCACCACAATCGATCCTTTGTAAGCCAAGAATGGGGCTAAGTCTTTTGGGGCCTCAATGCGTAATAGCCAAGAACCATAGGCATCATTTGCGACTTGTGAGAATTGCGCAACTTTACCAAAGCCATCAATATGTCCACTGACTAAGTGGCCGCCCAAGCGATCATTTAAGCGCATTGCCTTCTCAAGATTAACGGGGCCTACTTTATCTAGGCCAACGGTTTTATTAAGGGACTCGAGCGAGATATCTAAAGAGAAGGTATTGCCTTTAAATTGTGTCGCAGTCATACAGGCACCCGCAATGGCAATGCTATCGCCTAAAGCAACATCATCTAAGTAGCCTGCCGGGACCTCAACAACCAAATGCAAACCATCGCCCTTCGCTTGTGCGCTTGTAATTTGACCAACAGCAGTAATAATTCCAGTAAACATAGGGTGATTTTAGTTCTTAATTAATCTTAGCCTTAAATCAGGGCCGAATAAGCGCTGATCAATAATCTGCCAATCCTTGGGCGCATTCAAAGTAGCTGGAGTTGCTACGTTTGCCATGCCAATCCCTTCGCCCATGAAAAATGGGGCGTAGTAGAGCAATAACTCATCTACACAGTTTTCTCGAAGCATGGATCCATTGAGCTTAAAGCCTGATTCAATATGAATTTCATTCATCTGGCGCTCTTTAGCAAGATAAGAAAAGAGTTTTGGTAAATCTACTTTGCCAAAGGAATTGGCCATCGCAATCACTTCAATACCGCGGGCTTCGAAGGCTTTAGCTTTCTCTTGTCTTTCTGAGGAATCAAGAACAGCACACACAATCAGAACGCCAGATTGATCAAGATGATTGAAAATTTTGGCATTTACTGGAGTATCCAACTTGGAGTCAATAATAATTCTCCAGGGCTGACGCTGCGTTTCTACATCCCTCACATTGAGAGAAGGATCATCTTCTTTGACAGTGCCCACACCTGTGACAATTGCGCAAGCTTGTGCGCGCCAATGATGGCCATCTACTCTTGCAAGTGGTCCAGTAATCCACTGACTCTGACCATTTGGTAATGCAGTCTTGCCATCTAAGCTGGCAGCGATTTTCATGCGCACCCAAGGAAGGCCTCTTGTCATCCTAGAGATAAATCCGCGATTGAGTTCCTGGGCTTCTGACTCTAATAAACCAACAAGCACTTCAATACCCGCGGCCTTCAATCTTTCCAATCCCTTGCCTGCTACCAATGGATTGGGATCTTTCATTGCAGTAATCACTTTAGCTGGCTTGGCAGCAATCAAGGCATCAACACAAGGAGGTGTTTTACCAGTGTGACTACAAGGCTCTAGTGTGACGTAGACAATAGAGCCTACAGTATCTTTGCCTTTGGATTTAGCATCGGCTAAGGCTTGAATTTCTGCATGAGCCTCTCCCACTTTTTGGGTGAAGCCGCGCCCAATAATTTCGCCATCTTTCACAATGACACAACCTACCCGCGGATTTGGATTAGATAAATAAAGTGCTTTTTGAGCCTCGGCCAAAGCCTCGCTCATAAACTGGTGGTCAACTGCGCTGTACATACATCTATTAAACCATTCAATGACAGCGCTTGGTATCTCTGGCTGGGTCACAGATTCTCCAACGGCCGCCGCTACCTAAAATAAGCTGGCGCTCAAGACTCGGGGCCTTGTCATGACCCAGAATAAGGCGATTAGCCACAAAGCCCCCTTGACCAGATTTAGCTGCCCCAGCTGCGTTGAACAAAATACCTCTTTTCCCAGAATGGGGGTCTACAAACTGCTTGCCACCACCCTTGAAATAAATGGGCTCTATTGCCCCTTGAGAAAACCAATTTTTATGAACGCAGTTTGGTTTAGCAGCCTTGCCAATGCAAGCACTCTGAACCACCCAACCACTATCCCAGCCTGCTTCGGTAGATGGGGCTAGCAGCACTTGCTCACCTAGATGCAATGCTTGCTGCCGAGCAAAATGGGCATGTGCAATAAATCGTCTAGCAACTGCATCGATTTCTCGTGCAGCGATCTGGCTTTGTAAAAGCGGCATTGTGATCATCGCGATGATGGCAACAATCAATAACACTGCCATTAGTTCAAGTAGGCTGCTTCCCTGAGAAAGATGATATTTATTCAAATACTTGTCGCCAATTTAAGCGCGTAGCGACGCCTGACTTTTCATCTAAAGCAACCTGTACCTGAATTGTTGGTTTGTGTTTGCTAGTAATCAACCAAATGCCTTTAGAAACAGCTCGAATAAAACAGGGGTTCTCAGCTAATAGGGAAAGGGTAGCGAGATTTTTCTCGCAATCTAACACTGCTTTTTCTGCGGCAATAAAATTTTTTTGCGCCATCTCAATCGTTTTGAGCTCAATCATTCGTAGCGCAGTCAAGCGCTCTAGATGAATCACTAAAGATGCACATAGAAGCAATAAAGAGATTACCCAGGCAAGAATCATGGCAGGTTCCTCGTACTAAAGATACGCTCCAGACCTATATTTAATAGGGCTCCATCGGTCATTTGCAAGCTCACTTTAAAAAGTTTTTGAGGAGTTCCTTTGTCTTGAATGGTGAGCTCTTCAATTAATAAAGCATTTACACCATTCATCAAAGTTGTATTTTGTAAACGCCCTTGGCGATCCAATGATTGGCAAATCAAAGACCCACCATTTGCTTTCATGCCTTTAGCAATACTGGCCTGTCTATCTACTAAAAATCCTTGGCGTGCTAAACCATTCTTGGTACGCTCTTGATTGAGTACATTACCAATGCAGTCAAAGTCAACTCCAGTAGATAGCTCATATTGAACCGTCAAAGCATCAGATCCCCGATAGCCTGTTTTTTTCTGAACTGCAATCCATTGATCTACTTGCTTGCGATACTGCGTAGAACGAATATTGCGGTATCCTGCCATCCGGAGCGCACGACCCATGAGCTCAAATGCGCGCTCTGCTTCAGAAATAAGTGATTGTCTTTTTTCATACTCAATTTGTTTGGCAAGCAAATCAGCGCTGGTTTTTAAGAGTGGGTTGAGAAGTAAGATGCTTAGCGCGATTGCGACTAGACACTCGAGTAGATTCATTGATTTGGCCTTTGCTATTTGGACTGATGCGTGCCCTAGCGTGCTCACTCATTTCAAAAGCATCAAATTCCCTTTGTAGTTGGACTCTTTTGCTTTCTGTTTGAGCGCTGCGTAAAGCTAAGTTTTGGTAGGCGCCGACCGAAGCTATCCACGCACCTAAAATGAGATTCATGGCTACTAAGACTTCTAATAAGACAAAGCCTTGAGGGCGATCAATTTGAGGAACTTGGCATGGTTGGCACATGCGAGTATTTTCAGAGGGTCTGCCAGCCTTTAAAAGACCTCGCCCGAGCTCTTTGCTGTCCGAAAGTCGGCATATTCCTGTAGGACATCACAGCAATTGTCTGCTCAGCTTAAAATAGAGGACTATGCCAAATACCCTCGCCTCCACAGAAGAAATCATTGCTGACCTGCGCGCCGGCAAGATGGTCATTCTCGTTGATGAAGAAGATCGTGAAAACGAAGGAGATCTAGTTTTAGCTGCTGATCACGTCACGGCTGAAGCGGTCAACTTTATGGCCAAACATGGTCGTGGTCTGATTTGCCTCACCTTGACCCGTGAGCGTTGCCAGCAATTAAATCTGCCACTGATGGTGCGTGATAACGGCACCTCGATGGGAACCAATTTCACAGTCTCGATTGAAGCCGCTACTGGTGTCACTACTGGTATCTCCGCTGCAGACCGCGCCTTAACTATCAAAACTGCTGTGGCCCCCAATGCTAAGCCGAATGATTTAGTGCAACCAGGTCATATCTTCCCACTCATGGCTCAACCAGGTGGCGTACTGATTCGTTCAGGCCATACTGAAGCGGGATGCGATCTGGCAGCAATGGCTGGCTGTTCACCAACATCGGTGATTTGTGAAATCATGAAAGATGACGGCAGCATGGCCCGCCTACCAGACCTTTTCGAATTTGCTAAAGAGCATCAACTGAAGATCGGTAGCATTGCTGATTTAATTCAATATCGTAGCCAACATGAAAGCATTGTGGTGCGCGAAGGTAAACGTGAATTTATTACTCCTTGGGGCAAGTTCGAGGGTATTATCTATCGCGATACTCCAAGCTCAGGCGTACACATTGCATTAATCCATGGCAAACCCACTGAAACGCAAGAAACCTTAGTGCGTGTTCATGAGCCTGTAACGGTATTAGATTTCCTAGACTCACAGGTGAGCAATCACTCTTGGCCACTCGCACAAGCATTGCAGCAAATAGCTGCTGCTCCAGCAGGCGTTGCAGTGCTACTCAATGCTGCAGGTATCGCTGCACCTAACGATCAAGATTGGTTAGCTCAATTTCAGAAGCTCAACCAATCAAAAGACGAAGTGAAAAGGCCATTAGCGCGTAAAACAGATTTTAGAAGCTATGGTATTGGCGCGCAGATTTTAAAAGATATTGGTGTTGGCAAAATGCGCTTACTGGCTAATCCAAACCCCGTACCAAGCTTATCTGGTTACAAGCTAGAAGTGACAAGCTATCAACCATACAAAGCAGCTAAACCGTAAACCCTTCAAAAACTCATCTAGAAAATATTGATTATGAACAGCTCTAACAATGACTTTGTAGGCGTACTAGAGGCGGACCTCAATGGTCAAGATTTGCGAATTGGCATTGTGCAAGCTCGCTTTAATGAAGCCCATTGCGTAGCCCTCACAACTGCCTGTATTAAGGAATTGATTGCTTTAGGTGTTGCCCAAGCAGATATCAAATTAGTAACGGTACCTGGCGCGCTTGAAATTCCGTTTGCACTACAAAAACTGGTGGAGACTGGTGAGTTTGATGGCTTAGTGGCTCTTGGTGCAGTGATTCGTGGTGAGACTTACCACTTTGAACTCGTCTCTAATGAGTCTGCTGCTGGGATCACCCGCATCTCAATCGAATCAGGCCTACCCATTGCAAATGGTGTGCTGACTTGCGATACCGATGAACAAGCGCAAGTTCGCGTAGAGGTAAAAGGTGCAGATTGCGCCAGAGCCGTAGTAGAAATGGCCAACCTGGCTTTAGCACTAACTCCCGATATTGATATCGAAATCAACTCTAGTGAAGAGTAATTATTCTCATGCCTAAATCCAGTCTGAACTCTTCCAATCCTGATGTAACAAAGGAAGTGAAGTCCGTAGTTCCCAAGCGCTCACTTACCCCACGTCGTCGTGCTCGAGAATATGCTTTGCAAGGTGTTTATCAAAGTCTCGTAGTACGCCGGGCAGGCAGCCTTCCCAATAGCACGGCTATTGCAAAACAATTAGCTGAAGATCCAGCATTTCGTCGTTGTCAATTAGAACTATTCCAAGGCATCTTTGAAGGCGTTCTGGATCGCACTGATGAATTAGAGGCACTGATTACCCCTGCACTTGATCGCCCAATCAATGAACTCTCTCCTGTAGAACACGCTGCGCTATTAATCGGTACTTACGAATTAGCAGCAGATCTTTCTGTGCCTTATAAAGTCGCGATCAATGAAGCAGTAGAGCTCGCTAAAACTTTTGGCGGCACTGACGGGCATAAATATGTCAATGGTGTGCTTGACCTGCTGGCTAAATCATTACGAAGCACTGAGATTGCAGCAGCTTAAATATCGCAGCGCTATTACTCGCTAAGATTTACTTTTTCTGATAAACCAAATCCCAAACACCATGGCCTAGCTTGATACCACGGGTTTCAAACTTGGTAACTGGCCTATAAGAGGGTCTCTCAACATAGCCTAATTGCTCAGAATGCAGTTGCTCCGAGGTGGGTTTAAATTCATTGGGGATTTCACCTGGTTTAGCAATATCTGCACCAGTAAACGTTTCCACCTTTACCAAATGAGTTGAGGTGTTTTGTAAAGTAGATTCACTATTTAAAACTAATAGCATCTGCTCAGCATAATTATGCCAATCTGTTGCCAAATGAAGATAAGCGCCTGGCTTTAATTTAGAGACCAATAAACGCACAAATGCAGCCTGAATCAAGCGGCGTTTGTGATGGCGCTTCTTATGCCAAGGATCAGCAACATAAATATGTATACCATCCAAAGAATTGGAGGCAATCATTTTTTCTAAGACCTCAACCGCATCATGACGAATTAGGCGTAAATTCGTCAGCTGATTTTCACCAATCAGTTTTAGCAGTGCGCCTACTCCGGGTGTATGTACCTCAATCGCTAGAAAATCATCTTGATTTCGAATAGCTGCAATCTTGGCAGTGGTCTCACCCATACCAAATCCAATTTCTAAAATCTTGGGATTAGTAGAGCCTGCGAATGCAGCGATGAGGTCTAATGGATTATCTTGAAATGGCAATAGATACTGAGGACCTAACTCATCGATAGCGCGCTGTTGACCAACAGTAGTTCTGCCAGCCCTTAAGACAAAAGAGCGAATACGCTCAAATCGCTTTTCTGATCGCTCGTCAGATGTTAGTAACTCTTGGCCTGTCAACTTAAGCTACAACTTTCCTAAAGTAGGCAATCGTTTCTTTCAAGCCATCTTCTAGATTAACCTTTGGCTGCCAAGCAAGCTTTGATTTAGCTAAATCAATGTTAGGCTGGCGCTGCTTTGGATCATCTGAAGGTAGTGGCTGATAAATGATCTTGGATTTACTACCTGAGAGCTTGAGTACTGCCTCAGCCAACTGGAGCATTGTGAACTCACCAGGGTTGCCAATATTGACTGGTCCTGTAAAGCCATTCTCACTATTCATCATTTTGACCATGGCATCAATTAAGTCATCGACATAGCAAAAGCTTCTAGTTTGCTGCCCATCACCATAAATGGTGATGTCTTTACCTTGGAGCGCTTGCACAATGAAGTTGCTCACTACCCGTCCATCATTAGGATGCATACGTGGTCCATAAGTATTAAAGATTCGAACTACTTTGATGTCTAAGTTGTGTTGACGGTTGTAGTCAAAAAAGAGGGTTTCAGCGCAGCGCTTACCCTCGTCATAGCAAGAGCGAATCCCTATCGGATTAACCCTTCCCCAGTACTCTTCTGGCTGGGGATGCACTTCAGGATCCCCGTACACCTCACTAGTAGAAGCTTGCAAAATTCGAGCACGCGTTCTTTTTGCAAGACCGAGCATATTGATGGCGCCATGGACGCTGGTCTTTGTGGTCTGCACAGGGTCATATTGATAATGCACTGGCGAAGCTGGACAAGCTAAGTTATAGATTTGATCTGTTTCTACATAGAGCGGAAAAGTTACGTCGTGAC